>Ga0255049_10001518_pt1 | contig 12731 bp, 10 predicted proteins | sample JV7_2_3_MG_FD_183615 | JGI IMG/M metagenome (GOLD analysis project Ga0255049, IMG submission 183615) | Seawater microbial communities from Jervis Inlet, British Columbia, Canada - JV7_2_3 | ecosystem: Environmental > Aquatic > Marine > Inlet | place: Canada: British Columbia | collected 2016-10-06
GGTGGTTCGTCCGGTGGTGGTGCCTCGGGTGGCGCCGGGTTGCCTTCCGGTGGAATGGGCCTGCCCTCAGGCGGAATGGGCGGTGGTGAAAGCGGCGGTGCCGGCGGTGCCGGCGGTGCCGGTGGTGAAGGTTGCGAAGACGGCGGCATTACAGGTGGTGGATTCGGTGGTGGAGCCGGTTGCGATGAATCGGGCGGCGTCGGCCAGTATCCGGGCGGCGGTCAAAGTGCCGAGCAACTGGGCGAGGAACTTGACAAGTCCGTTGGCGATTTCGACGAAGCACTTGGTGAAGAACAACGTCAGGTTGCGTCGGTCGGTCGCGATACAGAAGGATTCGGCGACGGCTCCGGTGGCTCCGGTGGCTCTATTGGCCTGGGCGAACAGGAAGCCGGCGGTTCCAGTGGCGGAAGCGCAGGCGGTGCTGGTGCTGGCGGCGGCGGTGGTGCCGGGGAAAGCCAGGCGGGCCCTCTCGATGGTATGAGTGATCAGGAAATTGCGAATCGAACGCCTGATGATATCGTGGTGAATTCGTTTGACGACATCGTCGCGCGACAACTTCGCGAAGCAGCGTTGGCCGAGGATGATCCTGAGTTGCGAGAGCGCCTCTGGGAGGAGTACCGCAAGTACACTGGACTCAAATAGGGCCGACCACAAAATATGATAAGACTTCTAATAACAATACTGACAATCGCGATCTTCAGTTCCGGGTGCTCCGTTCAGGAGCTTGTCATGGCTGAAGAGACCGAGCTGGTGGTTGCCACAACTTCGGTTGAAGAAGCACTGTTGCTTGATGTCGGGATTGTCGAATTTGATGCGCAGATTCCGGAAGGTAATCGTCCGGAGAAATCGGGAATTTACGACGATATTCGTCTGGCAGAAGCGAAATACATGCCCTATCACCTGAAGACAACGATGCAAGGTGTGGGATATTGGGGTGCGGTTCGCGTCATTCCATCTGAAGATGCGTTTACGGACGTCATTGTCAGCGGAGCGATAGAACGGTCGGACGGTGAGTATATTGAAATAGAGTTCTCCGTGTCGGACGCAAGCGGTCTTCACTGGTTTACACGTTCCTACGAAACACAGACGGGATTGACGTCATACTCAAAACGCCGCGACCGTCGACGCGACCCGTACCAGAAGGTGTTCAACGATTTTGCCAATGATTTGCAGCAATATGTTGCAGCAATGCCACCGCAGCAGCTACAACGAATACGGCAGATCTCGGAACTGAAGTTCTTCCGCGATATGTCATCTGTTTCGTACAGTGGTCATCTGGCAAGCGATGAAGACGGTATTCTCAGCGTCGTTCGATTGCCCGCCGAAAACGATCCGTCGGTCATGCGCATGCGGCAGATTCGCGAGCGCGATCGCCTGGTTGTCGATACGCTCAATGAGCATTACGCAAATTTCTACTATGGCATAGCTATTCCGTACCGCAACTGGCGTAAGAATTCGCGTGCCGAGACTGTGAAATTCCGACAGGAAAAACGTTCCGCAAAAATTCAGGCGCTGGTTGGTGTGGTGGTGCTTGCCGGTTCAACGCAAATCAATACGAACAGTTCGAGTCGCAACACCAACAATATCAATAGAGCTTTGCAGTACCAGGGTATATCGCGTGGCATGAATACAGTATTTGGTGCAATGAGGCGAAATCGTGACGCCGGCCTGCATCTCGACGCGATCGCAGAGCTTTCCGAGTCTTTCGGCAATGAAGCAGCACCCATGGTCGTCAATGTTGAAGGTCAGGAGCGACGTCTGACCGGTACCGCCGAGGCGCAATTCGAAAGCTGGCGGCAGTTGTTGAGGGAGATTTACGAAGCTGAAACGGGCTTCTCACAGGCCGTAGAAGTGGGTGCTCCGGCACGGGCGCCGGAACCAACAGGGTAAGCGTTCCTCAGCAATGCTCGAACTCAGACAAGGCACGCAACTAGCCGATCGATACACGCTCGTCCGCAGGCTGGGCGGCGACAGCGAGACACATACGTGGCTCGCCAAGGACCGACTTACACGCGCGTCGGTCGCGCTCAAGATCGCAGATGGCGACCAGCACAGCAGCGACAAGCTGCGTGCGGAATGGCAAGCCAACATCCGGTTGATGCATGCGCACATTGTGCGCGCGTTCGAGTTTCATGCAGAGGTTGAAGTTGCATTCTTTAGCCAGCAATTCATCGATGGCCCTGATTTCAGCGTACTTGCCGGACTTCCGCTGGCAGACGTTCTCGGTCCTGTAGGTCTGTTGGTTGATGCACTGGCTTATGTGCACGCCAAAGGCGTGGTTCACCGTGACATCAAAGCGTCCAATGTGCTGTTTGACGGAAACGGTGCGCCTTACCTGAGTGATTTCGGCGTTGCATGTGCGGCCGGGCAAATCGGCACGGGTGGTTCGCTCATTGCGCAAAGTCCGCAGTCGCTTGATAGCCAGCCGGCATCTGCAACGGATGATATTTTTTCGCTGGGCAGTTTGATTTTTGAGCTGATAGCCGGTCGACCGCCGTGGTCTTCAGCGGATATTGCGAAAGGCATCAGGGATGAAACCGCAGCGCCGTTAAGTGCTGTGGATGGTTCGGTACTTCCGCAGGAAATTATATCCCTCGTGGCGCGGATGCTCGACAAAGACGCGAGCAAGCGGCCAAGTGCGAAAGAGGTGGCTACAGAGCTGCGACAGGCCGGTTTCGCACCGCGTACGGCGACGATCAGTGGTGGTTCGGCACCACGACTCGAGGATGAGGTCATTGAGTCGGTCGAATCCATTCGTCCGCTTCCTCGGCCCAAGAGTGACGCTGATGAGATTGTTAGTCAGGACTCGACCGGGCTGAGTCAGAAAACGGTGGCTGCTGCGCTCGGCGTACTGATCGTTATCTTGATCAGTGTAATTTTTGTGCTGCCCAGGAATGTATCTAACGAGACAGGATCATCGGCTGAGGAACCGGTGGTTGTGCAGGACGAGGGCGATGTGCCGCCGCCGGTCGTAAGAAGAAACGCAGGGAACCGTGCCAGTGTTTTTGTCGACCCGGAAGTACGTAAGCGCGTGAAAGGCACAATGGATGCGCCGACTCGCACACTTGAAGGCGACGACGCCATCACATTTTCAGAGAATCGCGCCGACTACAGCGGGCTGGATGAAGAAGCCCGGGCCCGGTTCGAAACTGAGTCGACGCTGGGCGAGCTGTTATCCGCACTCGAGGTACTCGAGAGCCGCGGGATTGAGCGTTGGGCGGTCCAGGAACACAGTGCGGCCCGTGATTTGTACGCAGAGGGCGATCGCGCTTATCTTGAAAAGGACTACCTGTACGCCGAGGAATTGTACCTGGGTGCGCTGACCGTCCTCGAGCCTCTCTATGAGCGCATCGAGCCAAACTTTGAAAGGGCCTACGAAGGTGCTGTCACGGCATTCGAATCCGGTGACAGGCTCGAGGCATTGCGGCTGTATGAGCTGGCCGTCTCAATAACATCAAGTCATCCAGGTGCGCGCGCCGGATATGAGCGAGCGAAGAATCTTGAAGCTGTCTTGCGGCTGGTAGATCAAGGGCTTGAGTACGAGGAAGACCTCGAGCTTGCGGCGGCGCAAAGGAGTTTCGAGCAAGCCGTTGAGCTGGATAATCTGTGGCAACCCGCACACGAGGGAATTCTGCGAGTCGAAGAAACGCGGATCAAGATTGAATTTGATTCACGAATGACAGAGGGTTTCGACGCCATCGCTATTGGCGATTATCTTGGAGCACGGGCGGCTTTCCGAGTCGCCAAGCAGCTCATTCCTGAATCGACTGAGCCGGCTGATGGCCTGTTGCAGGTCGATCAGGGTCTGCGTTTGCAGGACATCACGACAATGGAGCGTGAGGCAAATTCTCTGGAGCAGGATGAGCACTGGGATGCCGTTGTGCGAACGTACGAAGAGATTCTGAAAGTCGATAATTCATTATCGTTCGCGCATGACGGTCTTGAGCAGGGGCGGCAAATGAGTGCCCTGCATTCCCGTCTGGATAAGTTGATCGCTGAGCCGGATCAACTAAGCGTCCCATCCGTGATGCAAAACGCGACGATGCTGGTCGTCGATATAACAACTCGACCAAACGTCGGTCCGAGGCTTGCTGGGCAGCGCGACGAGCTGTCACGTCTATTGAAACGAGCGGCTACGCCACTGCCGATACCGCTGGTATCAGACAATGTTACCGAAGTGTTCGTCTACAAGGTTGGTAGACTGGGCAATTTCATGCGCAAGGAAATCAGACTACGCCCCGGGACATATGTCGTAGTTGGATCGCGGCCGGGTTATCGCGACGTACGGCTGGAATTTCGCGTTGCGCCGGAAATCGTCATGGAACCGGTCATCATTCAGTGTGAGGAACCAATTTGAGCTTCGGAAACCTTGTAATCAGGGACGTTGCAGGTGAGCGCCACTTCGGTAGCGACGAACTGCCGTTGCGCGTGGGTACCGGAAGTGAATGCCAGGTACGGCTGCCCGGACCTGGCGGTGAACCCGTTGCGATGCTGGACTTGCTGGATGGTCTGCCGATTGTGCAACCGGTCGGTCGAAATACATCACTGCGTATTAACGATGTTGCCCTGGAAGCGAGTCGTCGTCTTATGGACGGCGATATCCTGCAATTTTACGGCAGTGAGATGCGCATCAATGTCAGTGAAAGCGGCGTTGCCATTGAAGTTCGTCTTGAAGACAGCGCTTACGTCACCAAGCCGCCGGAGTTGGCTGATGACTCTGACATACCCGATGATGAATCAATTGCGCCGACCGCTTTTCGACGCGTTGCCGAGGCCAGAGCTCAATCTCACACGGAGAAACGCAGCCCCCTGAAGTTCATTGTGGGCGGCGCTCTGATTGTGTTGCTAACGATGTCGTTTCTACTGTTTACATCCAAGTCCGTTGACTTTGATATTGATCCGGGCGGACCGGACTCATTCAACATCGATGGCGGCTGGTTCCGGCTCCCTGTCGGTGAGCGCGTTCTGCTGCGTAAGGGGAATTACACTGTAAATGTCGAGAAAGACGGTTATTACGATATCGGCCGGACCTTTGTTGTCGGTGATGAACCGTCGATGACGGTACGACTTCGAATGCGCAAGAAACCTGGAAAGATGATCATTGTGACGGAACCTGCCGCGGACGCGGTCGTGACGATTGATCAATCGCTGGTTGGCAAAGCACCTTATGGCCCAGTCGAGCTTGAGCCCGGCGTGCATTCGGTTCGAGTTGAGGCGGAACGTTTCCTGCCGTTTACGGATATTGTGGAAGTAACCGGGCTCAACAAATTCGAACGTCTGCATATCCAGCTAACACCTCGCTGGGCCGAGGTTGAAGTGATTTCCCAGCCAGCAGGTGCATTAATTTATTCCGGCGATAACGAGGTCGGTGTGACGCCGGCGACGATTCAGTTGCTCGAAGGGACCCATGATCTCACCGTATCCAAGGATGGCTTTAGCGCCTGGGACGGGAATGTTGTTGCAGAACCCAATGTCAGTCAGACGCTGCCGATAATACGTTTGCAGCCGGCCGATGCCCGCTTGCTGGTGAATACGATACCCCGTGGCGCCAACGTTACTGTCAATGGCCGTTATCGTGGCCAGTCACCACTCACATTATCGCTTACACCGGATGTCGACTACCAGATCGGTATGTCAAAGGCGGGCTACGGCGTGACCAGTCGAAGCCTGCGATTGCAATCGGCGGCGAGTGAGTCGATAACAGTGGACTTATCTGCTCGCGTCGGCACCGTCACCATGAACGTTGAGCCGGCGGATGCCACAGTCTATGTAGACGGTCGAGCTCGAGGTACTGGCAACACCGTCGTGCGATTGAGTTCTGCGCCGCATCGCATTGAAGTAAAGCGGCAGGGTTTCCGTGACTGGTCGACAACCATAACGCCTCGTCCGGGCTATCCGCAGACACTGACAGCGAAACTGCGATCACTGGCTGCCATCGCGCGTGATTCAGTCGCCAGGACGGAACAGACCTCAGTAGGACACACGCTGCGTCATGTCGACGGCGGTACGTTTTCGATGGGTGCATCGCGTGCAGAAAATGGGCGGCGTGCCAACGAAGTAATCCGACCGGTAACCATCGCGTCACCGTTCTTGATCAGCGTCAAAGAAGTGACCAACAAGGAATATGCCCAGTTTCGCAAGAACCATGATTCGGGCGCCGACGTACACGTATCGCTGGGAGCGGATAACAACCCGGTTGCCAACGTCACCTGGGCCGATGCGGTGCAATACTGCAATTGGCTCAGTAAGAAAGAAGGCCGAACGCCGGTCTATAAGCAGGAATTCGGTAAATGGATAGCAGTTTACCCATTCACGGATGGCTATCGTTTGCCAACAGAAGCAGAGTGGACCTGGGCGATTCGTTACTCGGAACGACCGGCGCCGCGCAAGTTTCCCTGGGGCAAGAATTGGCCACCACCGAAAGACGGTGGCAATTTTGCAGACCTGACAGCGCGCGAGCTGGTGCCGTCGATCATTCCGAAGTTTAATGACGGCTATGCATCAACGGCGCCTGTCGGGACCTTTAATCCAAACGTGATCGGAATATACGATGGCGGTGGCAACGTCGCGGAATGGGTTAACGACTTTTACACCGTGCCAACTCCCGGGATCACAGAGCCCGTTGTAGATCCAACGGGGCCAGGCCGGGGAACCAGCCATGTCATTCGTGGATCAAGCTGGCGGCATGCAGGATTTACCGAAATGCGGTTAAGCTACAGAGACTATGGCACTGACGCGCGCGCAGATGTTGGATTTCGCATTGCGCGGAATGTTGACTAGTAATCGCCGGGACTTTTTCGGGCTTTGCTGGTCAGAACTAATAACCCGATTTACACGGACTGACAGGAGGTCCGAGATGTACCGATTTATATTGCTCGCCATTTTCGTCACGGCGACTACTGTCTGGGCACAGGATCCACCGCCGGCGGACGAGTCAGTGGCGGAATCCGAGACGAAAACAGTGGAAGATCTTTCCGAGGAAGAACTCGAAGATCTCGAACTTGACAGTCAGGAAGATCACACAGAAGAAGACGAGGATGTCTTCAAGCCGACGGACGTCGTTTCCTTTACACAGCCCGTGCCGTTTCCGGTCGATATTTAAGTGGCATCGCTAATGAGTTTGCAACCATGAAGAAAAAGAACATCCCTTTTGAATTCGTATACCAGTTATTTGCGCTGATCATAGCCATAATTATCGTACACGCATTTTATGTGTCGGTTGTCCGCCCAACAGCGGCGCAGGTTATCGAAGAGCAGAATCTGCAGGCGAAGGCGGACCCGGATTTTGTCCGCGAACGGAGCGTTTGGGTGCTGACCAAGGATCTCGAGCAGGAAGCCTGTTTTATTCTGATGTTCTGGGCATTGGCGATCATGGGCTACAAAGCCGTGCAACTGGGCCATGAACGGCGCCTGCTGGAGGTTGATCTTGTGCCGGTCGCGGAGGGCATGCGAATACTGCCCGAAGATACGCGCGAGTTTGCGCGCCAGGTGCAGGCGCTGCCGGAGGACAGGCAGAAAATGCTGTTACCGAGAGCTTTGCTAAATGCGCTGCGGCGATTCGCTTCAACTCGCAATATTCAGGATGTCTCCACCAGCACGCATACCATCTGTGAATCGGAAGCGGAACGTCTTGAGTCCGAACTATCGATGATTCGTTATATTTCCTGGGCTATTCCGTCGATTGGATTCATCGGCACGGTCCGAGGTATCGGTGAGGCGCTCGCGCAGGCTGACAAAGCGGTACAGGGCGATATCGCCGGAGTGACGCAGAGTCTGGGTGTCGCGTTTAACTCAACTTTTATCGCATTGTTGATCAGTATTTTTCTGATGTTTCTTGTGCATCAATTACAGCTTGTTCAGGAACGACTGGTATTTGACAGCGAAAATTATTGTGACGAAAAAGTCATTCGGCATCTGAAGTCGGACTAGGAATAATCTGAACAATGGGATTGCTGGCCGCACACTTGAACGACGCAGGAATACTTGTCCTGAACGACGAGCACATCTTGTATCACGAACCGGGGTTTGCGCTGCTGGAAGACGATCATCTGATCACCGGCGCCGACGCTTACGCCAACGCCAGCATAAAGCCACGGCGCATTCAGAATCACTACTGGTCAGCGTTGCACACTGAGCCGTTACGCGACCAGCGTTTTAACCATATAAGTGCAGCGGATCTTGTGAGCCGCCAGCTCGAACAAATCTGGCAGCGCGTCGCCGCACACGGGGACCAGCTAGCGATAGCGGTACCACCGTACATGTCGAACGAAAACCTCGGCTTGCTATTAGGAATCGCAGACGAGTTGAAAATACCGATCGTCGCAATCAGTGACGCTGCCGTTTGTGCGACTCGCCGCCATTACGAACACGCCGTTCCTGTGCACATTGATCTCAGCCTGCATTCGAGTTCTTTGACGCGCTTAATGCAGGAAGGACAGGTTCAGGTTGACCGCACAGTGGTCATTGAAGATAGTGGCATGCTGCTGTTGTACGAAAACTGGTTGAAGGTCATTGCGGAAGCCTTTGTTCAGCAGTCACGCTTCGATCCGCTGTATACCGCGGAAACCGAACAGGTGTTGCAGGACAAAATGCAGGGTTGGCTCATGCAGGCTTCGAGCGCCAGGAGTATCCCGCTGGAAGTCGAATATCGTGGTGTCAGTCATCACGCGGAGATCGAATCACTCGAGCTGGTCGCTGCGGCGGCTCCTGTATATCAGAGCATCGTCAGCAGTCTGCGGGCCCTCTACAAGGCCGAAGAAACACCTGCAATTCAAATGTCCGATCGAGCGGCCCGAATGCCAGGCTTGGCAGATACACTCAAGACCCGCGTTGGTGGCGAAGTGTTTCTGCTGGAACCTGGCGCAACGGCACGTGGTCTGATCAAACGCTGCAATACGGAACAAAAAAGCGGTGGCGTTACTTTATCCCGACACATGCATTGGGATCAGTCACCCGTCAGCGTCGAAATCGTTACTGCCGAAGGTGGCGGTGGCCTGCCAACTCATCTGTTGTTCGGGCACAGTGCGTTTAGCCTGAGCGGAGAACCGCTGGTACTGGGATCGCAGGCTGCGGACGGTGAGCGATGGCTGGATCTGCTGCAGGAAATGCCTGGCGTATCACGCCGGCATTGTGTGGTGAGTCCGGACAATGGGCAGTTCGTGTTAACGGATCACAGCCGCTACGGAACATTTCTAAACGGGCATCGTATTGAGGGGTCAGCCGTATTACAGACCGGCGACCTGATCCGGATTGGCACGCCTGGTTTTGAACTGCGACTAATCTCAGCGGAGGATCATAGTGGCTCGTAAACGGCGCTCAGGCGAAATTTTCAGCATGTCGTTTCTCGACTGCATGAGCTGTGGTTTCGGCGCCGTAATCCTGTTTTTCATGATCATCAATTCACGCAGTGATGTGGAGCCCAATGATCAGACAAAGGCGCTGCAGGCTGAAACCAACAAGCTGGAAATAGAAGTTCTGGAAGGGCGCAAGAACCTGGCGCTGGCGCGAACCTCTATTCAGAAACTCGAGACAGAGGAAGAAGAAGCCAGCGACCAGATTTCGATCATCAAGGCGTTGATCGCTGAGCTGCAGGCCGAACTGGCCAAGTACGACAACGACACGCTGGCGAAGATCAAGGCCATCGAGAAGCTGCAGTCTGATATCAAATCACTGGAAGACGAAGTCAAACGTCTGCTGGCGCTGAAGAAAGAAGGGGAGGCAGCAGGTGAGCGTGCACGTTCCTTCAAAGGTGAAGGCGATCGTCAGTACCTGACGGGCCTCAAGCTCGGGGGCGAGCGAACGCTTATTCTCGTCGATCGATCAACGAGCATGCTGCACGAAACCATCGTCAACATACTGCGTCGCAAGAACCTGCCTGAGTCCGAACAACTGCTATCGAGGAAATGGCGTCAGGTCGTGGCGAGTGTCGACTGGCTGTCGTCACAGTTCAGGCCGGGGACCGAGTACCAGATTTACATGTTCAATAATGTGACCGAACCTGTGCTCAAGGGAACGGATGGCCTCTGGTTAAAAGCGGATGATATCGATCAGCTGGATGAGGCCGTACGTCAGCTGCGGCGCACCGTTCCCAAAAACGGTACCAATATGTACGCGGCATTTCAGGTGATCCGGGATATGAAGCCGCGGCCGGATAACGTCATATTGCTGGTCGACTCAATGCCGACCATGGATCAGGCGACGTCGAGCAAATCGGTTATCGGTGCTGGTGAAAGGGCCAATTTGTTTACTGCTGCCACACAACTGGTACCCAGCGGTATACCGATCAATGTCATGTTGTACCCGATGGAAGGCGACCCTGCGGCGGTAACGTCTTTTTGGTCTCTGGCGTTGAAGTCGCGCGGCTCGATGATTAGTGTCAGCCATGACTGGCCATAGGAATGCATAAGTAATGGCAAGAAAACGCCAAGATGTTGGAGCATTCAGTCTGTCGTTTCTCGACTGCATATGCTGTGGCTTTGGCGCGATCATCTTATTGATCGTGCTGAGCAAGATTTATGAGCCCGTGGTCGTAGAAGAATCTGAGCGGGACTTGCGACAGCTAATCGCCCTGTTGCAGCAGGAGCTGTTCGACATTCGCGGTACGTCGACCATTCTTGACCGCAGTCTCAAGGAAGTTAAGGAAGAAACACGGGCGACCAAAGTACATCTCGGTGAACTCGAAGGTGACTTGAGCAAGATTGAAGGACAGTACAAAGCCAGCCGGGAGAACGAAGACGAGACCATCGACATCGGTGAATTGAGTGCGGCCAGACAGCGACTGTCTGAAGAGCAAAAACGCCTGGCACCTTATTATCGGCGGCCAGACGCTGATGCTGTCGCTGGTATTCCTGTCGACAGCGAGTACATTATTTTCGTCATCGATACTTCTGGCAGTATGCTCGATCAAAGCTGGACTCTGGCACAGAAAATGGTTCGTCAGACCTTGCAGGCGTATCCCAAAGTAAAGGGGATACAGATCATGAATGATGACGGTTTATATATGTTCCGGGATTACGCCGCCCGCTGGATGCCAGACTCACCAGGTCGCCGGCAAGCCATCGTTTCTCGCATGCGCACCTGGAACGCGTCCAGTGACAGCAACCCGGTCAACGGCATTGAGGCCGCTATTCGCGACTTTCGAGCGGACGACAAGAAGATTAGTATTTACGTTTTCGGGGACGACTATCAGGGTGTACGCCAAATCGATCAGGCGATGGCAGCTATTGATAAGCTCAACCGCCCAGGATCCGATGGTGAACGTATGATTCGCATCCACGGCGTCGGTTTTCCGGGCAGATTTGGCAGCAATTCCGTACCAGACTCAGCGAGGGCCTTCGCGACCTTCATGCGCGCTGTGTGCGCCTCTCATGGTGGTACCTTCGTCGCACTTAGCGGCCGTTAGCGAACGGCTGCCATTTTTCGTCACAATTGATCGCAAGCTCTCCATTTCGGGGGCGCTTGTGTAACGCTATTCCACGGTGTAATTGATTCCGAGATCGGCCAACCGGCCACAACTATTGGAGGAATCAATCATGCGTTACACAAGCACTATTGCCACAGTCGCCATCCTGGCATTCGCAACTCAAACAGCATCCGCTGCCGCATCCAAAGAAGAAAATATTGGTGTTGGTTCCGGTGCCATTGTCGGCGCCATCGCCGGCGGTCCAGTTGGTTTTATTATCGGTGCCGCAATCGGCGCGAAACTGGGCGATACGATGCACCGCAAGTCAGATCGTATCGATTCGTTACAAGGAACATTGCAGAACTCACAACAGTCTGCTGCAGAACTTCAGCGCGGCATCGATGAGCTAAACACCGAGGTGGAACATCTGCAAAATACTGCTCGGCCAGAGCTCGTCAGTCTCATGCAGGCTGGAATCGATATGGACCTCTTGTTCCGCACCGACGAATTCGCACTGACAGACACGACCGGTGATCGTCTGTCACAAATGGCTGCGACGCTGGCAAGCATGCAGGATGTAAGGATTCAGCTGGATGGCTTCGCAGATGAACGTGGCGACGCTGACTACAATCACGCGCTGTCAGAGAAACGCGTCGAATTCGTACGTAAGCTCTTCATCACGGCTGGTGTTCACCCGCTGCGTATAAGTACCTCCGCGCACGGCGAGTCCGTCGCACAGAATCCCGACGTAGACAGTTATGCGCTTGAACGACGAGTCAGCGTAAAACTCTTCATTGATAACGCTGAGTCGGTGGCTTTGAACCCGCGCTAGGCAAACGACTTCCCTGTGACTCATCTCGAGTCTCCGCTTGGGCCGGCCTGTAATGGGTCGGCCCTTTTTGTTAGTGTTGCAGCATGTCAGAAGATCTATTGAATCGCCGTTGTAAGCCGTGTGAGGGTGGGGTGGAACCACTGCGCGCGGATCAAAGTAGTGCACTGCTTAAGGCGCTGCATTCGGACTGGTCAATCAGCGATGACGGTCTGGAGATCTCAAGGACATTCGAATTTCCCGCCTACAGCCGAACCCTGGGTTTTGCGAATGCCATCGCATGGATTGCGATAGCCGAAGGTCATCACCCGGTATTGACCGTGAGCTACGGAGCTTGCGCGGTCGTTTACACTACACATTCGATCAGTGGTTTATCGGATAACGACTTCATTTGTGCCGCGAAGATAGACCGGCTTGCGGCAGAGACCACCTAATGGTTGCAACCGTCAGTGTTTTCGATATAGAAAAAGCGGCCGCGCGTCTGGACGGTGTCAGCGTTCA
>Ga0255049_10001520_pt1 | contig 12726 bp, 6 predicted proteins | sample JV7_2_3_MG_FD_183615 | JGI IMG/M metagenome (GOLD analysis project Ga0255049, IMG submission 183615) | Seawater microbial communities from Jervis Inlet, British Columbia, Canada - JV7_2_3 | ecosystem: Environmental > Aquatic > Marine > Inlet | place: Canada: British Columbia | collected 2016-10-06
TACCAGAACAAAGGGCTATCACAACTACGCGTTGCCCTACAGCTGGGATGTCAGGCTCGGACACAAGGAGCGCGATGCGGCACGTGAGGAACTCGAGGACGACATCGACATTGACAATGCACGCCGGATGCTGCAAGAAATCGGCCACGAAGGCGCGGTTTCAGCGCCGGTTCGCGCCAGCGACAAACGGCTCGCGGCTTATTACGTTTCATCGGTCGATTACTCCACCGCAGATTTGAGAACAGTATTGTCACAGCGCTTGCCGGACGAATTTGTGCCTGCTTATTTCACACGGATGGACCGATTGCCACTTGCCAGTAGCGGTAAGGTCGATCGCAAGGCATTGCCCCGGCCGGACGCTGCCCGCCGCGGGAGTCCGGAAGATTACGAAAGCCCGGAAAGCGGCATCGAGGCCAGGCTGGCGGAGCTTTGGGCCGTGGCTCTGGGCGTTGAAAGGATAGGCAGGAATGACAGTTTTTTCGATCTCGGTGGCGATTCGATCGTGAACATTCAGATCGTTGCCCAGGCGAGGAAGCGTGGGATATCGATAACACCACAGCAGATTTTCGATCATCCTACAGTCGCCGGGCTTGCCGCAGTGGTCGGTGCAGTGGTGGCGACCGAGGCCGAACAAGGGCTGGTAACGGGACCGGTTCCGCTGACCCCGATACAACATCGGTTCTTCGAACTGGATTTACCCGACCCGCGCTGCTACAGCCAGTCCGTGTTGCTCGAAATCCCGGAAGATCTTGACACTACGATAATTCAAAGAGCGATTGAGCAGCTGCTTTGTCATCACGATGTGCTGCGCAGTTCGTTCAAGCGAGAAGGCGATGGGTGGGCGCAGCAAATCAATGGACCCGATGTTATCGATCTCAAACTCGAGTCCATCGACCTGAGACAGATAGCGGGTGATGAGCATACCGGAGCTATCGATAAGGCCATTGCAAGCCTGCAAGATGGTCTGGGTTTGCAGGCGGGTTCACTGCTGCGAGCGGCCCACTTTCAACGTGCTCACGGTCAACGTGACTTACTCTTACTCGTGATACATCATCTGGTGGTTGACGGTGTTTCATGGTGGCCCCTTCTGGAGGACCTGGAGCAAATTTGCGAGCAACTTCGCAGCGAAAAGCCGATAAATCTTCCGCCCAAGACAGCTTCCGCCAAAGCGTGGTCGGAGTCCCTGTTGGAGCATGCGCGTTCGAGTTCGGTTCGCAACGAGTTCGATTTTTGGATCAACACAATCAACGATCCGGATTCTATTCCGTTGGACCATACAAGCAAAGGTGATAATGACCTGGCATCCGCGAGAACGGTTTCGGTATCGCTGGGTATCGATGAGACTGGCCTGTTGCTGCATGAAGTTCCCGGTGCTTATCACACGCAGGTTCCGGACGCGATCCTCACTGCGTTGATGCAGGCGTTCTCCGACTGGACCGGTCGGCGGGACCTGTGTCTTGATATCGAGGGACATGGCCGCGAGGAAATCACCGATGGGCTGGATCTGATGCGCACGGTTGCCTGGTTCACCTCAGTCTTCCCGGTCAGACTCCGCGGTAACGCGTCCCCGGACCCCGGGGACAGGCTGAAGTCGGTCAAGGAGCAGCTGCGCATGGTGCCTCGTAACGGCATGAACTATGGCGTGCTTCGCTACCTGGCCGATGATCTTGATATGCGAGAGAGGTTGGCCGACGCGCCGGCACGAGAACTGTCGTTCAACTACCTGGGTCAATGGGACCAGAGTTTTGGGAAGGACTCGAGCTTCCAATTCGTGCGCCCGATCGCAGGTGATTTCGGCCGACAGGGTTCAAGGCCATACGTGATCGAAATCAATGCAGTGATATTTGCAGGACGCCTGCTCGTGGACTGGACCTACAGCGAAAACCTGCACACTCAGACTTCGATCGAGAGTCTGGCTGACAAATTCCTGGCCGAGCTACAAGATCTTATCCGCCATTGCGCGACCTCCACCGAGCCTGGTTTTACACCATCTGATTTTCCGGATGCCGATCTGGACCAGGAAGCACTGGACGAATTGCTGTCGGATTTCGACGAGTCGCTGGAGTAGTACGCGGGAAAAGGCATGGGAAAGAAAAATATAGAAGCGGTCTACCGGCTGTCGCCAGTACAAGAGGGCATGCTCTTTCATACCCTGGAGTCTGCAAAACCGAGCGTATATCTGACCCAATATAGCTGCATCCTGACGGGGGAGATCGATTGCGGCCATTTTCAGCGTGCGTGGGAAGCGACTGTCCGGAGACACCCGGTGCTGCGGACTCTGTTTACCTGGGAGCAGCCCGACAAACCCCTTCAGATCGTACGCGAAGTTGTCTCGCTGCCGTGGGATGAGTTGGACTGGCGGGCGTTTTCGCCGGAAGATCAGTTCAGTCGCTGGCACTCTCTGCTTCAAAGGGACCGTGATCGGGGCTTCGATCTTGAAAAAGCGCCGCTGATTCGCCTGACACTGATCCGCCTGGCCCCGGAGCGTTACCGATTTCTCTGGACATTCCAACACATGCTGATGGATGGCTGGTCGGTGCGTCTCGTTTTCGACGAGGTATCCCGATATTACCGCGCCTTTTGTGCCGGGGAGGAACTCAAGGTGTCACCGGCACCGGAATACGCGCGCTATATTTCCTGGATCGGTAAACGCGATGACTCAGCCGCCGACACATACTGGTCGCAGGCATTGAAGGGATTCGCAACTCCAACCAGTCCCGCAGCCGGACAGGCGAGCAATCATTGGTCTGCGAAACAATCTGTGAGCGGCTGCGTTTCGATGACGGTCGATTCGATCTTGACCAAAGATCTTCTTTCGTTTGCCAGTAGCGAGCGTCTGACACCCAATACGCTGGCGCTGGGCGCTTGGGCGCTGGTCCTGGGAAAATACGCCGATGCAGATGACGTCGTCTTCGGTACCACCGTGTCGGGACGACCGGTAGATCTGCCCGGTGCCGAGCACACGGTCGGGCTTTTTATCAATACGTTGCCGATGCGCGTGCAGCTTGTGCCTGACTTACGCATCGTGCAGTGGTTGCGCGAAATTCAGTCTCAGCAGATTAGACTGCGTGAGCATGAGCAGACGCCGCTTGCCAATGTACAGCGTGTGAGTGATTTGCCGCCCGGGACAGCACTATTCGATAGTATCGTCGTTTACGAAAATGTCCCTGATAGTGACTCGAATTCGTCGTCAGGGTACGCATTATCCAGAAGCGATGAAGAATTCCGGGAATACAGCAACTACCCACTGGCGCTACTGATCTTGCCTGGTGAGGAACTGCAGATTCAGGCCAGGTTTGATACGCGCACATATCAGCAGGACTTTGTGAGCCGGATGCTCGACCATTTCCAGAACGTGTTGAGCGGTATAACGCAACATGCCAATGAGGCGGTCTCCAATCTGTCGCTGAGCACGGAATCCGAGCTTGAGCAATTGGTGCAAACCTGGAATCTCACTCAAGCAGAATTCCCGGACTCCAAGTGCATACACCAGCTGATAGAGCAGAGTGCCGAAAGCGTCCCGGACGCTGTTGCACTGGTATCCGATGACCGTGAGCTTAGTTACGCAGAGCTAAATCGGCGCGCCAACAAACTGGCGCGACATATTGTTCAGCTGGGAGTAGGACCGGACTTCTGTGTCGGCGTATTTTTCGAAAGATCTATCGAAGCGGTCATTGCAATCCTTGCAGTGCTCAAAGCGGGTGGCGCTTACGTACCCTTGGACCCGACCTTTCCGCGTGATCGTCTGGGGTATGTGCTGGACGATCTGCGAGACGCAGGAAGGGCAGGAAGGGCAGGAAATGGTGGCGGTATGGCGCTGATTGTCACGCGGGAACAGTTGCTTGGGCAGTTGCCTGATGATGGGTATCGTACCGTCTGTATTGATCGCGACTGGTCGTTAATCGATGAAAATGACGATAGCAATCCCAACATGCCGGTCGATCCTGAACAGCTTGCCTATGTCATTTACACGTCCGGTTCGACCGGCAGACCCAAAGGCGTGATGATTCCACACCGCAATCTGGTCAATTCCACGATCGCACGATCGGCATACTATCCGGAAGTGTTGTCGGGCTTTTTGCTGCTGTCATCGCTTGCAACCGACAGTTCAGTGGCAGGATTATTCTGGGCACTGAGTACTGGCGCCTCATTGATAGTGCCCCGCGTGAGGGTCGAGCAAGACATTTTCGAGCTTCTCGAGATCATAGAGAAAAAGACGGTATCACATCTTTTATGCGTACCGTCCCTGTATCAATTAATCCTTGAGCATAGTGGGCAGGGTCAACTGAGTTCAATGAAGGCGGTTATCGTCGCCGGTGAGGCTTGCCCTGGAAAAGTGGTCGCACTGCACGGCGACAAGCTCCCCGGGGTGTCTTTGTATAACGAATATGGCCCGAGTGAGGGCACGGTCTGGGTAACGGCGGCAAAACTGGACGACGTGAGACCGGACGGGTGCGTTCCCATCGGGCGCCCGATCAACAACTTGACCACTTATGTCCTGGATCGACAGGGCAAACCGACACCGCTTGGTCTCCCTGGCGAACTCTACGTTGGCGGCGCTGGTGTGGCGCGTGGCTATCTGAACCAGCCGGATCGAACCGGGGAAGTTTTTGTTTGCAATCCGTTCCGCTCGGATCCCGACCCTGTCCTTTACAAGACAGGCGACATGGTTCGTTATCTCGACGACGGCAATATCGAGTTTCTGGGGCGAGTAGACAATCAGGTCAAAATCCGTGGTTATCGGGTCGAGCTGGAAGAGATTGAACAGACGCTGAAATCCCATCCACGAGTCAATGACGCGGTAGTGGTGCTGGAGCAGTCGGCGCTGGATTCGGCGAATAACGGTTCGAGCGGTAGCGAGTCTCTTGCGAATTTGTTGATGTCGGATGACACCGGTACGGCCGAGCAAATACTGGCGGAGATCGAGCAGCTTGATGATGAAGAAATCGACCTGATGCTACAAACGTCAGGTTCGGAGCATATCCTAACCGGGAGTAGCCAAGTATGACTCGCCGAATCAAACGCGCTGCGAACTTTGAGATCGCACTGCAGATCAAGAATGAGAGCTTTATCCGGCCACCGCGTGATGCGCAACGAAATTGGCTGTTGAATACCGCGTTGGCAGAGTTTTCCGAAAACCTGAACGCATTGGATGAATTAGCCACCCGATTTGTACCAGGGGCGCAAAATCTCGTATTGCGTGATCGCTCACAAGCAGCTCTGTGCGACGAAGAGATCATGGAGGACTGGCAAATCCCTCTTATGCAAGCCATGGCAGAGATTGTCACCGAGTCACATGGCTCGATACTCGAAGTCGGTTTCGGTCGTGGTGTGTCATCCGGTTTTATTCAGGACTGCGGGGTCAACTCACATACGATTATCGAGTGCAACGACACGATAGTAGGTCGCTTCGATGTTTGGAAGAAACAGTACCCGGATGCTGATCTGCGAATCGCACATGGTCTTTGGCAAGATGTGCTGGCAGGGCTCGGCCAGTTTGACGGAATCTTTTTTCATACCTACCCGCTGAACGAGGCGGACTTCATCGAGCAGATTGGCGAGAGTACGACATTTGCCGATCATTTCTTTCCGCATGCGGCGGAACACCTGGTGGACGGTGGAATCTTTACTTATCTGTCAAATGAGATGGAATCTCTCAGCCGCGCGCATCAGCGATTGTTGTTCCGACATTTTCGGTCAATCAGTATGCAGGTGATAAGCAACCTGCAACTGCCGGATGACGTGCATGACGCGTGGTGGGCAGACTCGATGGTTGTGGTGAAGGCGGTCAAGTAGGTTGGGCGTGTATGAATGACGACAAACGCAATCTCGAACATCGAATCGGCGTGCTCTCGGATTCCGCCAGAGTATTGCTTGAGAGACGACTTGCCGGAATGGCCTCGCCACGGCAGTCCGAAGTCGGCGGCAGGCAACGCCTTCTTGCCTATGTTGTCGGTGACCGTATAGACGGCGACTCACTGCGATCATTCTTGCAGTCCAGCCTGCCCGATTACATGGTGCCACAGACCGTTACGATTGTGGATTCACTGCCGAAGACCCCCGCCGGCAAGGTCGACCGCCAAGCTTTGCAGATGATCGAACTTGACGAGTCAGACTCAGGCAATCTGGAACTGGTCGCGCCACGAAATGACGCCGAGGAAATACTGGCGTCAATCTGGGCTTCGGTTCTTGGCCTGGATGAACTCAGTGTTCACGACAATTTTTTCGAGGTGGGCGGCGATTCCTTGCTCAGTATTCGCATCCTGGCCCGCGCCAGGCAGCAGGGACTGCAGATCAGGCCGGAGCGCTTTTTCTCGCACCCTACGATTGCGGAACAGGCCGAAATAGCGGAGGCGCCGAAAACGGTGCAAGCGGAGAGCGGACAGGTCAGCGGGGCGGTGCCATTGACTCCGATACAACACTGGTTCTTCGATCGGATCCTGGTGGATCCACAACAGTGGAACCAGTCAATGCTCTTCTCGGTCCCCGAAGTGATCGATAGCGTGACCCTGGAACGCGCATTGCAGACTGTGCTATTGCATCACGATGCGTTGCGCATGCGATTCCTTTCTGAAGGAGGGCAGTGGCGGCAGGATATCGTCGATCTTGGTGCCGAACTGCCTTTTTCCGTCCATGACCTGTCGGAAATTGCGCCGGATCGGCGTGATCAGGCCGTCCACGATGTGGCGGCCCGGTTGAATGAAAGCCTGGAATTCTCTCAAGGCTTGCTGCTGCGAACGGCTCTGATGAAAACCGCACCGGGTCAACGGAATCTGTTGCTGGTCCTTGCGCATCATCTGATTATCGACGCCGAGTCATGGCGGTTATTGACAGATGACTTCGAAACGGCCTGCAAGCAGATCCTGGGTGGTGAAAGAATCGAACTGCCGGCCAAAACGAGTTCGTTCAAAGCCTGGTCGAAACGGCTAGGCGAATACGCACAGTCGGCTTCCGTGCAGGAGGAACTGGTTCATTGGACCCGGGATTGGCCTGCCGATGCAGCTGATTTACCCACAGATTTCGATGCGCCTCCCGAAGCCAATCGCGTCGATACTGTCGCCCATGTAAAGACGTCTCTCGAGAAGAGCGAGACTCGCGCGTTGCTGTTCGATGTTCCGAAAGCCTATAACACTCAAATCAACGACGCGCTGCTGACGGCTCTCGGACTAACGTGCAACGAATGGACCGGGCGGAATACCCTGCTTGTGGATCTCGAAGGCCATGGGCGAGAGGCACTTTTCGAGGATCTGGACATCTCGCGAACCATTGGCTGGTTTACGACAGTCTTCCCCGTGTTACTGCTGCCCGATGACAGAAGCCACTCCGGAGCCGCGCTGGCTGCCATCAAGGATCGGTTGCGATCAATTCCTGTGCGAGGTGTGGGTCATGGAATGCTTCGATATTTGTCGGGCGATGAAAATACACGGCGGATTCTCGGCGCCAAAACATCGGCCAGAATCTGTTTCAACTATCTGGGCCAGATGGAGGAAAAAGAATCGCTTTTCACCGGAGAGCAGGAGAACCTGGGGCCGGTGCGCAGTAAGCGCGGAATCCGCGCATACCTGATGGATGTGAATGCGCGAGTTGCGGGCGGCCAGCTACACGTTGAGTGGAGCTACAGCGGGCGATTCCATCGTCGTGACACGATCGAACAGCTCGCCTCTGGTTTCATGCAGGTGCTTCGTGAACTCGTCCAACACTGCAAATTACCCGAGGCAGGCGGGCATACCCCATCGGATTTTCCGCTCGCCGGTTTGGAACAGGATGAACTGGACAGCCTGTCCGAGCTGTTGGATCAGGTGGATGAAAATAATGGAACTGGATAAATCATCCGCCGATATCGGCCGACGAATGGCAAAAGGTGCTTCGTGGACCGTGGGGGCACGTATGGCTGTCCGCCTACTCGGCTTTTTCAGTACCATTATCCTGGCACGCTTGCTGGTCCCATCCGACTATGGTTTGATCGCGCTCGCCACATTGATTGCAGCCAGCATAGAAATGTTCGGTGCATTTAACTTCGAAGTCTGGATTATCCGCCATCCAGACCCCGACCATTATCACTACAACACCGTCTGGACCCTGTCAGCGATACGCGGACTCGTTGGTTGTGGGTTATTGCTTGTGCTAGCCGCTCCAGCAGGTCTGTTTTTCGACGACGCGCGGCTGGAGGGCGTGGTGATGGTACTGGCTTTCAGCACCTTGTTGAGCAACCTGAGTAATGTTGGGGCGGTAGATTTTGCCAAGCACCTGCGATTCGACAAGGAATTTCTGATTCTCGCTGGTAGCAAGATTGGTTCATTTCTGGTCGCTGTGACGCTGGCCCTGATTTTTCGAAGTTATTGGGCGTTGGTGGCGGGCATCGTTACGGGCCAGTTAATCAAGGTGGTGATGACGTACTGGATGCACCGCCACCGGCCGCGGTTTTGCGTCAAGCATTGGCGCGAAGTATTGCAATTTACCAAGTGGCTGTTGCTCGGCAACTTCATGGGGTTTTTCTACAATCGTACTGATACCTTCGTTCTCGGAAAACTCATGAGTAGCCAGATGCTGGGGCTGTATACGATCGCCCATGAGATTGCGAATCTGGCCTCCACCGAGATCGTGATGCCAATTCGCAAGGTGATGTTGCCCGGGTACTCGAAGTTGACTGGCGACATGGTTCGGCTTCGAAAATCATTTGCCGACGGGCTGGGCATAATCATGTTGATTGGAATGCCCTGTGCTGCAGGTGTCGGTCTGGTTTCCGATCCGCTGGTTCGGGCACTGCTCGGTGAGAAATGGCTGGAGACAATTCCGCTGATCCAGATTCTCGCGGTTTACGGCATGGCATCCGTGGGGATGGCCAATCAGAGTCCATTGCTGATATCTCTTGGGCATGCCCGCATCATGACGCAGCTAATTGCGCTGGGTTTCATCATCCTTCTCCCCGCTTTCACACTCGCTACCATCGAGTACGGAGTATTGGGCGGCGCCTGGGCCGTTGGCCTGACTAACGTGCTGCTGTTTGTGATTGGTATCTTTGTAACTCTGCGGAAGATAGATTTACCCGTTCAGGCCGTGCATACACGTATTTGGCGCACGGTATTAGCAACTATTGCGATGGCCTTCGTCGTCATCAGCATTCAGGCACTGCAGGTAGTACAGGCATGGTGGGCAATAGTCGAGCTTCTGGTCTGTATCGCAGCTGGCGGAGTGACCTATGTTTTTTCCGTATTGGCACTGTGGTATGGAACAGGCCGTCCGGAGGGACCTGAGACGATCGCGATGGACTTTCTATTTCACCGCGGAACAGACAGGACGCTAGTGCCGCAGGCACAAAACGACTGATGTGGAAACCGATTTATCGCGAACCACCTAATTATGAAAGCAAAGTCCAACAACAAGAAATACACAGCGAATACCGATGATCTCGAAAATACGAGCGATCTATATACAGCGATAGGCAGGCGTATACCTGCAAGTGTTTCTTGCTTTGTGGCTCAACGGCCTTTCTTGATTCTGGTGTTGCGAACCGGCCTCATCGTGGCTGTATTCGTTTTGCTCGATCGCTTTGTTATGGGCGTGACCCATCTTCCTGTGAGCAGATTCAGAGAGCCTGTTTTGATGTTGGAGCTGGTGAAAAGTATAGGGCTTGCGAAGCTCCTGATCCTTGCTGCAATCGGCCTGGTCTTCCTGAAGCATGGCCACCTGCTCGATCGCTGGAAATCGCTTGATCACGGCCGCACAGTACGTTGGTTTGTGATCTTCCTGGCGTTACTAATGACCTGGCCGTTCACCACTTATGGCTACAACTACTATTTCGATCAGGGGCATTTTCTGGACAGGGGAGTTCTGGCCGTTTTGCTGGTGCTGCTGTGGTTTCGGCCGGTTTTTATTTACCCGTTCCTGCTGCTTGCATTCACGTTAATGTGGCAGTTTGCCACGCCGGGACTCGGTGGCGTTGTGTTGGCACATAAACTCCAGGTTCTACAAGTACTCAATCTGTTCGCGGCCGCGTTCCTGTTGCATTCCTTTTCTGGCAAGCGGGAGATGCAGGGGTTTGTTTTTCTGACATGTTGCATGATCGCCGGGTCATACTGGGAAGCGGCGATTGCGAAACTCGAGTTGGGCTGGCTAACGTATGGGCATTTATATCGTACCGTCCTGGCGGCCTACGGGCATGGTTGGCTCGGTAGCATGTCGCCACCTACGATCGTCGATTTCTCTCAGTTACTTTCCCGATTGGACTGGCCAATCAGAATCTTCGTCCTGGTTATAGAAGCCGGGTTTCTGGTCTTTCTGTGGCGACGCGTGGTATCCATCGTACTTCTTGTCGCGATCATTGTGTTTCACTGCGCTGTCTTCGTGTTGTATGGATTCCTGTTCTGGACCTGGATCTTGCTGGATGTGGCGTTGCTTATGCTCCTTGTTTACGAGCGGCACGCTGCTGATCTGCAGCTCTTCGACCGCAGGCGCCTGGCATTGTCGATTCCTCTGATTGTTCTTGCCGCGGTCTGGGCCAGGCCACCGCATCTTGGCTGGCTCGATATGCCGGTGAGCTACGCGACGAGATACACGGTGATTGGCGAAAGTGGAAAACAATATTCTCTGTCTCCGCGTTTCTTCGAGCCCTATGGCGACGTGTTTACCATGTCTTCGTTTGGATATCTGGTAAAAGACCACGGTGTATTAACCGGGCCGTATGGGGTGACCAGGGATATTGAGTTGGCGGACAGGATGTCAGGCAACATTACAGCGAAGGACGTATTTGCAATGGAATCCAACACCGATATGAATCGCTACGATCCCGATCGCGCAAAGCGCTACTATGATTTCGTCTCTGCATATCTCCATCACTGGAACATGCACGCGGGGGAGAAACCGGACTTGAGTGTTGTGGGCCCGCCACCGCAGTTCTGGACGACGGTCACTGGCGAAAGCTACGTCGGTCAGGAACCCGTGCGTGAACTGGTCGTGAATGAAGTGACAACATTATTTGACGGCAAACGGCTTGACGTGATCCGCGACCAGGAACTCGCGCGTATCCAGATTCCGACGGCAGCGATGGACACGGCGAAGTGAAAAGACTGCGTATTGTTTTGGGATGCGATTTGAGGAGTCTCGCCGCATTCAGGGTGGGACTTGGTCTTGCCCTGCTATTTGATCTGCTCGGGCGATTGTGCGACCTCAATGTACACTATACCGATACCGGGGTGCTGCCTCGCGACCTTCTTTTTCAAACAACCGACTCGTTCGTACTATCGCTGCATGTTCTCGGCGGGAGCGCGGCATTCGAGACATTGTTGTTTGCATTGGCCGGGATGGCGGCTGTGCTTTTGGTGCTGGGGTGGAATACCCGCTGGGTGGCGATAACGAGTTGGATTTTTCTGGCGTCTTTGCACGCACGCAACCCGATGATCCTGGACCCGGGCGACAATTTGTTACTGACTCTGACCTTTCTTGGAATGTTCCTGCCCATTGGCAGGCAATACTCGATAGACAGTGGGATGGACCCCGATCCGGTGTCCGACAGTCGCCATTGCTCGTTGGCAACGGTCTTGCTCCTGCTACTGACGATGCTGCTGATGTTTCTGGTGGTTAGAAGTTTCCCTGGAACCAATGCTGTCTGGGCTGCCGGAATCGCGTTGCTGGCATTTATACCGACGGCGCTGTGGGACTGGATGAGTGCGCGCACGGAATTGGCTCGCCATGGCGGATTGAGGATCTATTTCGATAAGGACTGTGCCTTTTGCCGAAAGATCTGCCTGCTGTTCCGGACATTTTTTATCCTCCTCAAAACCAACATTCAGGCCGCGCAGGAAGTACCCGAAGCTTACGAGATCATGGTCGAGCATGATAGCTGGGTCGTCTATGACTATGACGGTCAGGTGTATGTGCGCTGGCATGCAGTGCTTTTATTGTTACGCCGCTCACCGCTCGCGTGGCCGGTTGGCTATCTGTTGACGGCAATCGGCATGGGCAGGTGGGGTGATTTTCTATATGGCCTGATTGCGTCGGCCCGTTCCCGGCTGAGCAAACTCACCTCGGTCTTGCTGCCCTACAGGAAACATTCCATCGAAAAGCCTGCGATAGCAAATGTGCTGTTGGGTCTCTATCTGCTGTTTGCCCTGACCTCAGGAATTTTTCAACAACTATCGTGGAATATGCCCGGTGCAGAGATGCTGCAACATGCCCTGCCGTCTGCGGAGATTTGGCAGTCTCTGGGAGAAGCGGGACCGGAGATGCGTCGGGATCGAGCAAATGAAGACGGACCCTTGCTGAATCCGAGCACAACAGTCATAAGACTGGATCGCAGGGGCACCTGATTTTGTATCAACTCGATACAGGTGCGGTTCACATCTGGGTGGCTGTCCTGCGGGATTTCTACCCGATGCTGGCAGATCTTGAATCGGTGTTGAGTGCCGATGAAAAGGCACGAGCGGAGAGGTTTCGGCAGATCGGGCACGCGCGTGATTTCGTGGTTGCACGAGGCCTTTTGCGTCAATTTCTGGCCTGCTACCTCCGTGTTCCTGCCGTGGGCATCGGCTTTGATTACAGCCAGTCGGGTAAGCCGGCGCTCACGGCAAAGAGCAACACGAATAATATTGAATTCAACCTGTCCCATTCCGGGAAACTGGCCGTGTTCGGAATTACCAGGTCGGTAGAAATCGGCGTAGACGTAGAGCGCATCGATCGTTCCGTAGACGTCCCGTTGCTAAGCCGGCGAATTCTCAGTGATTCGGAACA
>Ga0255049_10001523_pt1 | contig 12719 bp, 10 predicted proteins | sample JV7_2_3_MG_FD_183615 | JGI IMG/M metagenome (GOLD analysis project Ga0255049, IMG submission 183615) | Seawater microbial communities from Jervis Inlet, British Columbia, Canada - JV7_2_3 | ecosystem: Environmental > Aquatic > Marine > Inlet | place: Canada: British Columbia | collected 2016-10-06
CGCCAGCGAATACCGTTACCGCTCGCCCGTTGTTCCGGAAGGGACGCTGTTCGTATCGATTAGCCAGTCAGGTGAAACTGCGGACACGCTTGCGGCTTTACACGCGGCCAAGGAGCTGGGTTACGTCGCGACACTGACGATCTGTAACAGCCCCGAGAGCTCAATGGTTCGCGACTCCGGTCTTTCCATGTTGACGCACGCCGGGCCGGAAATTGGTGTTGCCTCGACAAAGGCGTTCACAACTCAGCTAGCGGCGTTGGCATTGATGACGATCGCGCTGGCACGTCGTGCCGGGCTGGAAGAAAAGCAGGAGCGTGCACTCGTTGCACAGCTTGCCGAATTACCCAGCCTCATCGAACAGGTATTGACGCTTGATTCGTCTATCGAATCATTGGCCGAACATTTCGCGGACAAACATCATGCATTGTTCGTGGGTCGTGGCGTGCAAAATCCGGTCGCGATGGAGGGCGCGTTAAAGCTCAAGGAAATTTCCTACATTCACGCCGAAGCGTACGCGGCCGGCGAACTCAAGCACGGACCACTGGCGCTGGTCGATGAAGATATGCCCGTGGTCGCCGTTGCACCGGACGATGACTTGCTTGAAAAACTGAAAAGCAATTTGCAGGAAGTGCGCGCTCGCGGTGGAGAGCTGTTCGTGTTCGCAGACCCGCGGGTCCAGTTCGGTGATCGCCACGGCATTCATACCATGCGGATGCCAGCATTGATCCAGGATTTCCAGGCGCCGATTCTCTACACGATTCCGTTACAGTTACTCGCCTATCACGTTGCAGTATTGAAAGGCACGGATGTCGACCAGCCGCGGAACCTCGCTAAGTCTGTGACCGTGGAGTAGGTCAACAGGACGCCTGTGACCGGCCGCTTTTGGCCGAAAGCAGCCGTTCGAGTGATAAACTAGTGAGCGACTGCTACTGACCCAAAGCGGTCATTCGGCAAGCGAGCTAATTGATAACGTGGATCGGTATTTCCGGTTCTAAAATGTGTATACGAGGTCTTAACTCTTGAGCAGTGGAAGGATAGACGTTGTTTTAGTTCGGCTGGGCGCAGTAGCCATTGTAATAAGCGCATTTTATCAACTGGCCGGGTACGGAAGCTATTTCATTGAGAGCGGTGTATCCGTTCCGGCGCAGATCGGAATGGTTATCTTGACCGTTCTGTTGCCATTGGGAATCGCCTCCGTCTTGTGGAAATTTCCTGCATCAGTAGTCAGGAAAGTATCGCCTGAGCTTCAACAAGAAGGCCGCACACTTGTGGAGCCCGAAGAGTTGATGATTGTCGGCATCGCTCTTCTCGGTCTGTACACCTTTGTGTCTGGCACCCTTGAGGTCCTGCACTCTGAATCTCTAGCCGTATGGGAACGATCTCTTGTTGACTTCTACCAATCTGATCCGTATCACTCGCCACCCAATCAATTGGCACGCCGCCTTACTAGCTATGCAGAGGTCGCATTCGGAATCGTCTTGATGTTCGGCCGAAAAGGTATCGCTCGTCTAATTCTTAATGCTCGGGGCCGTCAGTCGGTCCACAAAACCGACTAGTACGAATGGCCGCTTTTGGCCGTAAGCAGCCACTAACCTGGTTATATACTCAGAGGCTGGTAATGACCCAAAGCGGACGTTGACACTATTTGTGACTTAATGAATAAGATTCCAATTTATTGTTTGTTGCATATCGCCCTATTGCTGCCGGTCATGGCCATCGCGGACAACGCTTATGCCAATGGTCATTGGTTTGATGGCAACGAATTCGTCGAGCGGACGATTTACGTCGTCGATGGGAGGATCAGCTTCACACTACCTGACCGCATAGACAATACTTATGATCTCGCGGGAGCATACGTGATCCCGCCTTTCGGTGAGGCTCACAATCACGACCTCGCATCAGATTTCGAGACTGATGAGCGAATTCGGGACTACCTGCGGGACGGCGTTTTCTACGCCAAGATGCAATCAGCATTTTCCATAGGGTTCGAAGCACTGGCACCTCGGTTTAACAGCCCAGAGAGCGTCGACGTCATATTCGCATTCGCGCCGATCACCGGTCCGGGAGGCCATCCGATTCGAATCCGAGAGCTGTTTTTCGATCGCGGTTATTACGAAGGCGTGTTTGGCTCAAAGGAAGAGATTGCCGGCATCGGTTATACCGAGATTGCGAATCGCGAAGAACTTTTGCAAAAGTGGCCCGATCTTACCAATCAAAATCCGGACTTCGTCAAATTCATGCTGATTCATTCAGAGGAATATGATCTGCGAGAGGACGATCCGGAATTCTTCGGCCATAAAGGTATCGATCCTCAATTGGTGCCGCACCTTGTCGAACTGGCTCATGCTGAAGGCTTGAGCATAACGGCACATGTGGACACTGCTACCGATTTTCACAACGCCGTTACCGCGGCCGTCGATGAGATTGCTCACCTGCCAGGCACTGATGAGCCGGAAGTAATTAGTTACAAAGACGCAAGAATCGCGGCTAAAAATGACGTCGCTGTCATAGCGACCATAAGTCTGACGACAAAGATTATGGATGATTCTCCGAAGTTTTATGAGCAGATAATGGAACAGCACGCCCGCAATTTGCAGCGTCTCAAAGATGCCGGCGTTCGGATCATCGTCGGCTCCGATATGCCGTACCGGGACACGTCTGTAAACGAGGCATTCATGCTTAGCAAAATCGGTGTATTCACAAATCAGGAAATCTTGAAAATGTGGTGTGAGACCACCCCCCGTAGCATCTTCCCCGGGAGAGATATCGGCCGGCTGGCCGAAGGCTTCGAAGCCAGCTTCCTTGTTCTCGAGGGCGACCCAATCGAGAATTTCGAACAGGTCAGAAATATCTTGCTGCGAGTAAAACAAGGCCAACATCTCGCGCTGGAGACGTCCGACAAGAGCGTCAATATCGGCGATTTTTGAGTGTGCGCTACTGGCCGTAAGCTGCCCTTCGTTTCACGCGAATATTGCCGATTTGGGCGGCCGCTTTGGTTGAAAGCAGACGGTCGGATGTTAAACCGATGAGAGGCTGCTACTGACACAATCCCGCCAATCGTGGTCGTTCGACTACACCGGTACTATTTTTACTGGGGACCCATTGGTCGGAAGTTTTGATCTTTACGGCGATCACGTCGCTACCAAAAGCGAGTAACTCGTTTCTCATCTTGCGTTTGGTAGACTCCAAATTCGTATAATCTGGAGGTTGGCATGCACCTGACTACACCGATGTTCGTCCTGTTTTTTTTGGCGGCGGTGATATCGGTTCCGGCAAGTGCCGAGTTGCCCCGCTGGCCCACGGCCGATACGTTGGACAGGCTGTATGAAACTGGTGGCCCGGACGAACTCGTGGCGGGTGGAATACTGGCGTCGCTTGGCGCGGGAGCAACTCAATACGCCGTCGAGGATTTCTTCTTCGAGGCGCTGGAGCGTGAACCGTCCCATGTCCTGGCAGCGCACAGCCTGCTCGTCCATTGCGCCAAGACGGCGAATGACCCAATTTGCGCGAGCGATGCGTACCTTCGAAAGGCGGTAGGGAACGATGAGGCCAACGGCGGCATGTGGGTGGCCTACGCCGCGATGAAACACAGGTATGCAGGTGCTGACGCCGCGTTGCGCTTTGTCCAGCGCGCGGCCGATGCAGCAGCCTATAACAGTTACTTTGTATCCTATATGGCGCTGTTCAACGATGTGCTACGCGCGCGTGCGCCCGTGTTGCCCATCCACCACCAACAGCTCGTTATCAGTTTCTCGGGGCAAAGCGCGATCGAGGTTCGAATGTACGGGATCTGTCAGTCAGAACCAGGTGCGGAATGGACGGCGGCCTGTCTGACCCTCGGCCAGAGAATCGAGGAAAGCAGTTCCATGCCGACGATGGTAGGGATCGGGCAGAAATTCCAGATTTCGATGCTCGAACGAGGTGAGGACAGTGAAGCAGCACGCGTGGTCGAGCAGCGACGCGATGCGTTAATACGCTCGCTGGACGCGCCCAATCCGTCCGAGTTTTTCGACGGTCGTGATCCTTTCTGGTACGAGCTGACGGATGCCCAGAGCAATGACGGAGAACTCGCCGCAGTGAACCTGATCCGAGAGCGCGTCGGCGATTCGGTGCCGATCGAACGCTGGCCGCAGCAAAAGTCGCGGAGTGTTTTTGTAGATCAAGTCGCCGAAGGACTGGCCGTGGCAGTTATCGTTAAAGCACGTACGGCGGAATTCATCATCACCGAGAAACGAGCTCCGGCAAACAGAGAGGAGGCGGGCATGACCCCGGATCCCGAAGACAATCGAGGTGAGCACGTGCGGGGCGTGGACGTCGTTGGAGGCCAGGTCGTCATCACCTACGGGCATCACGCGGATGAAAGGCTGCATGGATTGACGGTCGTCCTCACGCCTTATGTAACCGACGCAATGTCCCTGGTCTGGCAGTGCGGCTATTCGTCGCCACCACTCGGTCTGGTCGCGATTGGCGGATATGACGTGACGTCGTCGGTGCCGCCCGATTACATGCCGGGGGTCTGTCTGCCTTGAGCCCAAACAAGCAATTGCTCGACCGCGTTCGGCTGATGCTATCCGCCGGTATCGATAGGCACCCGGTAGCAATCAAATTCGCGCTGTATCACTCTTGCACTGCGAAGCAGTAAAACAAACCATCACCACCCGAACTGTTTAGTGCTGTCTGGCTGCAACCTCTGGAGTTATGGGCTGAGTTCCACGCGGCATAGTCATGATGGCCAACTCTGGCTTTGTCATCGTCGCTGCTGCTTGTCCAGTTCTTGCAGGTCATGTCTTCGCCATCAGGATAAGCAGTCCCGTCGGCTTGTGAGCCAGTGAGAATGTCATGCCGATTCGGTGTAAAGCCGCTGCCAGGAATTTTTCGCCCACGCTGGTCGACCGCGGTAAAAGCACTTACCCGATTCAGCGCGCTGTGAAGTTCATCGACGTTAGCCGCAATTCGGTTGCCGTTAGCATTGAACCAGGGGCCTGTTCCGATTCTGTCACGCGCGTTTATTGCATCGGCGCCTTGAGTGCTGAGATAGGCGCGCCACGTGAGCTCGCCTTTAGCGACGCTTTCTCCCAGGTTCTGGCAGATCGCATCGGCCCCTTCAAGTCCCCCTAGATCGGCGCCATTGCCGGAACCGTCACTAGTCAAGAAAAAGGACAGCTGCCCACCGGGCTGTTGGGCAATGGCCAGGCCAGCGACAACCAGCCCACAAAACGCTAAGCCTGTAATGACGACCCGCCTGTTATTTCGCATTTTCGTGCCCCTGAAGTGAGAGTGTTGGAGGTTGAGGAAACAATATAACACTGCGCTCCAGTTCGATGCTCTCCAGGCTCGACCAAGAAAGCGTTCAGAGCTTCCGACCGGCTGCTTCTGGCCGGAAGCAGACATTCGGGTAATATTGTCGAGTACTCAGGAGGGAAGCAATGAAACAAAAAACAAAAACAGTTCTTGCATCAATTCTTATGTCGGCCGTCACAATGTCTGGCGCGAACGCACAGGAAATGACAGCGCTGGTTGGTGGCCGCCTGATTGATGGATTCGGCCATGCGCCGATTCAGGACAGCGTTATCCTGATTAACGATGACACAATCGTCGAAGTTGGCACGGTTGAGTCATTGTCGGTTCCCGATGGCTATACCGTCATCTCAACCGACGGCATGGATGTGTTACCCGGTTTGTGGGAAAGCCACGCGCATCTGATGCTGACCGGCCATGCCGACTACCCACATTGGCAGGCGACTTATCTTGATCGCTTAGCCGACGAAATCATGCCCGCCACGGCAAGCCATCTGCTGTTGGCCGGCATAACGTCGGCACGTGATCTTGGGGCGCCGCTTGAGCCGTCAAAATCCGTTAAAGAACGAATCGACAGCGGCGAAATTCCGGGACCACGCCTGTTTATGTCGGGCCCGTTCCTGCAGGCTGAGGTTGAGGACTGGCAGACGGCGTATCGGTGGCCCGTTAGCTCCGTGCGCGATGCGAGGGCGAAGGTTGCGAAGCTTGATGAGGCCGGCATGGTCATCGTCAAACTCATCGATCAGGATAAGATGCCGATCGATATAGGGAAAGCGATTGTTGATGAAGCGCACTCGCGCGGTATGAAAGTTGTCGGACACTCTCATCGACCCAATGAAATTCGGGTGGGACTTGAGATCGGTATCGACAACTTCGAACACACGGGCCTCACAACGGCACCCGAATACCCGCCCGATATCATGCTGGCTCTAAAAGAACGCACGGCAACCGGCCGCATTGCGGGTGGACCGCTGTACTGGACACCAACCGTCGAAGGCTTGTGGAATTTCGATCGCACGGTATCGAACCCCGAAAAGCTGGATGACACCTGCTGGGAGCGTGGTCTCAAGGAAGATACGATCGTCGATATTCGGGCGTCTATCGCGAATCCGGGGCAGCTTGGTTACACGCGTCTCACGCCCTTACGCAAACCAACGCTGAAACGAAAAGTTTCGCAACTGCGAGAAGCGGGAGTGGTGTTTCTTGTTGGCACGGACAGCGGCATACCGATGAAATTTCATTGCCAGTCAACCTGGAATGAAATGGACGTCCTTGTGCGCGTCATGGGCATGCCCGTGATGGACGTGATTCGTGCAGCTGTCTACTGGCCCGCCGTCATGATGGGCGTCGAGGAGGAGCTCGGTACTGTTTCCGCCGGCAAAAAGGCAGACATCATCGCTGTCCGTGGTGACGTCCTGGAGTACATCAACTTGTTGCAGGATGTGGACTTCGTTATGAAGGGCGGCGTTGTTTACAAAAAAGACGGCCAGCCGATCGAAGAAAATCTGAATTGACGCACGACGAGCGTGGCACTCGATTCAACAATCGTCGCCCATCGAGATTCGCCACCACTTCGTGGAAATCCAGATCTGATAGAAGAGGCTCAACCAGACAAGAAGAATCGCGAGAAAAGCAATCCACCCGGTGTGTCCGCTTTCCCAAAGCCAGATACCAGCCAGGGCAGATAGCGCTGCCGGCAACAGTCTTTCAGCGTGATCGCGCCATGTTGCCGGCTGGATGACCGAGAAAAAGACGTGGTTTGCCGGATCGCGGCGGGCACGCTGAAAGAGTTTGTGTGTGAAAAAAGTGACCACGGCGGCGGTCACGGCGAGGACAACAAACCACTCACCGAGGCGCCCCGGGCTCGTCATTTCGATCAGCAGGAACTCAAAAAGTCCGACAAAAAACGGAATGATCAGGTCGCCCAGTTCCGGCGTTATCCGAAATCGCATGACAAGTCCGACATACGACAGCCAGATGAAAATAATGCCAAACAGCGTTGCCGCGAGCTGCAGCCAGCTGATCATACTTAGCCAGGACATATCGAACAGATCGGTCCTGTGCCGTGATGCTTCCCAGAGCGTCTCGAGCGCAATGGCCTGCACGATGCTGAGCAAGGTGAGAAGCACAGACGGGAAGCTGTCTCTGGCACGATCACGAATCTGTTTCATGGTATTGCCACCGTCACACTAAGTTTCTTCGGGTAACTAACTATACAATGCGCAACATGAGCAATCTGGCTTTCGCCATCGTAATGTTTGCGAGCAGCGTCGCCTGGGGTCAGGGTGATGTCAGTGCAGGTCCCGACACGTATCAAGTGGACGCCGAAGGCTCGGACATTCGAATACTGGTACACCGGGCAGGTGCACTTTCATGGCTCGGTCACAGCCACGTAGTTTCGGTAGGGCGGCTCGACGGCAGAATCTACTTGTACCCCGAACGGCAGAAGTCACGATTCGAGTTAACCATCCCGGTGCAAGGATTGGTCGTCGACGATCCGTTTCTCAGGCGCGAGGAAGGAGAAGAGTTTTCCTCCGAACCTTCTGAACAGGATGTTGCAAGCACGCGCAGCAACATGCTCGGTAAAAGGGTATTGGATGCTGAGCGGCATCCGATCGTCAAACTGACTGGAACGGCTTATCGGGGCGACAAGCCGGAAACAGTGCTGCAATTATCCATCGAGTTCTTAGGTAATGTGCTTGAGTTGCAGGTTCCAACGACACTGCGACTGGATGGGGATGTTTTGGAGGTCACGGGCAGCTTGCGGCTCAGCCATAGTGATCTGGGAATGCGACCATTCACGGCGATGCTCGGGGCGCTTCGCGTCGGCGATGATATAGATTTCAAATATCGCATTCGAGCTCAACGGACTCAGGCGGAGAAGATTTCCTATCTCAGGGTATACTCCGGGACAACAAAAATCAGAGGGATCACCCATGGCACTCACAAGCTCCGACAGTAATGCGCAAACCTGGTCGTCAGGCTGGACCTTTATTCTCGCAGCGGTTGGCGCGGCTGTCGGGCTCGGCAATATCTGGCGCTTTCCCTATGTTGTCGGTGAGAACGGTGGTGCTGCATTTATTCTCGTGTATGTGTTGTGTGTGGTGTTTGTCGCAATACCGATTCTGATCGGCGAACTCATGATCGGCCGCAGAGGCAGCAACAGCCCACCACGCGCAATGGCAAGTGTTGCCAAGGAGGCGGGCCGTTCCAATCTGTGGACACTGGTCGCGTGGCTGGGCCTCGCGGCAGGATTCCTGATTGCCACCTATTACAGCGTCATTGCTGGCTGGACGCTGGCCTACATTCCCAAGGCGCTCGGCGGTTACGGGGGCGCGACGGCTGCGGACGTCGGCATGCAATTCGACGCGTTGCAGGCAAACCCAAAAGCGATGATCGGATGGCACTCCCTGTTCATTATCATCACCATGACGATTGTTGGGCGCGGCCTGCACGGCGGCATCGAGAAGGCCGTAACTGTGCTGATGCCGGCGCTGTTCGCAATGCTATTGCTGATGATTGGCTACGCGGCCGTCGCAGGTGATTTCGCCGCAGGCCTCAAATTCCTGTTTAGTGCCGACTTCAGCAAGATCGACAGCGGTTCCGTCCTGATGGCAATCGGGCAGGCCTTTTTCTCGATCGGCGTGGCGATGGGCCTGATGATGGTCTACGGGGCATACGTTCCGAAAACCGTTTCACTGACGCGTTCGGCGATCATCATCGCGAGCGCTGACACCCTTGTTGCATTACTCGCCGGCCTCATGATTTTCCCACTGGTGTTCGCGAACGAGCTTGCCACCGATGCGGGCCCGAGCCTGATTTTCCGCACGCTCCCTGCCGCGTTTGTAGATATGCCGGGCGGCACGATATTCGGCTCATTGTTTTTCCTGCTGCTGGCCTTCGCTGCGGTGACGTCGCTTATTGCGCTGATTGAGCCGCTCGTCGCTTACGCAATTGACAAATGGGGCCTAACTCGTCGCAATGCCTGCATAGGCGTCGGTGCTCTGGCGTGGACTATTGGCCTGGGCAGCGTTGTGTCGTTCAATGTCTGGTCCGACGTCACGCCCCTCGCTATGTTCCCGCTATTTGATGACATGACGATCTATGGCCTGATCGATTACTTCACAGCAAATATCTTCATGCCGCTTGGCGGCATTTTGATCGCCTTGTTCGTTGGTTGGCGAATGCAGGTTTCGATATTGCAAGAGGAGCTGCCCTTAATGGGGCCGGCTGTCTTCCAGGTTTGGTTGTGGATGATTCGCGTTGTTGCACCACTCGCGATTGTCGGGGTCATGTATCAGACGTTCGCATGATCAAGAAAGCGCTCGTATGCCTGGCTCTCTGTGGCTCGGCCATAGCAGAAGAAAGCGTTTATATTCAAGTGCTTGGCGTCTCCCAGGACGCGGGCTACCCGCAGGCAGGCTGCTATCAACCGCACTGTATGCGTGCGTGGGAGAACAAAGACCTGCGCCGCACGGCGAGCTCAATCGCCGTCGTCGATGAAAACACGCACTGGAAATATCTATTCGATGCAACTCCCGACATGCGGGAGCAGCTTTACTCGCTGCAGCGAATTGCACCCTACAAACATTACACGCTAAACGGTGTTTTTCTCACGCATGCACACATCGGACATTACGTTGGCATCATGCACTTTGGTCATGAAGCAATGGGCGCGCACGATATACCGGTTTACGCGATGCCACGTATGCACGACTACCTGTCGACAAACGGACCATGGGATCAACTGGTGCGTTACAAGAATATCGCATTGCAAATGATGCAGGATGGAAAGGCGATCGAGTTTGGGGACAAGCTAAGCGTGACTCCTTTTCTTGTTCCGCATCGTGACGAATACTCCGAGACAGTCGGTTACCGGATTGACGGACCGAATAAATCTGCCGTGTTCATACCCGATATTGACAAATGGGAAGACTGGTCCGTGGACGTTCGCGATGTTATTCGCGATGTCGACTATGCGTTGCTCGATGCATCATTCTTCGCGGACGGCGAATTGCCCGGTCGCGACATGAGTGTGATCAAGCACCCGTTTGTCAGTGAGAGCATGGAGTTGTTCGAAAACCTGACGGACGAAGAAAAGGCGCGCATCGTTTTCATTCATTTCAATCACACCAACCCGCTGTTGATCGATGACAGCGAGGAACGAGCCCTGGTGGAGAAGCAGGGATTCCGGGTCGCTTACGAGGGCCTGCGACTCGAACTATAAGGACGATCATTGATGGAATCTCAGTCACTGTTAAAAAGAATTATGAGCGGCAGTCTCGTTGTGCAGATATTGGTCGGCATTGTGCTTGCCGTGCTGCTCTATGTGGTTTCGCCGGCGACCGCGGCGAAGTCGATGCTGTTGGGCAATCTTTTTGTGCAGGCTTTGAAGGCGGTCGCGCCTATTCTCGTATTGCTTCTTGTCGCTTCGGCATTAGCGAATCGCAAAGCCAGCCACACGGGTCAAATGCGTCCGATTATCCTGATGTACCTTGTTGGTACCACGCTCGCCGCGTTCCTGGCCGTCGCTATGAGCATGTTGTTTCCGACTGAGTTGATATTAAAAACGACAGACGTTGCTGCAAATGCCCCCGAGGGCATCTCGGAAGTTCTCAACACAATGTTGCTCAAGCTTGTGGACAATCCTGTCAACGCAGTACTAACGGGCAATTTTATCGGCATTCTTGTATGGGGCGTTGGACTGGGCATTGTCTTGCATCACGGCTCGGACGCGACGCGACAAGTATTGCAGGACCTGGCAGACGGCCTGACCAAGATTGTGCGATTTGTGATTCGGCTGGCGCCTGTCGGCATCTTCGGTCTCGTCGCCGGCAACCTGGCCGCTACCGGCTGGGAGGCGCTTGGTGGTTATGCACACTTACTGGTAGTTCTGCTGAGCGCGATGGTCATCGTCGCCCTCGTTATCAATCCGCTTATCGTTTGGTTCCGCACTCGACGCAATCCGTACCCGCTCGTCTTCACGGCACTTCGCGAAAGCGCCGTAACCGCATTCTTTACCCGCAGTTCAGCAGCCAACATTCCGGTCAACATGGCGCTGTGCGAACGGCTCGACCTTGAAAAAGACACCTATGCGATGTCGATTCCATTGGGCGCAACCATCAACATGGGTGGCGCAGCGATAACTATTACGGTGTTAACCCTTGCCGCAGTCAACACGCTCGGCATTCAGGTGGATCTGGCGACGGCGATGTTGCTTAGCGTTGTAGCGGCCTTGTCGGCGTGTGGCGCTTCCGGTGTTCCCGGTGGTTCGCTGCTGCTGATACCGCTGGCATGTGGTTTGTTCGGGATTGAAAACGAGATCGCGATGCAGGTTGTCGCGATAGGCTTCGTCATCAGCATCCTGCAGGATTCAGCCGAAACGGCCCTGAACAGCTCCACGGATGTCGTGTTTACGGCGGCGGTGGCGTCGAAGTCGATGTAGACTGAATCCCCGGCGTAAGCGGGAGGTCCAGTTAGTGAACCGACTGATTATTGGCTTGCTGTCCGGCGCCATGCTCGGCGCCGTCCTGACGTATGGTTTCCTTTCCCGCGATACGATCGTAGCCCCTGCGGAAGTCGTTCGCGACATTGTCGTTGTTGAGAAGATGTCGCTAGTCGTTGCCGACAAGCACCGACAGGATCGCTACGCAACGCTTGCGACCGTCGAGCAGATCTACGCGCTACCCACGGAGTTCGGCCGCGCCGAAGCCTTGTATGCCGTTGCCGGTCGCGAAGATTCCGCGGGCGTTCAAAAACTCGTTTTCGAGGCCAATCGCATTGCCAACACGGAAGATCGTGCCGGCGCGCTAAACATCCTGTTTTTTCGGCTAACGGAAATGGACCCGCAATCCGCGCTGGCGCTCGCCCGCATGGACGGGTTTTACGGGGATCGTGAGCTTGAGCGGCGTGTGTGGATTGCATGGGGCCGACGAGATCTTGACGAAGCGCTGGCCGCCGCTAACGCACAGTCATCAAGCGTACGCAAAAACTCCGCGGCACAAGCGTTGTTCACGGCATTCGGCCACATGGGCAACGCGACGACTGACCGCATTGAAGAAGAGCTGGGCATCGAGCCGGATCGAAATACGCGGGGCCGCTTTATCTATCGACTCGCTGATGAGTCACCGGCCAGGGCAATCGAATTTATCAACTCAATGGAACCGGGCGTCAAACAGGAAGAAATGGTTTCCTGGCTCGCGTTTCATATGGCGCAAAGGGACCCGGAGCAGGCGGCCGGTTACTCCGTGCTATTCGAAAACCAACTCTACAAAGACAGCTATGAACGGATCATAGTCCGAAACGTTGCGGCGGCGAATCCAACGGAAGTGCTGGACCGAATATTGCGGTCAGGCCGCACAGGACTTAGTCGATCGGAGATCTATGGTGCTATGCGTGGTGTCGCGGCGGGCGATCTGAAT
>Ga0255049_10001531_pt1 | contig 12689 bp, 10 predicted proteins | sample JV7_2_3_MG_FD_183615 | JGI IMG/M metagenome (GOLD analysis project Ga0255049, IMG submission 183615) | Seawater microbial communities from Jervis Inlet, British Columbia, Canada - JV7_2_3 | ecosystem: Environmental > Aquatic > Marine > Inlet | place: Canada: British Columbia | collected 2016-10-06
CTCCCCGGTGTCCTCGGGATCTCCGGCACCATCGCCGAGGCCTTGATGGGCCGGGCGTTCTGGTTGGGCACGGGCTTTTCCGGTTTGCTCAGTTCGCTGGCCCAACTGTCGCCCCTCTATTACTTCTCCTGGGCGCTTGCCTGGTTGTTGGTCCTGTCGGGCCGGGCCACGCGGATACAGAAGGGGTTGCTGTATCTGGGCTTCATCCCCATCACCCTGATGATCCTCTTGAACAGCCTGTCGGACAAGTCACAGGCGCTGACCCTGATGGTCGTCCCGCTGATGGCTCTGTGGTACGCGCGCGGCGTGTTGCCCTGGCGCTCGTTGATCGTCGTCGCGCTGATCCTGATCTTTGTCATCTTCCCTTTCTTCAACAACTACCGCACCCTGGACCCGCGCCGGCCGCTGGGCGACCGGGTCTCGACCACGATGAACCTCCTGGTCTCGATGGACCGCAACGAGTTCCTGGAAGAATCGCTTGGCACGTTCAAGCGTCGCGTTGCGTTGATCAACTCCGTGGCGATCGTGATTCGCGATGTGCCCCGCTGGGTCCCTTACGAACGCGGGAACACGCTGTTCGTGCCCGCGATGGCCTACTTCGTGCCGCGGTTCATCTGGCCCGATAAGCCGTTGTTCATGATGGGCCGCGACTTCGGGGAAAAATTCCGCATCGTCAGTGTCTTCGACGATATGACCCGGATCGCGGTGACGGTGCCCGGGGAGTTGTACTGGAACTTCGATCTTCCGGGCATCCTCTTCGGGATGGCGTTTTGGGGGGTCCTGGTGCGCCTGGTTTACCGCCGCTACGCCGGCTCGGCCGGCCTCGATCCCGTGCGGCGGGCGATCTACATGCTGTTGCTGGTCCAGTTCGCCCACTTCGGGGGCGGGATCGCGGGCCAATCGGTCGGCCTGATCCGGACGCTGATCATCCTGGAAGTGTTTGCCTGGGTTTGCCGCCGGATGGGGCTGATCCGGACCACCCCCGTCGAGCCGATGCGGGCGCCAATTCCGGCAAAATAGACCGAAAACGGCGAAAACGACGCCTTCGTCAAACACAGGCTGCCGCTGCCGGGGCCTATCCGTATATTGAAGTCCTCCAAAACCGGTTGGTCTCGGGAGAACGGATCGGGAAATGTTCCTCGTCGGCTTTGCATCGTTGATCGTCGCCATGGGCGTCACCTGGATCGTCACCCCATGGGTGATCCGCGCCGCGGAGCGGTTCGGGGCCGTCGACCAGCCCGGTGGCCGCAAGACCCACGAGTCGGCGACGCCGCGCATCGGCGGCGTCGCGGTGTTCACGGGATTCGTGGCCGGGATGGCCTTCGCCGCATACAACACCGGCCTGTTGTTCCACATCCCGAAGGGTGTTTATTGGCGCGCGCTGATGTTCGCCGCCCTGGGTCTGTTCCTGGTCGGCCTGATCGACGATCTCTGGCGGCTCTCGTTTCGCTGGAAATTCGCGGCCCAGATCGTGGCGGCGGTTTACGTCTGGCAAGCCGGTTTTCGTATCGACTTCATCTCGCACCCGCTCGGCGGCGACTTGGATCTCGGGATGCTCTCGCTTCCGCTGACGGTGCTGTGGATCGTCGGAATTACCAACGCGGTCAACCTGATCGACGGTCTCGACGGCCTGGCTACCGGGATCGCGCTGATCACGACGTTGACCGTCGGGATCATCGCCTTCGACCGCAATCTCCTCGGCGTGACCGCGGCCAGCGTGACGTTGGCGGGGGCGCTCGCGGGTTTCCTGCGTTACAACTTCAATCCGGCGAGAATCTTCCTCGGCGATTCCGGGAGTCTGTTCCTGGGTTTCGTCCTCGCGGTGACCTCCGTTCGCGGGAGCCAGAAAGGCACGACGGCGGTCGCGATCCTGGTCCCGTTGCTCGTGCTCGGTCTGCCGTTGATGGACACGGGCTTTACCGTGTTGCGCCGGACGTTGCGCATCGGCACCCGGGGGATGCGCACCGACAACGCCCTGCGTTACGCCGCCAGGAACTACCAGCACGTGTTTCTTCCCGATCGCGGACACATCCATCACCGCTTGCTCGATATCGGCCTGAGCCACCGTAACGCGGTACTCGTGCTGTACGGGGTGGGCGTCATCTTTGCCTTTGCCGCCTTTTCGTTGGTGCTGGTGAAGAGCCTCTGGGTCGGGGCGTTGTTGTTCGGGGTGCTCGCCGCCGGGATGGCGAGTTTTGCGGTCCTTCTGTATTTTCGAGCACGTCGTGCGAGGCGGAGTGAGCCCGTTTCCGCGGCCGAGAAAGAGCGACCCCGTGCGCCCGGGAGCCGGCCTTTGGCTCCCCAGGGTAGCCAGCTGCGGGGTCGCCGGGTATATAAGACCTAGAGAAATGACACGAATCCTCCCCAACGACGGGCGTCCGGGCGGGTGCCCGACCGCGCCGTGGCTTGGTCTGGCGTTGCTGCTGGCCGCAGGTCCGATTGCGGCCGGGACGGATCAGGAACCTCCGGACGGGTTGCCCGCCGGCCCGGTTTTCTTCGCACCGTGGTTCCAGACCGAGGTGCTCGCCGACGACAACATCTTCCGTCGCAGCGAGACGCCGATTGTCGGCGCCGAGGGTCCGCAGTCCGACGTCGCGACTACGTTACGCGCCGGCGTCAAGGCCTTCATCCCGATCCGCATGTCCAGCCTCGAACTCGGCTACGAGGGCAGCACGTTCTTTTACCGGGATTCGGATTTTGCGGGTACGGACACCCACACCGGTTCCTTGGTTTTCGATCTGAATTTCTCAAGCTACAACACCCTGCGTATCGAGGAATCCTACACAAGCGGTGCCACCGAGCTCCAGCGCATTTCAGGTGACACCGATAGTGACGGCAACATCGTCGGCAGTGCGGAGATCATCCGTCAGGGCGTTCCTAACTCGCGCAACACATGGGCCGTGGAATGGTCGCGCGAGGTCGTCCGGCGTTCCGCCTGGCGGGCTCGAATCGAACGTTTGGATCTTCGTTACCGACCTGACGAATCGATCGTGATCAACCCCCAGAACAGCGGAGTACCGTGGCTGGATCGCGAAGGCTGGGAAGTCGAATACGAATACAGGCAGCCGATCTACCGCCGCGGCGGGCTGACCGCAAAGTACAACGCGCGCCGTCAAGACCACTTCGAGCCCGGTCGAGTGTCGCACCTCGATACGCCCGTACCGGACTCGGTTCCCTTGCGGCGTGAGGAGTACGACGGGCTGGAGGTCGGCTACCAAGGGCTGATCGGACGCAATCAACCGTTCATCGTCTCGTTGGGCTACGGCAAGTTCGCCTTCCGCGATGTGCAGGGTAGCGAGGAGCCGTCCGTTTATCGCGGGTTGGTCGGAAACATTCTCTGGCGTCTCCCGGTCGGTGGGCTGTCCAACATGGACGTCCGGCTCAACCGTCGCCCACTGTCCTCGATATACAACACCTACTACGTCATCAACGAGTTGCGGGTCGGCTTCGATCGCCGCTTCAGGCAAGTCTCGCGATGGGGCGTGAACCTGCTCGCGTTGAGCAACCGTTACGGGGACATCGTAGGGAAGTCGGCCACCGGTTTCAATCCGTTCTGCGACGAGGACGGTGACTTCAAATCCGACTTCATTCGGCACGATCGGGGTCAACAAGTCGAAGGGTTTTGGGAATGGACTATTCAACCGCGCGTCGCCTTGCGCATGTCGGGCACGCACAATCGCCGAAATTCGAACTGCGGCGACCTAAGTTATCGTTCCAGCGGCCTGGGCATGACGTTCAAGGTCGGTTGGTTTTGATACGGGAAGTACGATGAACAAATACTCAGGCAGATTCGGGCTGATCTTGCTCCTCGCCGTTGCGGCACTCGGAGCCGTTCCGTCGTTCGCCCAGGGCGCGCCCGGCGACGAGCAGGTCACGGCAACGATCCAGATTCGGCTGCCCGCGGGGATCGAGCCGGAGATCACGATCGAGCCCGGCGATCGCACGATCACCCTGATCTTGCCCCGCGGAGCTCAGTTTCCGCTCGATTTCGCATCCACGAGCAACGGGTTGGTGCGTGGCGGCGAGGTCACGCCGCTCGGCGATGGGCGGGTCAAACTCGATCTCAGACTAGGGCAGGGCATGCTCGAGCGGATCGAGTACGCACTCGACGGCGTCGCCTTGCATCTAGGGCGCCGTACGCTCGCACTTGACGACACCTCGGGAACGGCGACCAACTACGTCCTCGGCCCCGATGACCTCATCCGGCTGACAGTGCACAACCAGTCGCAGTTGAATTCGGAATTGACGGTCACGCGTGAGGGCACGATCTTCCCGCCGCTGGTCGGCGAAACGAAGGTATCCGGATTGACACCCCGGCAGGTGGCGATCCTCTTGACCGAGAAACTGGGCCATGACTTTCTTGTCGATCCACAGGTCGATGTCGAGGTCAAGGAATTCCGCAGCCAGTGGGTGATGATCACCGGGCAGGCGCAGGTCCTCGGTCGCATCACGCTTCGCGGCGGGACGCGGCTCAAGGAAGCGCTCTCCGAGGCCGGTGGGTTCACCCTTGACGCCGGCGAGACCATCACCATCTCGCGTCGCAAGGCCGGTTCCGACGAGTACGAGATCCTGTCGATCGACCGGACCGAGTTCGAGCGCGGGGAACTGGATCCGATGCTCTACCACGGGGACATCGTGGATGTGACTCACTCCGAGTACGCCTATATCCAGGGCGAGGTGCGTCAGCCCAGCCGCATCGCCATCGAGCGCGGGCTGACCCTGATGCGGGCGATCTCCATGGTCGGGGGATTGACCGAGTGGGCCAACCGCAAGGAGGTTCGCGTCCTGTACCCCGCCGAAAACGGGAAAACTCTCATGGAAGTCTACAATTTGCGAAAAATCCAGCTGGGGAAGGCCGAAGATCCTGCACTCCACGGGGGTGAAACGATCATCGTCGACCGGCGCTATTTCTGATCCCGGAAGTTGTGAGGGCGGGATGAAAAGCGTACATTCGAGGCTGGACGGGTCGGTCTATTTTGAGCTTTTTGTGAACTTTGAGGCGGAGTAGCCGATGGATACCCCCCCAGCGGTGACACGAGAATCGATTTTCCAGGAGGTCCATCTCAGGGACTACTGGAAGATCGTCTGGCAGGCGCGCTGGACGGTGCTCGCCGTCTTCGTGATCGTCGTCGGTCTGACCGCTGTCTGGACGTTCCTGCAAACCCCGATCTACCGCGCCACCGTGACGATCGAGGTCCAGTCCAAGGCGCAGCAGATCTCGGTCGGGCAGGACGTGTCGGGCCTCGGCGCGGGTAGCTATGGCTGGCTGGCCGAAGAGAAATACCACAACACGCAGGTCGAAATCATCCGCAGCCGCGATGTGGCTCGACGAGTGTCCACCGTGCTGGACCTGGCAGGCCATCCGATGTTCTCCCAGGTCGCCGATCCGATCAGTGCCTTCCGCGGCCTGATTCAGGTCGTGCCGCGACGCGAAACCGGTTTGATCGAGATCAGCATGCAGGGTTCCAAACCGGCCGAGATCACCGAGTGGGTCAACGCGGTGGCCCACCAGTACGTCGATCGCAACTTCGAGAAGGCCCGTTCCAACATGGACGAGGCGTTTCAGGCCGTTCAGGCGCAACTCGACCGTCTCGGGGTCGCGCTTGCAACGGCGCAGGACGCGCGTTTCAAGACGCTCGAGGAGTCGACGATCGTTTCCTCCGAGCACAAGGAACAGATCGTCCTCGAAAAGCTCAGGGCCTACGACACCGAATTGACCAGATCCAACCTCGAGGTCAGCCAGCTCAAGGACACGCTGGACAGGATCCTGACGTTGCAACGGAACAACGCCGATCTGATGTCGGTTCCCGAACTCGCCGCCGACGAAAACCTCAAGGAGCTGAACCGTTCGAAGGTCCAACTCGAACGGCAACTCGAGTCCGACAAGGTCGACCTTCGGCCCGGCCACCCGCGCTACGAGAAGACCGAGAGCGAGTTGGCCAAGGTCCGGGAGCGCATCCGCGATCGCGTCAGCGTGATTCTCGGGACGCTGCAGAACAAGTATGACGGAACGCTCGAGTACGTCACCTACCTGCAGGCGCAGATCACCGCTGCCGAGGCACTCTCGGTCGACGTCGCCAAGGCGACCTCCGAGTACGACCTGCTCAAGACGGATGCCGAAACACGCAAGCGGATCCTGGACATGATCAGTCGCACGATGGGCGAGGTGCAGCTCGGCGCGCAGTTGCTCACCAACAACGTGTCCGTGCTGGACGAAGCTACGGAGCCACGCTACCCGATCAAACCGCGCAAGAAGCTCAACCTGCTGATCGGGACGATGCTGGCTGTGTTCTTCGGTCTGTCGACCGCATTCTTCCTGGACTACTTGGACAACACGTTCCGGACGCCGGATGACATCGAGAAATACCTACAACTCGCGGTACTCGCCGTCGTGCCCAAGGCCGGCGACGGGGGAATCAGCGAGCGCGCCGTCAAGGAGGCGTACCAGTCGCTGCGCACGAGCGTGATCTTTTCCAGCGAGAGCCGGCAACGCAAGGTCGTCCTGATCACCAGTACGGGCCCGCAGGAAGGCAAGTCCTCGACGGTGGCCAACCTGGGCCGGACGCTGGCTGCGGCGGGCGACCGGGTCGTCATCGTCGACTGCGATCTGCGCCGGCCGACCCAGCACTTCATCCACGAAATGGATCGCGACAACGGTCTCACCAACTACCTGGCGGCGCCCGTGGACAGCGCGGACTGGACCCGGTTCATCAAGACCGGGGCGACCAGTGGCGCACAGGTCCTGACCTGCGGCCCGATCCCGCCGAGCCCGCCCGAGCTTCTCGGCTCGGCGCGCTTCGTCGACCTCATCGAACAACTGCGGGAAAGCTACGACTGGGTGCTGGTCGATTCGCCGCCCGCGGCGTCGCTGGCCGATACCACGCAACTCGTGGCCGCCGTCGACATGGTCATCCTGGTGGTCCAACACTATCGCACCGATCGCGACATGGTGCGCAAGACGCTGCAACGGTTGCAGGCGATCCAGACGCCGATCGTCGGTGCCGTGCTCAACAACGTCGACTTCGACCGCGCGTACCACAAGGACTACTACTACGCCGGCTACTACTACGCCGAGGACGCCGCCAAGCCCAAGCGCAAGAAGCGTGCGAAGGAAGGCGTCAAGGTGGGGTAGACTCCCCGCCATGAACAGCCACCCCAAGATCCTGCTGGTCCCGCTGCTTGCCGCGGCGTTGTGCCTGGCCGCCACGGCCTGCAGGACCAAGTCCGCGCTGGATCGGGCGCTTGCGGAACGCGCACGCTGGACCGTCCTCGCGCTGGACTGGACACAAAACAAAGAGCAGGTCGTGTTGCTCAGTACGCGCGTGAACGGTCCGAGCAACAGTTCGCTCGAACGGCTGACCGTACGCATCGTGCTGCAGGGCGCCGCCGGCTCGGCGACCGAAGAAATCTGGCACACCTTTGACCTGTCGGAGCTTCCCCGCGGGGGCCCCAAGGACATCACGGTACGCATCGAAGCAGAAGGGCCCGTTGACGGCCTGGGTGTGGATCGCCTGCCGAATCCCACCGAGCGGGAGCGGGCGCACATCGAAGAGCTTGCCGGGCTACGCTAGCCTGCGCCGGAAGTCCGCGAGCGTCATCCGCAAGCCCTCGTTGATCTCCACTTCGGGAGCCCAGTCGAGTTTCGTCGAGGCCAGCGTGATGTCCGGCTGGCGGATCTTGGGATCGTCCTCGGGAAGATCGTGATAAACGAGTTCGAGTTTTGGGTCGGTGAGTTCGCGGACCGTTTCGGCCATCTGTTGCACGGTCCACTCGACGGGGTTTCCGATGTTGACCGGATCGTGAAGATCCGAGCAAAGCAAGCGATAGATCCCGTCGACCAGATCGGAGACATAGCAGAACGAGCGCGTCTGTTGACCGTCCCCGAAGAGCGTCAGCGGTTCCCCGCGTAGGGCCTGCGTGATGAAGTTGGGGATCGCACGGCCGTCGTTGAGCCGCATGCGCGGCCCGAACGTGTTGAAGATGCGCACGATCTTGGTGTTCACAGCGTGGTAACGGTAGTAGGCCATCGTGATCGCCTCGGCGAAGCGTTTGGCCTCGTCGTAAACGCCACGCGGCCCGACGGGGTTGACGTTGCCCCAGTAACTCTCGGGCTGCGGGTGGGTCAGCGGGTCACCGTAAACCTCGGATGTCGAGGCAAGTAGGAACCGCGCGCCCTTGTGTTTGGCCAGACCCAGCGCCTTGTGGGTCCCCAGCGAGCCGACCTTGAGCGTCTGGATCGGGTAGTCGAGGTAGTCCTTCGGGCTCGCCGGGCTGGCGAAGTGCGCCACGCCCCACAGCGGTTCGCTGACAAAGATGTAGTTCGTGATGTCGTGGTGGATGAACCGGAAATCTTTGTTGCCGATCAGGTGCGCGATGTTGTCGGTCGATCCGGTGAGCAGGTTGTCCATCGCGATGACCGCAAAGCCTTCGGCAAGGAACCGGTCGCAAAGGTGCGAGCCCAGGAAGCCTGCACCACCGGTGACCAAGATCGTCTCTTTCATCGTCGTGTTCCCTCCGCGACAGCGCTGAACTCTAGCATCTCAGGCGGTGTCGAGCGGGTTGTCGCTCCGCTGCTCGTCGCGCCGGCTGCGGTGGATCAACCAGCCGGGCAGCGCGCGCCAGCGCTCGAGCAGGACGGCGGCGAGGTAGAGCTGGACCCGCCGCCGTCGGGTCCCGCGCCACAGTTCGAGGGGGTGGTTGGAGCGCAGCGGCGCCACGAACGGGCGGCGGCTGAGCGGGAGCGGTAGGGCCCGCCGGACGCGCTCCGGGATCATCCCCGGATCGAGCTTGTGCAGATGCAGCAGCGCCGCGCCGCAGGCGACCGAGGCGCCCCAGCGCCGGATGAGTCCGACCACGCGGTCCCAGTCAAACCCCGGACGGGAGGTCAGGTGCCGCATGTCGACCAGCCACTTGAGCCGCGTGTCAAAGTAGTGGGCGAGATGGTGCAGTAACAGATGGGCCACGAGATCGTGATCGTCGCAGCGTAGGATCGACCGGCCGCCGACATCGATCGGAACGGCGCGCTCGAAAATGCCTGCCGGATCGACCGAAAACCGATCCTGCTGCGCCAGGTCCCAGTGCAGCTCGAATCCTACGGCAAGCGGTCCCGGCGACTGCAGCGGCAGATGATGGCTGCTGCGGATGTAGTGCGTGCGTCGCGGCTCGGGCGGAATTTCCCAGCCGAGGGATTCGAACGCCGCCAGCGCGTCGCGTAGCTGTTCCCGCCGGACGAGCAAGTCGACATCGTCGAGCGTGCGTTCGTCGAAGGCGTAGATTCGGTGGACCAGATCGAGCCCCTTGAGCGCGAGCGGCTGGACCGAGTGTTGCAGCAGCGCGTCGAGCGCCTGTTCCGTTCGTGCGATCAACAACAGGTTGTCGTGACGCACCTTGGCCCGGCGCGCGGCGAGCCCTGGTGCGGCTTGTCCGGCCAGGTGCAGGCGGTCATGCTTTTCGAGCAACGCGTGAATCTGCGGGTGGATATCGCACTCGGCGCATGCGTCGGCGAATCCGGCGTCGGCGGGTTTCCTCCGGTGAAGCGCCTCGGCCGTCTCCCAGTCCTCCCGGACGAGAGCTAGAAGCAACTCGGCGTGTGCAATCGATGGCATCAGCAGTGGAACCCCGGCAGCGAATGTGTCCGTATTAATGCAATCCGCACGATAGCGGCGCCGGACGGAGCGCGTCAACGAACGTTGACCCGCACGCGGCCAGGGGCTAACCTCCACGGCGCAAATGAAACGCCTACTCGACCGTCTTGTCGAGGCCCTCGCACCCCGCTTGGCCTACCGTTACATCCGATTGCTCCGCGCCAGTATGCGCTTCGAATGCCGCAACGAGGGCGTCCTCAACACGGTCAAGGACTAACACGGCCAGTACATCATGGTCTTCTGGCATTCGCGTTTCGTGTTGATGCGCTTTTCGCATCCGTTCGGGAAACTCGCGGTGCTGGCCAGCATGCACCGCGACGCCGAGATGCTCGGCCGGGTCCTCGAGCGGCTCAATGTCGTGATTGCCCGCGGGTCGTCGACGCGTGGGGGCACGGCGGGCATGCGGGAACTGCTGCGTCGCGTGCGCGCCGGGTACGACCTGGCGATCACACCGGACGGGCCCAAGGGGCCCAGGCGTCGTATCAAGGCCGGCGTGCTCACCGCGGCCAGGATCACCGGGAAACCGATGATCGCGATCGGTTTCGGCGCATCACGAGGCCACCGGATTGATTCCTGGGATCGGACTCTGGTCCCGTACCCTTTCAGTCGTGGCGTCTTTGTGTATAGCGAGCCGATGTTCGTGCCGGCTGACGCCGACGAGGCACAACTGGAACGCTTGCGCGAAGAACTCGAGCGCACACTCGACTGCGTGACCGACGAGGCCGACCGCGCGGTGGGCTTTCCCGTCGAGGACGCGCGTACGGCGCTGGAGACACCGTGACGCGTGCCGTCCGTCGCGTGATGATCAGTGCCGGTGAGGCCTCCGGGGATCGTCTCGGCGCCGGGCTCGCCACGGCACTGCGCCGACAGGACCCCTCGATCGATCTCGTCGGGATGGGCGGCCCACAGATGCGCGCCGCCGGCGTCCGGCTGGTTCAGGACTCCTCCGAAGTCTCCGTCGTCGGTATCTCCGAGGTGTTGTCGCGTCTCCCGCAGATCCGGCGCGCCATGGGCCGGCTCGAACGCGTGCTCGAAGAACAACGTCCGGACCTGCTCGTCCCGATCGATTTCCCGGACTTCAACCTGCGCCTGGCCGACCGCGCAGGCCGCAGCAACGTCGGCGTCGTGTACTTCGTGTCGCCCCAGGTCTGGGCCTGGCGCCCACGACGGGTGCACCGGATTCGCCGGCTCGTACGAGAGATGCTCGTCCTGTTCGATTTCGAGCGCGCGTTCTACCGAGACGCCGACGTCCCGGTGACCTGGGTCGGGCACCCCCTTGCCGACGCACCGACCGCGGTCCCCGACCTGGTCGAACTCCGTCGCCGGATCGGACTCCAACCCGAGAGTACCGTGGTCGCGCTCCTACCGGGTAGCCGCGCCGGAGAGATCGACTGCCATCTGCCGGTGCTGTTGCGTACGGCTGAGCGGCTCCGCCGCCGCCGGCCGGCACTCGAGTTTCTCGTTCCTTTGGCTCCCTCCGCACCCGAATCGGCGGTGCGGGACGCGATCCGGGATTCCGCGCTCGAGCGGATCCACGTTCACGCGGGTGACTTCCCCGACGTCCTGCACGCCTGCGCCGCCGGCGCGGTCGCCTCGGGAACCGCGAGCCTCGACGCGGCGACGGTCGGTTTACCGATGGTTGTGATCTATCGCATGAACCCGATTTCGCACTGGATCGGAAAGCGTCTGATTCAGGTCGACCACATCGCGATGCCCAACCTGATCGCGGGTAGGAGAGTGGTGCCCGAGTTGCTCCAGGACGAGTGCAACCCGACCCGGATTGCCGCGGAACTCGAGCGCTACCTCGCCGACGAGGCACACGCCGAGTCGGTGCGTACGGCCTTGCGGGCGGTGCTCCGGAAACTCGGAGACCCCGGTGTCTTCATGCGTGCGGCAGAGCGTGTTCAGGCGCACCTGGTAGCGCAGACGAGCGCGCCGGAGTCTTCGGACCCGTAGCCTCTGTTGTCTGCTAAGTCCTGTATTCGTTTGACTTTGCGGCTGTGCTATGGTGCAATGCCGCGTTTCGAACGCCTCTCTTATCCCCGCACTTAGGGCAACACTCGTGATTCGTTCGATGACCGGCTACGGCCAGGGCCAGCAGGACGCAGGCGACCTGCGCGTGACCGTCGAGCTGAAGACCGTCAACAATCGGTTCGCCGATGTACGCTTCCGGCTACCCGCCGAACTCGCAGGCTGGGAGACCCGGGTCCGCCGCACCGTGCTGGCGCGCGTGCGGCGCGGCCGCGTCGAGCTCTCGGTGCGTTTCGAACGCGGGAATACGGCCGGGGCGTCGGCCCTGAATCAGGAGTTCCTGCAGACGGTCCTTGCAGCGGCACAGCAACTACGCGACGAACACGGCATCGACGGCGAACTCGATCTGGGCAAGATCGTCACGCTCCCGGGTCTGTTCCGCGCCGAGTCCCCGGTGCTCGGCGAGGGTGAGGAGCAGCGCGAGGTGCTTGACCGCTGTCTGGCCATCGGGCTCGATGCCCTCGATGCGGACAGGCTACGCGAGGGCGCCGCACTCGCCGTAGAGTTGCTCGAGCGCTTGCATACGATGCACGAACTGGCCGCCACGATGAACGCGCGGGCCACGACCGTCCCCGCCACCGTCCGCGATCGCCTGGTTGAGCGCCTGGACAGATTGGGCGTGGATCTTCAACTCGACCCCGCGCGGGTCACCCAGGAAGCGGCGTTGTTGGCCGATCGCTGCGATGTCACCGAGGAGTTGGTGCGTTTGGCCGGCCACCTGGACCAGGCCACCTCGCTGCTCGGCGAGCCCGACGGACAGCCTGTGGGCAAGCGGCTGGACTTTCTGCTGCAAGAGATCCATCGTGAAACGAATACCGTGAACAGCAAGTCTTCCGACCTCGAGCTTACGCGCACCGCGTTGGCGATGAAAGCGGAAGCCGAAAAAGTTCGCGAGCAAGTGCAGAACCTGGAGTAGCGCGTGTCGGGCATCTTGTTCGTGATCGCAGCGCCCTCGGGCACCGGCAAGACGACCGTGGCCCGCCGCGTCCAGCAGGAACTGGGCGACCTGGACTG
>Ga0255049_10001532_pt1 | contig 12686 bp, 11 predicted proteins | sample JV7_2_3_MG_FD_183615 | JGI IMG/M metagenome (GOLD analysis project Ga0255049, IMG submission 183615) | Seawater microbial communities from Jervis Inlet, British Columbia, Canada - JV7_2_3 | ecosystem: Environmental > Aquatic > Marine > Inlet | place: Canada: British Columbia | collected 2016-10-06
ATCCGGCTTTTGCGACGCCGCGGCTGACGCGGCCGATACCGAGCACACCAACGTAACTGCTGTAGTCAAGGCTCGAGACTTGCAATTGCAACGGCCCCTCGGCCTCGACTGCCGGCGCCGGCACATGCGAGACGATGACTTGAAATAGCGGTTGCATGTCGCCGTCTGTAACCTCGCTATCAAGGCCGGCGAAACCTTTGAGCGCTGAGGTGTAGACGACCGGGAAGTCAAGCTGACTGTCGCTCGCACCGAGCCGGTCAAAAAGCTCGAAGGTCTGATCGAGCACCCAGCTAGGCCTGGCACCATCACGGTCTATCTTGTTGATTACGACGAGCGGCGTGAAGCCGCGCGTGAACGCCTTTTGCGTTACGAAGCGTGTCTGCGGCATCGGGCCTTCGACGGCATCGACGAGCAGCAACACGCCGTCGACCATCGACAGCACGCGCTCGACCTCACCGCCGAAATCCGCGTGTCCCGGCGTATCGACGATATTGATACGCCAGTCTTCCCAGCGGATGGCCGTGTTCTTCGACAGTATCGTGATGCCGCGTTCGCGCTCGAGATCGTTCGAGTCCATGACACGATCGGGCACGGCCGCGCGCGCGTCGAGCGTACCGGACTGTTGCAGCAGGCGGTCGACGAGCGTCGTCTTGCCATGATCGACATGGGCAATAATCGCGATATTGCGGAGCTTGTCAGTCGGGAACATAGGCCGCAGGCGCCGGGAAAAGGTGGCGCATTATATAGGCGATTTACCCGCAAGTTCGGTCGATTATCCGCCCACGATCAACGCTTCCGGGGAATGGATGACCTAGTCGTCATCGTCATCGCCGGACTGGCCGGCACCCGGTCCTCCGCCAGGGCCTCCCGGGCCACCACCGACTGCGAACTGACCGTGCACCTGATCGAGTTCTTCGGCGACGACCTTGCCATCACTGCTCAGATCGAACGCATCCCAGTTCTGACTAAGCGGTAACTGTTATAGCTATCGTTTTCATGGCTGTTCTTTCTATTCTCAAAAGAAAAAGTGAATTCCCTGTGAAGCTATTGCGCACCGACGATCTGCACCGGAATCCCGGCCGGATCACGAACATAGAATCCGTAATCGAGATTCTGCTGCGCCTCAAGCCCGTGCTCAGCCAGAGCGAAGGTCACTTGCTGCTGATCGAAGCCGCGAATTGCGATCGCATAGTGATCGACAATACCGGTGGGCAGCTTCTCGTGCAGCGAGACGATGATGCGCCCGCCAATGGGTCCCATGCGCACGATCTTGTTGGCCTCGTCGTGATTCAGAATCGAGAGACCGAATACATTCTGGTAGAACGCGATTGATGGCGCGAGATCGTCCACCTGCGCGCTGATGTGATCGATCGCCGTCGATTCGAACGGCGTCTCCTGCGCGACGGCACGCGTCGCGGCACCCGCCGCTGCCACTACCGTCAGCCCCTGGATGAGCCCGCGACGTGAAAGTCTTCCTTCCTCAAAATCGTCAACGAGCTTTGTGACTTCCTGCTCCACCTGCTCACCCCCCTCTTCAACGAACTAGTGCAGATTAAACCTATGCACGCGACCGAAAGTGCTGAATTCTGCGACGAAGATATCGCCTTTAGCATTGGTCGCAACACCATGTGCGGCGACGACGTAGCCGGTTCGCCATTGCTCAGGAGGCATGCGGTTGCTGCCGGTGCCTTCCTCGGTATTCGTGCCGACATGGGCAACGACATTTCCCGCCTTATCAAGAATTGTGACCCGGCCCTGTAGCTCCCCGACGATGACATTGTCGCCCTCGATCGTCAGCGCGGCGGGTAGCAAGAGCTCGTCGTTGACGACGCCGAGAAACTCGCCATCGAGTCCCATGTGCACAACGCGATTGTTCAATCGGTCCGTCGCAATGATGCGCACGGGATCGAACCGTGTGTCGATCGCGATCTTGTGGAGAATGTTGAACTCATACGGTGTCGCCTTGCCGCCGAAGGTCTCAAGATAGGTGCCCTCGGCGTCGAAGCGGTGGATGAAATCACTCGAATAGCCATCGGTAACATAGAGATCACCGTTCGGCGCGACATCCATGCCGGAGAGAAGCACACCAAGCTCGCTCGAAAACTGATTTTCGACCCAGTACTGCTTCGGTATCGCATCGCGAGGAATCTCGAGAACGACAACGCCTGCGAGCGTCATCTTGACAAACTTCTGCCCGCGAAGGCTCGCACCATAGATATGTTCGCCGTCACCGGCGTCGCGAATCACGAAACCGTGAAGATCGGCCGGCGCGTCTGACAGGCTTCGAAGGTAGCGACCGTCCGGTGTGAAGACCTGAACCCCCATGCCTTCGGTCTCAACGCTGACGTAAACCTCGCCAGCTGAACTCACTGCGATATCGCCGTGCATCTGACCGAGCGTCTCCCGATCGCCTGGCAACTGAAGCCAGTCTGCGACGGGCTCGTAAGCCTGAGCAAACACGGTGCCGCAAACGAATACGCCGGCGAGCACGGATAGAGTCGACCTTAACACTTCCGCGCTCTGGGGCGTCCTGATTCGAATCTGAACGTCCTCGCCCTAGTTCTGACCCGGGCCTCCCGGTCCCCGACCACCCGGACCGCGTCGACCACCGCCACCGCCACCGCCACCGGCACCAAATGATGGATACGGTTGCGGATCGACGATCAGCCGATCGAGGAAGAGATCGATCGAATGCGCCATGATCTCAACGGCATCGAGTGCACTGTTGTCGAACGCGTGAGCCGCGCCCTGGATCGCTGTCAGTGCGGCTGGCACGCCAAGTTCATTGAGTTGATTGAAATAATCGACACTCGACGAAATCGGCACTGTCGTGTCGCCCGTACCATGGACGAAGATCGTTGGCGCGTGATTCGCATTGATATGGCTCGTCGGCGACGCCGCCTCCATAGCACGTGCCACCTCCTGTTCGGAGAGGTCCTGCGGGAAGAGTCCTCTCGCCGTCTGCGCACTCGCAAGCGGGTAAACACCGATCGCGGCCTGCACGTCGGAACTGACACCGGCATTGCCACCATCACCTTCGAACGCTGCCATCCCGTTCGTCGCACCTGCCAGCAGTGACAGCATGCCACCTGCCGAATACCCCGCGACAGCAATCTTGTCAGCATCGATACCGATACGATCAGCGTTGGCGCGAGCCCAGCGAATCGCCGCCTTGGTATCGTGAATCTGTGCCGGCCACGAACCCTCGCTCTGCAAACGATAGTTCGCTGAGATATTGGTGTAGCCGAGCGCCCCGAGCGCACGGGAATCGTTGACGATATAGCCGGCATTCTTGCTGCCGACGAAAAACCCGCCGCCAAAGAGGTGAATGATGGCCGTCCGTTTCGATTCCACGCCCTCGGGCGGGCGATAAACATCGAGCAACAGGTCGATGTCTCCACCTTTGCCGAAAACGATGTCGCTCTCGACGCGCAGGTCACCCGTGTCCGGAGCCGGCGGCTGAGCCCTGGCCGTGACGGCAGCAAGTGCCGGTGCAGCGGCAACCGCACCCGTTGCTTTGACAAATCCACGTCTGGTAAGTCGTACCATGTTCTTATTTCCCCTGTGGTGGCAACTAAAGAAATCATAATGGAAATCGCCTTCAGATACGCTGCCGATTCGGGCAGGATGGCATTAGAAAACCAAAGAAACTTGAAGGGGACCCCAATGCTCTCTCGACACAAGGCGCTAATTGGCGGGCTGTTTGCCCTGTTGGCCTGCCTGTTTCAGCCGGCCCAGGCTCAAGACACGATCGATATGAACGCCAAAACAGTACTGATCACCGGCTCGACCAGTGGCCTGGGCCGTGAGGTCGCGACGCGACTCGGTGCCATGGGCGCGACAGTCATCGTCCATGGCCGAAACGAGGAACGCGGTGCTGAAGTTGTCGACGCAATCAATACAGCCGGCCCGGGCGAGGCGATCTTCTATCGCGCCGATCTCGGCTCACTGGTTGAGGTCAGTGCACTGGCCGACCGTGTCAAGGATCAGCACGGCCAGCTCGATCTTCTGATCAACAATGCCGGCATCATCGGCACGGGCGATACCGGGCCAAGCGAAAGTGCCGATGGCTATGAACTCGTGTTTCAGGTGAATTACCTCTCGCACTTTCTGCTGACACGCGAGCTCTTACCTTTGCTCGAATCGAGCGCACCGGCACGCATCGTCAATGTCTCATCACTTGCGCAGTCGCCTGTCGATTTTGACAACATCATGCTGGCTCAAGACTCTCAGCAGGGACGCGCTTATGCTCAGTCGAAGCTGGCCCAGGTCATGTTTACGATCACGCTTTCAGAACAACTGGACGCCGATGAGGTCATCGTCAACAGTCTGCATCCGGCAACGTTCATGGATACGCCAATGGTCACGAGTACCGGCGGCCGACCGATGGCTACGGTCGAAGAAGGTGCCGATGCCGTCATGCAACTCGCCGTCGGAACGGCGATCGCCAGGCGCACGGGCCTTTACTTCAACCAGTTGAATGAAGCCCGGGCAAACAATCAGGCCTACGACGCCGATGCGCGCCAACGGCTGTGGAACCTGAGCATGGAGCTCACCGAGGGCCATTAGGGGCAGGAAAAGCATCTCATTTTGTGACGCAATTCACACTCCAGCAATTGCATTGTTAAGTCCGTGATCCGGGCGGTCTGATTGCCCTGAAGCCCCCGCTATATTTGGCTCATGTGGATGTGTGGGTCACAACCCGCCGTATTCGGCCGAATTCATTATGTCGTTTTTTTCGTCATTGCATTTCTCACTGTGACGACCGTCGTCACGCCGGCAAATTCGCAAACACTCAGCGCCGACGATGCCATACTTCGCGAAGAAGCCATCCTTGCGGCACGCGCCGGTAATTATCCGGAATCACTCGCTGCTCTCGAAGCACTCCGCGTTGCGTATCCCGAAGAGCTTTCGCTGGCACACGATCACATCACGGTTCTAGCCTGGTCCGATGACAACACGGCAGTTGCCGAGATCGCCGAATCGCTCGCGCCCGAAGACGCACCGCGCTATGCGCAACTTGCCGTTGCGAAAGCCGTACGCAACGTGCAACGATTCGGTCTCGCCGCTTCCTGGTACGACGCGGCCATCGCGAGCGATCCGGAAGACACGGATGCGCTGAGTGGGCGGCTCCTGACGGCAGCCGACGCCGGTGATTCAGACACCGTTCTGACGCTCGTCGCAGACACTGATGCTCTAGCAGTCCAAAATACGCAACTTATAGTCGCACGCGCTTATGCGCTTCTAGCCATCGGGAAAACGCTGGAGGCGCTCTTTGCCTACCAAGACGTTCTTGCCAACGAACCCTCCCACCCTGAGGCGCTGCGCGGTAAAGCGCTGGTGCTGAGGGCGATGCTCCTGCCAACTCAGGCGCTCGAGCTTGCGGTTCTGCACCCAGGCATTCTCACTGATATCGAGATGGAACGACTTCGGGCCGATGAGACGGTGATCGGTCTCAGGCTCCGCGCACGAACACCGTATCCGGCACCGTCGCTCTACGAAAACCGTGATCGCTCGATCGCGCTTATCGATAGGCAAATACAGGCGTCAACGACACCGGATGGCCGCGAAACGCTGCTGCGTGATCGCATTGTGGCTCTGATCGACGCCAGCGATGCCAAAGCTGCCGTCGATCAGTTCGAAGCCTTGCAGAGCGACTCCGAAATCAACGAAGCGTACGTGCTTTCTGCCGCATCAAGAGCCTATTTTCAGCTCAGACAACCCCAACAGGGTATTGAGCTACTAGAACGTGCCATCGAGCTCGACCCAGACAACGTCGACTACAAATTTGCTCTCGTCTACGCCTTTCTCGATCTCGAGCGTTTCGGCGAGGCCCTGGGTCTAGCGCAAGAACTGACCAGGTCGCTGCCAATGGTGAATACGGTCCCGGGATCAAATATCGTCAAAGGCAACCCGCATCGGATGCGTGCGGAGTTGCTCGCAGGTCTTGCCGAAGCCCACGGCGACCAGCTCGATGCTGCCCAGTCGCGATTCGAAGCGCTGCTCAGCGAGGCCCCGAACAATGCTGACCTGCGCCATGAGCTCGCCAACGTCTATCGCTGGCGCGGCTGGTATGACCGCTCGCTCGAAGAATACCGCCAGGTGCTGACAATGGATGACGAGCACCTAAGCGCAGAACTTGGTTTTGCTCATTCCCGGATCGATGCGCAGGACTATCCAGTGGTTGCTGCCACCGTGGCCGAGGTCTCGTTGGCTCACGGGCGAGTGCCCGCGGTTGAGAGACTGGCGGAGCGCTGGCAAGTCCACAACGAGCGCGAACTCAGCGTCAGGATGTCGACCGGCGATTCGACCGGGCCGATTTCCGGATCCGATCACTACTCGATCGACGCCCGTTGGTACACCGCACCAATCGCGTATCACTACCGGGCCTTCGTTGCGTCGTACGACAGTTTTGGCGAGTTTACCGAAGGAGAATCACGAAGACGTCGCCTGGGTGCCGGAATTGAGTACCGCGCACCGCGAGTCACCATCACAGGATCGTTATCGGGATCACGCAGTGGTAGTCGCGACGCGGGCTTCGCAGGCGGATTGAATTATCGACTAAACGACTTTTGGTCGTTGAACGCAGGAATCGAGTGGAACAGCGACAAGGTTCAGTTACGCGCGCATCGCTTCGGCATCAAGGCGGATCGTGCCTCGGTAGGTGCGAGGTTTGCCGCCAGTGAGCTTGCGAGCGTCGACTTCGGCGCCGCCAGGCTCGATTACTCGGACGGAAATGCGATCGACAGCTTCTTCGCCGATGGCCGGTTTCGTCTGATAAATCACCCGCGCTCAAAACTCGAAGCAACGGGGAACATCACCTTAGGACTCGCCGATTCCTCGGCAGTTCCCTATTTCAGTCCTACGCGCGACCGCTCAGCAACTGCAGGCCTGAAGCACGAGTACCGGATCTTTCGCCGCTACGATCGCAAGCTGACCCAAACCATTGGCGCTGCTACTGGCCGTTACTTTCAGACAGGTTTCTCGAGTGGGTCCATCTGGTCTGTTCGTTATCAGATCGACCTGTCATTGAGCCCGCGACTCGGTGTCGGCTTCGGTGCCGAACGCCACGGCCAGGTTTTCGACGGCGTCCATGAGCACACGACCATCGGCACGATTGCAGTCACGAGCAGGTTCTGAGCATGCGCTCCCTACACCTCATCTTCCTTTTCAGCCTGATAACAACAGCGTCTGCATTAGCCGGTGAGAACCAATTTCAGGTTCTCGCCTACCACGATGTGCGCGATGTCGTTGCCGGTGACTACGATCCTGATCAGTACGCAATATCGACAGCGAATCTGATCGATCACTTTACGTGGCTGAGGCTCAATGACTTCAACGTTGTGTCCATCGACGACATTCTCGCTGCGAGGCGCGGCGAGCGGCCGCTGCCAGATCGTGCCGTGCTGATTACTATTGACGACGGTTTAAGGAGCGTCGCGACTCACGTTCTACCCCTGCTCGAGCTGTTTGATTATTCAGCCGTCGTCAGCATCGTGACCGACTGGATCGAATCTGATCCCGGCGTTTCGCAGGGCGGCCATACGCTAACACGACACGATTTTCTTACCTGGGACGAGGTACGAGAAATCGCGGCGCACGAACTCGTCGAAATCGCCTCACATTCGCACGATCTGCATCGAGGCATCATCGGCAACCCGCAGGGTAACGAGCAACCAGCGACCGTCACGGCTCGTTTTGCGGACGGCAGTTACGAATCGTCTGAGGCTTACGCCACACGCATCCGCAGAGATCTTGAGGAAAGTGCCGTACAAATCGAGACGGTGACCGGGGTTCGACCTCGCGTCATGACCTGGCCGTTCGGCGCATTTAGCGAAGTCACTATCAATATCGCCGCGAGTCTCGGTATGGAAGTGACTCTGACGTTGGGTGACGGCGCGAATGAAGCCTCTGACCTGACTGCGGTTTCACGGCACCTGATTGAAGCCAATCCAGGTGTCGGCGAACTTGGCTGGTCACTGCTCCGTCCCGAGCCGCTGGCGACCGTCCGCGCAGCCCAGGTCGATCTCGACTACCTCTATGACGAGGATCCCGCACAACAGGAAGAAAACCTCGGCCGTCTACTCGATCGCGTCAGGGCAATGGGGATCACGCATGTCTTTCTACAGGCTTTCGCCGACCCGGATGCCGACGGTGGCGCGCAGGCACTATATTTTCCCAACCGATACCTGCCAGTGCGCGCCGATCTCTTCAATCGCGTAGCTTGGCAATTAAAGACACGATCCGAAGTCCTCGTCTTTGCCTGGCTGCCGCTCTTGAGCTACGAAGGCGACGGCATCGACCCCACGTGGCGCGTCGGTCAGAGGGTTGACGACCGGTTGGTGGTCGACCCGGAGTCGGAGCCCCGCCTCTCGCCGTTCTCTTCCGAAGCACGCGACCTGATCAATGGCATCTATGTGGATCTCGCGCGCCATGCCCAGATCGATGGGCTACTGTTCCACGACGACGGCCGCTTCAACGAGTTCGAGGATGCAAGCCCGGCCGCACTTGAAGCCTATCGCCAGCGCTTTGGTGAGAGCTTCGACTTCGATCAGCTCGAGACTGACCCTGAGCTTCAAGCTGAGTGGTCTACGTTCAGAAGCAACGCCCTGATCGAGCTGAGCCATGAACTCACGGCGGCAGTCAGCCGTTACCGTCCCGCTATAAAGACTGCACGCAATCTCTTCGCGACCGCGCTGCTCGAGCCAGAGCCCGAGCTTCGCCTCGCACAGAGCTACGGAGCGTTTCTCGATGCCTATGACTATGTTGCGATCATGGCGATGCCGCGCTTTGAAGGTTACGAAAACTCTGAACTCTTCTACGACCGCCTAGCCACACTCTCGACGGCGCCGGCTGACCATCACGGCAAGCTCATATTCGAGCTACAGACCGTGGACTGGCCCGGTGGAACACCGATCGATTCGATTGAGATCCGTGACACGATGCGCAGGCTGCAATCACTCGGCATCCGTAACCTTGCCTACTACCCTGACGACTTTGTCGAGGGACATCCGGACGTCGAGGCCCTGCGTGAGGGCATGTCAGTCGCAGTGTTTCCGTTGGAGGCAATCCGATGAGCATCGATGCCTTCGTCTACGGCATGCTCGACTTTGCCTTCTATTACCCCCTCTTCATGTCGTATGTCTGGGCGACGGGAGCGATTTACTATTTCTTCTATCGCGAGCGAACCGACCACCGACGTCCGGATAACCCACCGCCGCTCTCGTCAACACCTCCAGTATCGTTCCTCGTGCCCTGTCACAACGAAGGTGAGAACGTCGAAGAAACAATCCAGTCGCTGCTGGATCAGGACTATGACGATTTAGAGGTCATTGCTGTCAATGACGCGTCTAGTGACGACACCGGCGAACGGCTCCAGCGGCTCGCCGAGCAGGACCCGCGTATACGCATCATTCATTTTCCGAGCAATCAGGGCAAGGCCATGGGGCTTCGCATGGCGGCGCTCGCGGCAAAGCATGAGTATTTGATCTGCTTAGACGGCGATGCTCTGCTCGATCGTCACGCGACGCGCTGGCTCCTCCGTCATTTTGTCGACGGGCCGCGTGTCGGCGCCGTCACAGGTAACCCGCGTGTCAGAAACCGAACGACACTGCTTGGTAAGATTCAGGTTGGCGAGTTTTCCTCCATCATCGGCCTGATCAAGCGCGCGCAGCGAATTTATGGGCGTGTGTTTACAGTCTCGGGCGTTGTCGCGGCGTTTCGCAAGTCCGCACTGCACCAAATCGGTTACTGGAACGTCGACATGGTCACCGAGGACATCGACGTTAGCTGGCGGCTACAACTCAACCACTGGGACATTCGCTACGAACCGAACGCGCTCTGCTGGATTCTAATGCCCGAAACCTACAAAGGGCTCTGGCGGCAGCGCTTGCGCTGGGCACAGGGCGCAGTCGAGGTCTCTCTGCGCTACTGGCGCGATCTGCTCAGATGGAAGAGCCGGCGCATGTGGGTCGTTGGCCTCGAACTTATCGTCAGTACGATCTGGGCCTACACGATCGGCGCGATCTTTCTGCTTTGGGTGATCGGCCTCATGACGCCGCTCGATCCACCTTACGTCGTTTCTAGCATGCTGCCTGGCTGGGCCGGTGTCATGCTCGGGTCGACTTGCCTGATTCAATTCGCTGTCAGCCTTGCGATCGACTCGCGTTACGAGCCCGCGCTCAGTCGCTTCTATTACTGGATGATCTGGTATCCAACGGTCTATTGGATGCTGCATTCCGCCGCCACGATCGTCGCTGTACCAAGGACATTGGCGAAGCGCAGAGACCAACGGGCAATCTGGGAAAGCCCCGACCGAGGCGTCAGACGGCAATCGGGTTAGGCATGGTTAGCACAAGCAAGAATTTGCAGATCAATTTGCCCGAGCTTCTGAGCCGGCCCGAGAGAGCGCGCGACAAAGTCTTTACGGCGATCATGTGGGGCGTGTACCTCTATCTTTGGGCACCGATCGTGACTCTCTTCGCCTGGTTACTCGGCTTCGAGTTCGGTTACGAGATCATGATTCGTCAGGGAGAGGCACAAAACCTCAGTGGGATCCTGAAGGATTACGTTATTGTCGTCCTCCTGATTTTTTCGCTGGTTACGTTATGGTCGATCGGCAACTTGCTGCGTTATGGAAAATTGCAGCGGCGTCATGCGCGTAACGATGTCTCGAGCGAGCAGATGGCCGAGTTCTTCGATATCGACCAAGAGACCGTCGAACGGCTTCGATCGACACCGTCCGTCTCAATCGAATTCGACACCGAAGGGCGCCCGAGAATCGATCAGTACGAAGCCAAAGAGCTATACCTACCTTCTTGATCGATCCCAGTAGCTCGCCTCCGAGGCTCCAAAGATGGCAACGAGCGCCAGCGCCAGCCAGGCCTGGTTGAAGCCGGTTTCAGGCGCGAATCCGAGCCAGAGGCTCAAACCCGCGATTACGAGGAGCGCTATTAAGCGCAGCCATCGACTCATGACGCCCCCTGTGAGAGACGATAATCTTTCTGTCGTTCCAGTATATTCCTTTTTCCAAACGATGATCCGAATCGGACAGGGGGTACATCGCAATGAATCGCCGGCAACGGCTGCTTGTGCTCGGTGCAGGGAGCCTGGCGCTGAGTCTTCTGGCGGGTGGCGGGCAGGCCCAAGCCCAGTCATCCGACACCGAATGCGTTCCACTGAAGGCGCAGTACCCCGATCTCGGGACCTCGCAGAGCATCTCGGCCCGGCGTGAATTCGCAACGATCTGGGGCTCATTTGATCTGCCGGGCGGGGCCTGCGGTTACGAATCGGCGCAAGCGCATTATGAGGCGCTGCTCGACGACGCGATAAGCCGCGGCGGGCCGACCGCACACACGATGACAAGCCTACCCGACTGGAGCGGTCACTGGGGCACAGAGAACAACACCGGCGAGCTTGCGATCGTGGGACTCAACTCTTTTTACGAGGGCATGGCTGTCAGGCTCACGGCCGAGGCCGGAGAGCAGTTTGCGTTTGATACGCGCATGTGGCGCGAAAACCATGCGATCGATCCGATCTCGTTTTGCCTGCCGCCGAACTTTCCACGGTGGTTCACCGAATACGGATACCGCGAACATTTTCTGACACCGGACAAAGCATTGCTCGGAAGCGAGATGGTCAACGAGTTCCGGCGGATCTTTACCGACAGCCGCGCGCATCCTTCCGCAGAGTGGCTGACCAACGAATGGCTGGGTTATTCGATCGGTTTCTGGGACGAGGACGTCCTCGTCGTCTGGACCCGTGGCATCAAGGAGGGTGTCCTGCAACGCAATATGCCGCGACAGACCAATGAGATGCAGGTTGTCGAACGCTGGAAGAAGGTGAATCCCGTCGAGGCTGGCGTCGATCTTCAGGTGAATACGCTCGGCGCCACGCATATTCCCGAGGAACGTATCGAAATCGAAGTCACAATGTACGACCCGACATTCGTTGAACCCTGGCACACGGTCGTTGCCTACTACAAGGAGGACGACCGCTCACCCGAGCAGAAGGAAATCGTCTGGCCGCATCAGTGGAGCTGCGTCGAAGGCTCGCAATGGTACATCACCGATGACGGCATCGTGAGTCAATACGCGCCGGGCGAGAAACCCGATATTACAAATCCGGACTTCTGGTTTGACGAAGATTATGTGCACCAGTAATCCGGTACTCGGGAAGTCTATTGCTATGAGATGCAGAACAATCCACGTGGCTTTGTCGATCCTCGCTGTCGCAGCTGCTCTTCCGGCACTCGCACATCATTCAGGGGCGATGTTCGACGATCAGCTGACGCTTGAGCTGACGGGCACGGTCACGCGTTTCGATTACGTTAATCCACATTCCTGGCTGTACGTCGATATCGAAGACGATGACGGAGAGGTGACCGAGTGGGGATTCGAGCTCGACTCACCGTCGAGGCTCCGTCGCATCGGCGTTTCGCCGAACTTCTGGCGTCGGGGAGACCGCATCATGGTCCGGACAAGACCATTGAAGGACGGCAGACCGGCGGGGTTTCTCGTCGGGGCTATATCGGATCAAGGCAGGACTTTCGGTAATGCGACCGGGCTTTCCGCTGGCGAGTAGCGCCGATCAGTGCCGCCAGCCGCGGCGATGCCGGATCATGAGATAGCCACCGACCATGCCACCCAGGTGCGCGAAGTGGGCGACGCCGGTCATTCTGCCGCTGA
>Ga0255049_10001536_pt1 | contig 12663 bp, 15 predicted proteins | sample JV7_2_3_MG_FD_183615 | JGI IMG/M metagenome (GOLD analysis project Ga0255049, IMG submission 183615) | Seawater microbial communities from Jervis Inlet, British Columbia, Canada - JV7_2_3 | ecosystem: Environmental > Aquatic > Marine > Inlet | place: Canada: British Columbia | collected 2016-10-06
CCTGCCCCACGGCGGCCGTTGTTCTTGCTGGTCGCTAATCGCTGTTGCCATCAGTTGCGGGATCCGCGGATCGTCGACATGATTTCCTTGCATGTCGGACAGATTGGGTAGCGGTCGGGGTCGCGGTTGGGGATCCACCTCTTGCCACAGAGTGCAAATACCTCCACGCCTTCGACGTTGCTGCGCACAATGTCTTCCTTGCGCACGTAATGAGCAAACCGGTCGTGATCTCCGTTGCCGTGGTCGAGGCGTGTGTCCGTCTCGGTGCGGGTCGTGGTCTCGTTCACAGCATCGAGACTACGACGAAGGACCGATCACAGCGAGTGCTGGCCTACCATGCGCGCCATGAGTGACTCCACCACCGTTCAGGTCAAGATTGGCGTGACTTTTGCGCCGCGAGAGATTGAACTCGAGATCGAGGACGTTGATGCCTTCGTCTCTGATTTCGAAGCTGCGATGGCGAGCGATTCGCGAGTGTGGTGGATCACCGACCTCGATGGCCGCCGGCGCGGTCTGGTGGTCGACAAGGTCTCCTATGTGGATATCGAAGCCGAGCAGGATCGAACCATCGGGTTCGGCTAACGACCATGAAAGAAGCCTCGCCGAGTGGCGAGGCCCCATTCGATTCGGGATTCCCCCCGGTTGAAGTACGTCGGTGCGCTAGGAAGCGCGACGACGCCGCTCAGCGAGCCAGCGCTTGCGAAGTCGCCTGCGCTCGTCCTCTGCGTAGCCACCCCATACCCCGGCTTCCTGATTGGTCTCCAGGGCGTAGTTCAGGCATTCCTCTTGGACCGAGCAGGTTGAGCAGATCTCCTTAGCGGACTCGATCTGGTCGACTGCTGGACCGGTGGTCCCGATCGGGAAGAAAAGACCCGGTTCCGAATAGCGGCAGGCCGAGAGTTCTCTCCAATCGGTAATAGTCAGCATTGGTTTCTTTCTGTCTTTGCGTAACGAAACGGCCATGAATGTGAATGCATTCACAAGGCCGCAAGGCAGACGATAGGTGCCGTGGTGCGGACGGTCAAGCAGTTTTTTGTGTCTTGGCGGCTCAACTTCCGCTCAATACGACCAGTCGGCAGGAACAATGCCGTGCTGCGGTTACGATTTCGCCGTTATGTCTATCCACGACGAGCTCATCGAGGAGCTCAAAGATGCCATGCGGGCACAAGATAGGCGTCGTCTGGACGTCATCAGGCAGGTCGAAACAGAGGTTTCGCGCGCCCGTTCCGAGAAGGGCTTTAGTGGCGACCCGCAGAGCGACGAGCTGTATGCAAGCGTGATTGCTGCCTATGTGAAGAAGATGGACAAGGCCCGCGAGGAATTCGTGGCCGCCGGCGAGCGTGGTGTCGAGCAGGCCGAGAAACTCGCATACGAGGTCGGATACCTCGACCGCTGGGTCGAGAAATCGCTTTCCGAAGCCGAGACGGCCGAGGTCGTCAGAGTGGCGATCATGGAATTGAAGGCGAGTGACTCAAAGCAGATGGGCCAGGTGATCGGCCACATCATGAAGAACGGTCCTGGCGGCATGGATGGAGCCGTCGTTAGTCGCCTTGTCAGGGAGGCTCTCGAAGCTGGCTAGCAGGCGCTTCGTGCCGCCACTTGACTTCTACACATCGAGGGGCGCTCTTTTTCATCCATGGGTTGGGAAGAGGGATCCAACTAGGTTGGCTGGAGCAGGAGGGGAACAATGACTCGGCGTAGCACGCTGACCAACTGGGGTGCCTACGAAGTCGAGACCGACGGTCACGACATCACGGCTGTGCATCCCTTCGCCAAGGACCCAGATCCGTCACCGATCGGGCAGTCGCTGAAGGCTGTGCGGAAGAGTCGCGTAGAGCGCCCGGCGATTCGTGAGTCCTGGTATCGCAATGGCCCTGGGTCCAAGCCCGAACGGCGCGGTCAAGAGCCATTTGTCGAGGTCGAGTGGGACGTTGCCTTGGATCTGCTCGCCGCAGAGCTGGAGCGGGTGCGATCCGAGTATGGGAATCAGGCGATCTTCGGCGGAAGCTACGGCTGGGCTAGCGCCGGCCGATTCCATCACGCCCTGAGTCAGATCCACCGCTTCCTCAACTCGATAGGTGGGTACACCTATTCGGTCGACGACTATTCGGTGGCCGCCGGCCACGTGATAGTCCCTCATGTCTTCGGGTTTTCGCTGGACGACATCCTGGACGAGCAACCTCACTTCGTCGAGATCGCAGAGAACACCGACTTGATGGTCGCCTTCGGAGGTCTTCCGATAAAGAACACCCAAGTGAGCTACGGGGGCCAAGGCCGTCACATGGTTAGCGGCTACCTCGAGACTTGCCGCGACCGCGGTGTGGACTTCGTGAGCCTGTCTCCGCTGCGAGAGGACATGATCGACGCCGTCGAGGCCGAGTGGATACCGGTGAGACCGAATACCGACACGGCGGTCATGCTCGGCATCGCTCACAGTCTGATTGTTGCCGGAGACCATGACGAGGCGTTTCTCCGCGATTACTGCGTCGGGTGGGATCGCCTTCGTGCCTACATACTGGGCGAGTCGGATGGTGTCCCCAAGACGGCGGAATGGGCCGGGAACATCTCGTGCCTTGATCCGGAACGGATCAAGGCACTTGCAGCCGAGATGGCACAGGCGAGGACCCTCATCACCGTGAGTTGGTCGATACAGAGAGCCGATCACGGCGAGCAGACCTACTGGATGGCTGCAGCTCTGGCGGCGATGCTCGGTCAGATCGGGCTTCCCGGCGGGGGAGTGGGTTATGGCTATGGGGCTGTGGGTCTGAACGGGCACGCCGTCGGCTATCACGATCTCCCCAGGCTTGCTCAGGGCGTGAACAGTGTCTCCGATTTCATCCCGGTGGCGAGGATCTCGGATCTCCTGCTCCACGGCGGGGAGGAGTTCGACTACAACGGCATGCGCCTCACGTATCCGGAGACGCGCCTGGTTTATTGGGCCGGAGGCAACCCGTTCCATCATCATCAGGATCTCAACCGACTCGCCAAGGCCTGGCAATCACCGGACACGATCGTGTGCCATGAGCCTTTCTGGAACTCTCTATCCCGCTACTCCGACGTGGTCCTGCCCGCCACGACGCCTCTGGAGCGAGACGATGTCGGGGGAAGCGGAAATGACGACTGGATCTTCTGGATGGAGAAGGTGATCGATCCGGTAGGTGAGGCAAGGAATGACTTCGATATCTTCGCCGGTCTGGCGGAGCGCCTCGGCGAGGGTAAAAAGTTCACTGAGGGGCGAACGTCTGCGGAGTGGATCGATCATCTCTACGGCAAGTTCCACTCACGACACCCCGAGTACCCAACGTTGGCGGAGTTGCAGGAGGCAGGCCACTTCCAGATCCCTGAAGATTGGGTTCCACCGCTTACATCGCAGCTGGTTGCATTCCGCAACGACCCGGTTGGCTCGGCTCTGAAGACGCCTTCGGGTCGGATCGAGTTGTACTCCGAGACCATCGAAGGCTTCGGCTATGCCGACTGTCCTCCTCATCCCTCGTGGCTTGAACCCTACGAATGGCTTGGGAATGTATCCGGATACCCGCTGCATCTGATCTCGAATCAGCCCAAGACCCGCCTGCACTCCCAATGGGATCACGGTGAAACCAGTCTGAATGGCAAGGTCGATGGCCGGGAGCAGATCGGCCTGACGCCGCTGGATGCCGCTGCCCGGGATCTTGCAGCAGGGGATCTGGTTCGCGTCTTCAACGATCGCGGTGCTTGTCTCGCTGCGGTCGCCATTCGCGACGACCTGATCGAAGGCGTGGCTCAGTTGCCGACGGGAGCTTGGTGGGACCCCGTCGAACCCGATGGTCTATGTCGGGCGGGAAACCCCAATGTGCTGACGCGTGATGTTGGCACTTCGTCGTTGGCTCAGGGCCCCACCGCGCATACCTGCATGGTCGAGGTTGAGCCCTTCGTCGGAGAGGCGCCTGCCGTGCGTGCTCACGAGCACCCCCGGCTTCTGGCCGAATAGGGACGTTATCGACCCAGCTCAGCCTGACTCGAAGCTGTCCTTCCGGACAGGCCTGGGCAGGTTGCTGTAGGGCCGACGGGGGACAAAGGCCCAAGACACGGCTGCCTGAATCCCGCATACTGATCGTGGAACGCGAGGGGATGATTGGGAGGTTCTCTCGTGGACGACAGAAACCGACGCATCTTTCTCTTTCTGGGTGCTCTGATCCTGGCGCTGCTTGTCGCGCTCATTGTGATGCTGGTCACATCCGACGATCCGGACACGGTCGCCTCCGATACGACAGCGTCGACCGCCGCCACCTCGACGACCGAGACCGTCGAAGCAACCAGCACGTCTGAGGCGGCGACCGCAACGACAGCGCCGGCAGCGACTACCACGTCCTCGTCGACCGCGACGACCACGGCTCCGACGACTTCGGCCCCGGCTCCGACGACAACGGTTGCTCCAGGTCCGGTCGAGGTTTCTCGCGGAACCGCAACCCTCGGAAACGGCGATCTCTACGGATCGACCTCGACGCCGGTATTCCTGGCATCGCAGACCAACAGCGGTGGATTTGCCACCAGTCACGGTTGGTGGCTGGTGAGCACGACCATGCCCGGAGCCGAGGGCTGTCGTGCCTCATCGGGAGGTGCAGTGGCGAATCCGATCGATACCGCCATCTTGGGATTCTCGGTGGGTTGGTATGGCTGTACGACAATGGACGGGGATCTGGTTGTCCAGATTCATGTCATCGATGTTCAAGTGGATCCCGACCAGGTCATCATCGAGGTTGTCGTGTGGGACTTCACACCGTAAGGAGTACTCAGTACTCAGTCTGGGGCTGTCTAGCCGGCTTTGCGTTTGGCCTTGGTGGCTTCGACGCTGGCCTTTAGCGCCTCCATGAGATCGACGACGCCGGTTGGCTGAGGAGCACTCTGCGGTCCGACGATCTCCTCGCCCTTGATCTTGCGCTGGGCAAGTTCCTCGACCGCTTCGCGCGAGTCGTCCACCCACTCCGCCGGGTCGAAAGGCGTTGTGAGGTTGTCGATGATCATTTCAGCCATCTTCAATTCTTGAGCGCTGACTTCTATCTCGGCCTCCAGCTCTTCGAAAGCTGGCTCGCGGATTTCGTCCGGCCAATACATCGTCTCCATGACGATGATGCCCTCCTCGGTGCGCAGCGTCGCCGGGTACTCGCGCTCTCGGATTGCCACCCTGGCGAGACCAACCATGTCCCGTTCGGCTAGGGCCTCCATGAGGATCTTGTAGGCCTTTACGCCTGTCTGTTCCGGAGCGAGGAAGTATGAGGCTCGGTAGTAGATCGGATCGATCTCCTCAGACTTGACGAACTGGATGACGTCGACGATTCCGCTGCCCTTCGTCTTGAGCGCCTGTTGGAGTTCCTCGTCGCTAAAGACGACGTAGCGATCCTTTTCGATCTCGTAACCCTTCACGATGTTCTCAAATGCGACTTCCTCGCCATCGCTTTCAGCGACGCGCTTGTAGCGGACGCGAGCATGATCGCCGTCGCGTAGCTGGCGAAATTTTGGTCGTTTGTTCTCGGTCGCTGAGTACAGGCCAACCGGGATCGTCACCAGGCCAAAGGAAACAGCACCCTTCCAGATCGGTCGCATCGTGGATCTCCGAATCGTGAAGGGTCGGATGATACGCCCCAAGACCACTCTGATACGGTTCCGCCTCGCGACCCGGAGACCACTTGGAGACCACGGTTCCAGCACTTGACGGTTCGACGCCACCGCAGACGATGGATCGCAAGACCCTGATTGTCTTCGTTGCGGCGACGCTGTTGATGGTCGTCTTCAACTATTGGGGTCTGCCGTCCAGGTTTGCCGGTACCGCCTTTCACCAGGGGGTGGCAGACAGGCTTGGCGAGGGATACAACGCCTATTTCTTGCTGTTGCCGTACCAGTACTGGGGGATATCCAGCCTGGTGATCCGGGTCCTCGCCCCGCTGGCGGTGATCACGATCATCCTTCGAGAGTCGCCACGCGATTGGGGCTTCCGGCTTGGAGGACAGTGGGAGCACCTGCGTCCCTACGTGTGGTTCCTGGTGGCGATGGTTCCGATTCTCTTCTTGGCGTCTTCGCTCGGTTCATTTCAGGCGAAGTACCCGCTTTACTCGTTGGCGGTCGAGGGTGGGTGGCATTTCTGGGGCTACCAGATCTTCTACGGACTGCAGTTTCTCGGCTTGGAGGCTTTCTTCAGGGGGTTCTTGGTATTCGGTCTGTATCCCCGACTCGGCATCTACGCGGTCCCGGTCATGGTGATCCCGTACACGATGATCCACTTCGGCAAGCCGGCTCCTGAGACATTTGCAGCCGTAATCGCCGGATTCATCCTCGGCTATCTGGCGCTCAAGTCGCGTTCGTTCCTCTGGGGTTGGATGCTCCACTGGGGAGTGGCGATCACCATGGACCTGCTGGTGATCGGCCGTGAGTTCGGCTTTGGCAATGTGCGCCAAATCATCCTCTAGCAAGGTCTGCTAGGTCATCGGCCTGGTGGCTCCAGATGAGGCTGACCAGGAAGATGGCAGTGAGCGAGATGAGCTCCCCACCATCTTCGACTGCTATCTGGAGAACGTGGGGGAGCACGCCACCGACGGTGTCGACGACGACCGCAAAGAACAGGAATACACCTACGACCGGGACCATCACCGAAGTCAACATGGTCGGGAATCTGCCTTGATCGCGACGTTCGGCGATCAGCAGCGCAGCGACGGCAGCCACCAGGATCAATGCGTACGCGATTAGCTCACCAACGTCCTGACCACGCAGGGGCCCGACCTCGCCGATGCCGAATTCGTCGGCCAGGAAGGTTCCGAGCTGTTCGTGGAAGCGAAGCGCATCGTCTGCTCCCAGGTAGGTGAGTGCACCGGCCCAGAGTCCGGCTGTGGGGCTGCGGAATCTGCGCCAGGCCTTGTACAGCAAGAAGGCGGCGGCTCCGGCCTTGACCCAGCCGTAGAACTGGGCGACGCCCATCTCGGTTTCCAGGGAAAGTCGATAGGCGCCGTTGAAGCCGTAGTCGGTGGCATCGACGCCGATCTGGATCGCGAGAAAGGCGAGGTCGATGGTGAGCAGGCCCGCAGCGATCAACATGAGTGGACGCATCCGGGTGAGACGCCCGAACGCGTTGAAGAGTGGCCTCAGCGACGGGCGAAGCTGCTCGACCGGGTGAAGCCGGACGCGATGTGAGGTCTCGATCATGTTCGAGTCAGGTTCTCTCGTGTTGGTGGTCACTTATCGGCAGGGTCGTTGAGCATCTGGAGGTTCGGCAGTTGGCCGATGACCGACCCGGCCTGACCGGGTAGCGTCTCGCTCATGAGCACGTTTAGATCCGACTTCGGCTCGCGCACCACGGCTCTCGTAGCTGAGGGTCTGTTCAAGGCAGAACGGGTCATCGCCTCATCCCAGGACGCCCGGATCCGCCTCGCCGACGGCGCTGAGGTAATAAACATGTGCGCCAACAACTATCTGGGTTTGGCGAACCATCCGGCGCTGGTCGAGGCCGCCCACAAGGCGCTCGATACCTACGGATATGGCATGGCCTCGGTCCGTTTTATTTGTGGGACCCAGACAGTCCACGGCGAGCTCGAAGCTCGGATCTCGAGTTTCTTGGGCATGGAAGACACGATCTTGTATTCATCGTGTTTCGATGCCAACACCGGACTATTCGAGACGATTCTCGACGAGTCGGACGCCGTTATCTCGGATGCCTTGAACCATGCTTCTCTCATAGATGGGATCCGGTTGTCCAAGGCGCGGCGGATGCGGTTTGCCAACAGTGACATGGGGGAGCTGGAGGAGAGACTCAAAGAATCCACCGATGCTCGCTACCGATTGATCGTGACCGATGGCGTGTTCTCCATGGATGGGATGCTGGCCGACGTTCCCGCCATCGCCGATTTGGCCGACATGCATGATGCGATGGTGATGGTGGACGACTCGCACGCAGTCGGGTTTGTCGGTGAACGCGGCCATGGAACCGCCGAGGCTCGAGGAGCCGAAGGTCGAGTCGATATTCTTACCGGGACGTTTGGCAAGGCGCTGGGGGGCGCCTCGGGCGGCTATACCAGCGGCCCTGCCGAGGTGATCGGGTGGTTGCGGCAGCGGTCCCGCCCCTATCTCTTCTCCAACTCCTTGGCTCCAGTGATTGCCGCAACCACCTTGCGGGCGCTCGACCTGATCGAGGAGTCGGACGAGCTTCGGGTCAAGTTGGCCGCAAACGCGGCATTGTTCCGTCAGGGGATGGAGACGGCGGGTTTCTCGTTGGCGGGAGCAGGCCATCCGATCATCCCCGTCATGCTTGGGGACGCCAAGCTTGCAGGAGAAATGGCCGCCCGCTTGCTAGAGGAGGGCATCTATGTGATCGGGTTTTCCTTCCCAGTGGTTCCCAAGGGAGAGGCCAGAATCAGGACTCAGATGTCGGCCGCCCATTCATCAGACGACATCGAGCAAGCTGTTGCTGCCTTCACTCGAATCGGGATGGAGATGGGGGTAGTGGCGTGAGAGCACTTGTAAAGGCAAAGCCCGAACCGGGTCTGTGGCTGGAGGAGATCGACATACCCCGACCCGCCGATCTCGATGTCCTGATCAGGGTCCACAAGACCTCGATCTGTGGGACAGATCTCCACATCTACAACTGGGATCAGTGGGCGCAGGAGACGATCCCGGTTCCAATGGCCGTCGGACATGAGTTCATGGGAGAGATAGTCCGGCTCGGTTCTGAGGTGCACGGACTGGAGATAGGTGCGAGGGTCGCCGGAGAGGGCCACATCACGTGTGGGCACTGCCGCAACTGTCGGGCTGGACGTCGACACTTCTGTCACAACCACCTTGGGCTCGGTGTCACCAGGCCGGGTGCGTTTGCTGAGTACGTGACTCTTCCAGCAGAGAATGTTTTTCCCATACCCGAACACATCGGAGACGAAATCGCTTCGGTGTTGGATCCGCTTGGCAACGCCACCCACACTGCGCTTGCCTTTGACCTCGTCGGCGAGGATGTGCTCATCACCGGAGCCGGCCCTATCGGGCTGATGGCGATCGCCATCGCCCGACAGGTCGGGGCACGATTCGTAGTGATCACCGATATCAATCCCTACCGGCTGGAGCTGGCAAAAGGACTCGGGGTCGATCGGGCCGTTGACGTGCGGTCCGAGTCGATCGACTCGGTGATGTCCGACCTGGGCATGACGGAGGGGTTTGACGTGGGACTCGAGATGTCTGGAGCGGCGTCTGCTTTCAACCAGATGCTCGAGGCGATGAACCATGGTGGCAGCGTGGCCGTGCTCGGCATCCCATCGGGTGATATCACAGTTGAGATGAACGAGGTCATTTTCAAGGGGCTGACCGTAAAGGGCATCTACGGAAGACGTATCTTCGAAACTTGGTACAAGTCGGCCGCGATGCTGCAAAGCGGTCTCGATATCTCATCGATTGTGACCCACACCTTCCCGGCCGCGGAATTCGAGGAAGCGTTTGCCGTTCTTGCCTCGGGTGATTGCGGCAAGGTCGTGCTGGGCTGGTTGGAGTGATGGATCTAGCTCTCGATCAGGCCGGACAAATCGTCGACGCCGCGCTGGCACGGGGTAGGGAGATGGGCTTGGCTCCCCTTGCGGTCGCGGTGCTGGACGCCGGAGGTCACCTCAAGGCCTTCAAGCGCGAGGACGATGCGGGCATCATCCGACCGCAGATCGCCATCGGCAAGGCATGGGGGGCGCTGGGCATGGGAATGGGGACAAGGGCATTGGCGCCCAAGAGCCCGGAGTTTCTCGCTGCTCTGGGCGCGATGTCCGGGGGCAAGGTGGTGCCGTCGCCCGGTGGAGTGCTGATCCGCCAGGGCGAGCGGGTCATCGGTGCCGTTGGCGTCACCGGAGACACAGGAGACAACGATGAGGTATGTGCGGTGGCGGGGATCGATGCGGTCGGACTCAGTTCGGATACCGGTTGAGGCTGCAGCCGTTGGTCCCTACCGTGCCGACCTTGGCTGCGACAGGATGAGCTAAATGACTATCGAGAAGAGGCGTGACATGCGGCGCAAGGTGATCGTGATCGGGGCGGCTGGCCGCGATTTTCACAACTTCAACACTCGGTACCGCGACGACGAATCGACCGAAGTCGTTGCCTTCACAGCCACCCAGATACCCGGCATCGAGGGGCGTAGATACCCGTCTGAGTTGGCGGGCCCGTTGTATCCCGACGGCATCCCGATTCACTCCGAGGACGATCTCCCGAAGCTGATCGAGGCTCTGGGGGTCGACGAGTGTGCTTTTTCATACAGCGATATCTCTTACGACCACGTGATGCGAGTTGGGGCAGTCGTGATGGGAGCGGGAGCATCGTTCACACTCTTGGGGCCGACCGACACTCAGATACGCAGCACCAAGCCGGTGGTTGCCGTCTGCGCTGTTCGTACCGGTGCCGGCAAGAGCCAAACGGCGCGTCGAGTAGTCGAAGTCTTGATGGGCAAGGGGTTGAAGGTCGTGGCGGTTCGCCATCCGATGCCATACGGCAATCTCACCGCTCAGAAGGTGCAGCGGTTCGCCGAGATCGCAGACCTTGACAAGCACGATTGCACCATCGAAGAGATGGAGGAGTACGAGCCCCACATTGTGCGTGGCAACGTGATCTACGCCGGTAACGACTACGAGGCCATCGTGCGGGCGGCCGAAGATGATCCCGACGGCTGCGACATCATCGTCTGGGACGGAGGGAACAACGATGTTTCGTTCTACGAAACAGACCTCCTGGTGACAGTGGTCGATCCGCACCGGCCTGGCCACGAGTTGGCGTACTACCCCGGCGAGGTCAACTTCCGTCGGGCGGATGTCATCGTGATGAACAAGATGGACAGCGCCGGTCGAGAGGGAATCGACGCGGTAAAGGCGAATATCGCGGAACACAACCCGACTGCCACCGTCATCGAGGCTGCGTCCCCGCCCGTGTTGGACGATCCGGACATCGTGCGTGGCAAGAAGGTGCTGGTGGTCGAGGATGGGCCGACCCTGACGCACGGGGGGATGAAGATTGGAGCGGGGGTCGTGGCCGCCGCCCAGCATGGTGCTGCCGCCTTTGTCGACCCCCGGCCCTACCTGGTCGGAAGCCTTGTCGACACCTTCGATCAGTACCCCGACATCGGCACGGTGCTCCCGGCCATGGGTTACGGCGCCGATCAGATAAAGGACTTGCAGGCGACGATCAATGCCACCGAGTGCGATGTTGTAGTAATCGGCACGCCGATCGACCTGACCCGGATACTCGAAATCGACAAGCCACACACCAGGGTCACCTACGACCTCGATGAAATCGGCCACCCCGATATGGACGATGTCCTTACCGGCTTTGTAGAGGTGCTGGGACTTGGTTAGTCGGATGACCCGACTCGGGAGCCTGGTTCTCGTCGCATTGGCGTTCTCGGCGTGCGGTGACGCCGAATCGGTATCTGTAGAGGTTCCCGATGATGCGACGTTCTGTTCAGTGTTCTTCGGGGAATATGAGGCTGCCCTGGATGATGCAGTGCCGATCACCGACGATGGGTTTGGTGGTGCGACGGCTCGGATTGTCGCCTGGGCAGAGGTGCTGGTTTCGCTTGCTCCGGCGGAGATCGGTGCCCAGGCAGACGACAATCTGCGGTATCACCGAGCCCAGGCGGAGCTTCGCTCTGCCGCTGAATTCATTCCGGGGAGCAATGAGATGCACGCTTGGGCCGATGCCAACTGCGGGTAGGCGGCCCTCTTCCAAGCGACCCTGCACCGCTTGCTGAGCGCGGGTAGCTTCGCGATCCTAAACCGATAGGGAGCCCGATCGCTCGGTGCGCTGCCGGAGGCGATCGGTGGGGTGGGATGACTGAAATCTACGACTTGTGGAATGCGCTGTGGCACGACGCTTGGGCGACGTGGGATGGTCTGTGGCTGTTCCAGATCAACCAGATGCCAATCGATCGAGCCCTTGGATCAGTCGACCCGTGTACGCCCTCGGGGCTCACCGCGACTCCGCCTGGGCGACCGGCCGTGATCCCGCTGCTGGCCAGTCGTCGGCATCCCAGGTCGGCCTCGACGGTCTGACAGCGAAGGTCGATCCAGGGCCTGATCAGGGAGACGGCCGACGCATGATCGGCTGCAGGAATCTTGCGCCGCGCAGTGGCTCGGCTGCCGCCGCCGCAAGGACTCCACCGCCAAGTGCCCCCACGATGCCCGGCGCCGAGGCGTCGGCGCCTCCCAGGAACAGTCCCTTGACCTCGGAGCGAGGTAGGAGCGATTGGTCGGCGAATCGCTTTGGCGAGGTCCCGAGCCCGTAGATCGACCCTCGCGGTGAGGCGGCGAAGTGGTTGGTCGATAGCGGTGTCGACATCTCGACATGATCCACGAATGGTGCGAGATCCGGGTACTCGTCGAGGTACTGCTGCAACAGTCGGTCGGTGAGTGCCGTCTTGAAGGCTTCGTACTCGGCGCCGCGTTTCTTCCACCGGCTGCCTTGCCACTGAGCGAACGCATCCCAGGGAACGAATGTGATTGCTTCACCTGTGTTTCGTAGCTCCGGCCCCGCGTCGTGGCGAGGATCCTTGAGCGAAGGGAAGCTGCAGAACAACACCGGGGTCCGGTCGGGGACGCGATCCGGGCTCACATCCCAGCCCGGTATCTCCATATCCCAGGAGTCGTAGTACCACTGGCAGTAGGGCCGAGCTCCCTTGGCTGCGAT
>Ga0255049_10001538_pt1 | contig 12654 bp, 10 predicted proteins | sample JV7_2_3_MG_FD_183615 | JGI IMG/M metagenome (GOLD analysis project Ga0255049, IMG submission 183615) | Seawater microbial communities from Jervis Inlet, British Columbia, Canada - JV7_2_3 | ecosystem: Environmental > Aquatic > Marine > Inlet | place: Canada: British Columbia | collected 2016-10-06
CCAAGTCAGGAATCCGAGCGATGCCGCAATTGCGATGGAGGCGAGCGCCGGTTGCGGCGCAACCAGACGGGTGATTGCGTCTCCGACGAGGTGCTCATCCGTTTTGAAGACGTAGCCGATACCCATTGCGGCAACCCAAACCATCGGCCACACAAGGAACTTCAGCATCGACTTCTCATAACGCCTTGAGATCAACCAATAGAGAAGCGAGATGACCAAAGAACTCGTGATCAGAGCGAACACCAGAGGGCCGCCCTCTGCATCGGGTGGGACTCCAGCACTGTCCACAAGAGCGGCGAACCACACGAGTGGAAGAATCATGCCACCGAGCAGTTCCATCGCTTTTGCGACTCGCCGCGCATTCTGAAGGTATAAGAGCCGCGCCCAGCCGAAGAACGTGAGGACGATCAGCAGTTCGACGAATGGCTTTGCCGAGATAGGCAGGTCGGCGAAGGCGAACAGCATGAAACCGAGAACGCTGACGAAGGTGAGCAATACACCTAGATAGACGAGTCCATGCACGGCAACGTCCGAGGTGAACGCGTCCCAGAGTTCTTTCCTCCTGACGGCTAACCGCGACGGCTCCCGGGGAGTCGGGGGCTCAGAGACTCGTACCGGTTCTGGCGTCGGGGACGTTGAGGGAACAGCGGTGGGGTGGTGCTCCAGCGATGGCTGAGGATCGCGATCGGGTGTGGGTCGTACGACAGCTGGATGTACCGGCTTTGATGGAGTGGTAGCGGCGTGCTTAGGCGTGACCGGTGGCGGAGACTTCGCAACAGGAGGAGCGGGGGGCACTGCGGGAGTTGACTTGGGCGCTGGAGCGATCGTTGGCCGAGACGGAGCCGCGGGAGCTTGTGCTTCGCGCTTTGGAGGTTCGAGACGCTCCACAAGCGCGCTGAAGATGTGGCCATTGATGATCCCATCGGCAACGGCTTCCCTCAGGAACGCTTTGATCATGATGGCACGCGTGGAGTCCCCGGGATCAGTGGGAGGTCCCGTGACAGATGCGTGTGCCACGTGCTGGGGCAGTGTGGGACGTTTCCGGAGTTGAGGCGGTTGCCGCGACGGCTGCGGATCACGTTCCTCCGGATCCGCAGCTTCCGGATCCGGATCGCCCGGAGTCATCGCTCCGATCACCGGCAAGATCACCAATACGAAGGTCAAAGGTGGCAAGACTGCGAGGATGCCAAGCCATCCAAGCCGGCGCTTGCCCTTTCTGAAGCAGATGAAGGTAGCGACAACGTCTACCACCACCAGAGTGGCCCATGCACCGCCCATCCCTACTCCTTAGCCGATTCACCGCACGTGAACATTGTGCCCCAGCTGTTCAGAACCCTCCATGGGGGATCTCCCCGATTGGGTCCGCAGCAGCCAGCATCTGCCTTCAGAGTGCCCGAGCGGGGCATCCAAACACCATCCGACCCTAGATCGACGCAATCCTACGTCCAAACGTGAAGGTCCACAGGCGATGTCGGGTTGTAGGAATTGATCGATCAAGCTGGGGAACCGCAGGACGAGTGGGCTACGACTGTCCGTCTGGACGTAACAACGACCCACCGAACTGTGCGGCAAGCTGGTGGCGGCTTGCGACACCAACCTTCCTGAAGATGTTGCTCATGTGAGACTCGAGCGTCTTGACTGAGATCCCGAGTTCAGTCGAAGCTTCGCGATAGGTGTGCCCTCGGGCAATGAGCAAGACAACCTCGCGTTCTCTTGGTGTGAGCCGGCTGAGTTCATGGTCAGAGCCCACCTGGTCGTCGATATCGAGCAGATACCCTGCTACTTCCTTGGATACCGGGCGAGCACCAGCAAGCGCGTCGAGCATCAAGTCGGCAAGCTCTTCCTGATGTGTTGTCTTGGTGAGGTAGCCATTGACACCGGCCTTCATCATCGCGCGTACGTCGTCGCTGCCCACCGACACGGTGAACGCAATGATGCACGCATCGGGGAGCATCTCCCTGAGTCGCTGAGCGACGTACGCACCGCCTCCTCCTGGTAGACGCACGTCGAGGAGCACGATGTCTGGAAGACGTTCTTGGGCAAGCTCAATCGCCGAATTGGAGTTGTCGGCCTCCCCCACAACTTCGAACCGATCCTCGAGCAACGATCTCGTTCCTATTCGGACAACGTCATGATCGTCAACGAGGAGCAGCCGTGGCTTCTCAGTCACGAGGACCGCACCTTGATCTTGCACTCAGTTCCCTCACCCACGGTCGTTCGGATGTTCAACTCGCCACCGGTCGCCGCGATCCTCTCGACACAACGTCCGATGCCACGATGCGGAGAGAGCCGAACCGGGTCGAAGCCAACGCCACGGTCCCGCACATACACAACCACGGAACCATCAGATGTATCGGAGAACAGTTCGATCGAACTCGACCCTGAGTGAGCCGCGGCATTCATCATCGCCTCCCTTGCTGCGTCGACCACGGTTCGTAGCTGTTCAGACATCTCAGCGTCGGAGCGCAGTACGGGATCGATCTCGACCGGATACATCGATTCAACATCGTCCCTGGCCCCGAGGAGTGCAACCCGGTAGCTGTCTTGGAAGCTCGACTGCAGCGACGCAACAGACCTTCGCAGTTCCCTCTCCTGCTGCCGGGCCATATACCTGACCTCGTCGGGCTCATGAGCATGGAGTCTGAGGGCATGCAGGAATTGCAGCACCGTGTCGTGGATTTGGTCTGCCAGCATGGCACGCTCTTCACGACGGACACTCGCCGCCTTCTCCGTTTCGAGATCAGATATGGCCTCGACGCGGGCCGTGTCAGAGGCGCGCAGCGCATCGACTGCCCATCCGATGATGATGGCGAACACGAAGAAGATCACACTGCCTGCCGTTGGAATGAGCCCTCTGTCATCGGCGAGATGGACCACCACCTGCTCAATCGTGAGTAGGACGGCAGCCGCGAGCGCCAACACGCGTCCTCCGGCATACGCCGCAAGCACGATCCACGACACAAGAAACCCGCCGTGGAAGAGTTCGTCGGCACCAGAGAGCGTAGACGCAGCCCCGACGAAAAGTACAACCACACCGTCGACCGCGACGAACCACCATGATCCGAGATAATCGCCCCGAGTAGCCACGACCACTGTGACGACCGACCAGACGGTTGCCAACAGGGCTGCGGACACAACGATGGTTCTATCGGCTCCATCATCGCTGACAAGGGTGAGGACGACCAGCAGCATCATCCAAAGCCAGCCAAGTATCCGGAACCAGACGACAAGTCGTCTCAGGGTCGCATCAAGGTCCGTACCCGGCTGCGGTCGACTCCACCATTTCGCAGCCACAATCGCACCATAGCGGCGAGCACCTCCCGCTGCTGAGACGCAAACGGCCATGCATAGTCCGATACGGTTGCGCGCCGGGACCGCGCCTCATGTCACGGACTCTCTTGAGCGCACGGCATATTCGGGTGGAGGTGACGGGATTTGAACCCGTGGCCCCTACGTTGCGAATGTTGCGCCCCCACCCCTCTGACCGGGCCATATGTGCTCTGACCTGGGGTTTTGTGCTCAACACCTCTCACCGTTTCGCATGGTTTCGCAGCGTTTCGCGCGCGGAGCGCGCACAGTCGTGCGGTTGGGCAGGGTCAACGCGGCCGGTACACGTCCCTGCGGTGTTGCACGCGGTGGATCAGAACAATCTGCTCGTCTTCGAAGATCTCGTAGATGATTCGGTAGTCGCCACGTCGCGCCGACCACAGGCCCTCGAGTTCACCGACCAGCGGTTTGCCGAGCCGGTGCGGGTTCTCAGCGATCGGACCGAAGATCGACTCCAGGGCAGCGTGGCGCACCTTCTCAGGGAGTCTGTTGAGATGGCGGAGACCCTCAGCCGTGATCTCGATCTCGTACACCCAGCAACCTCAGACGTGATCCTTGAGACGAACCCGCTTGCCTTGCTCAGCGTCCCTGCGCGAACGCCGAAGAGACTCCATAAGCTCATCGTCCTTGAGAATATCGAGGGTTTCCTCGAGAGACTCGAGGTCGTCCGGACTCAACAGGACGAACGACGGTCGTCCGTTCCGGGTGACCAAAATACGGTCGTGCTGGCGCTCCACCCTGTCGGCGAGTTCGGAAAGGTGGGCCTTGACTTCAGAGAACGGAATTGTGTCGCTCATATATGGGACATCATAGGTCAAAATATTGACCCATACAATAGCCAATACAACACTACGCACTCCCCCACGAGCACACGCAATAGTAGCCGTCCGGCACTGGACCCAAGGGCCACCCACCAGTAGAGTGTGATCTCAATGCGTGAGTGCAACATTTCGGTGAGAGTTGGTGTCTCATTGGGAGGTGTGTTGTGTCTGAGAGGTTCTCTGATGCTGAGATTGTTGAGGTGTGGGAGCGTCGTGCGGCTGGGGAGTTGAATCGGTCGATTGGCCGTCGGCTTGGCCGGTCTGGTGCTGCGATTCGGGGGTTGATCTATTCCGCTGGGGGTGTCCGTCCTGGTGTGCGTGTGCGGGCGTCTGGTCATCTGTCGGTGGGTGAGCGGGAGGAGATCTCGAGGGGTGTTGCTGCGGGCGACTCGCTCAGAGCCATTGCTGTGGGGCTTGGTAGGGCTCCGTCCACGGTGTCTCGGGAGTTGGCGCACCTCCATCGAGACAAGTCTCGTCCAAGGTGATGTGCAACGACCCCTCGAAACCGCCGGCATTATGCGTGGTTCTGTGTGAAGCCCGGTGACCCGCGCGTTGTTGGTCGCGTTGTTGGTTCGACCTTGTATCTCGGGTTGCCACGCACAGCCAGTGGTGGCAAGGCTTCTCACCCTGAACCGCCGATAACCAGTGCTGTGTCTCACATCTAGCCCGGTAGAAGCCTTGGTACGACTGGGTCGCGCATGCCTCTGAGGTGATTACGGGTCAGAAGGTTGGGGGTTCGAGTCCCTCCGGGCGTGCCACGGAAACCCTTGCCACGTAAGGGTTTCTCCCGTTGAACTCTGCAACTGTTTCAGAGTCACCCCAAGAATTCTTGGTAAAATCTTGGTCGGGCGATCTTCAACGCCGCCAAGCGGCATATGCCCTCTGAGATTCCGGATCGCAGGGAGCTCATCGTCAACGTCTCGATGTGCGCATTATGCGGGGTCATATCGCCGGATATGGACAGCTATTAACACGTCGAGTCAACTGCTCACCACAGCGCTTATGCGTGGCCCAACGTCAACGATTCTTGAACCGTGAACCCGTCCACATGACACCTGCTGCGATCACCTTCCCGAGGATCCAGCCGGCTGCCACGTCGCCGGGGTAGTGGACTCCCGTGTAGATGCGTGAGAACCCAACCGCTGCCGCCGTTGAGTTGATCGGTAGCCAGATCTCCGGGATGCGGGTCCCGACGACGCCGGAGAACGCGGCGGCGGAGGCCGTGTGGCCGGATGGGAACGAGGATGACTGCGGATGTTTCAGGCGTCGCGTCTGCGGGACGCTACTCGACGGACGCTCGCGTCTGGTGATGCCCTTGACTGCGACGTTGGCCAATGCCGATGTGATCCCTACCGCTACCGCGGCCTCCACAACGGCGCGTCGTCCTCGCTTGCCACCGAACACTCCGATGAGAGCGCCGATTCCCGCCCAGAGTCGCGAATACGAGGCCATTTCTGACAGCGGCGGGAGCAGTCGATCGCCTACGGGAGAATGCCACCCGGCAATGAGGCTGAAGAGTGTGTCGTCGGCGTCTTCAACCCTCGCCTTCAAACCGCGCTCGCCCATCACGTGTGGACTTCACCGTCGGAACCAGGAGCTGAACCTCTAGACAGGTGTTCCAGTCCGGGTCCGGACATGCTGCCCGCACTCGACCCCCCTGCCGGTTCCACGAGGTTCTTCGGAACGACGACTCTGAGCGTCTCAGCGCAGTCGAGCAACAGCGGTGTTTCGAACGTGTACAGCTCGCCATCGACGCCCGCCTTCGCTGAACCCGACCGTGACGAGACGGTGAGCTGGGGGGTTGACCAGGTAGTGAGGTTCGAATGGGTGACGTGAAACGGGCCGCTTCCTTCCACGACACGTGCGAGGATCACGCCAAGCTGGCCGGTGTCCATCGACGGTCTCGCACCAAAGTCGGGTGCCCCCACATACTCGTACGGGTTGTTTGAGACCAACAGCATGCCGATGTCACCGACGATGTCACCGACGATGTCACCGTCGAGCGTTTCGACTGTGAGGTCGCCCCCCGCCTCCCCATCCTTGCCCATCTTGCGAGCTGCCGACCTGATGCTCGAGGTCCGATGGTCGCGATACGCCGGGTCAGAGATCGCCTCGGCGTACAGCCCGAACGAGACGTTGTTCAAGAACAAACGCCCGCCAACCCTGCCAACGCCGACGCGAATCTCGATCCCTTCAATCGCAGAGTCGAGCGCCAGGAGCGGAGCCGAGCGATCAAGACCGAGATCCATAGCGAAATGGTTCCTCGTGCCCACGGGCACGCAGGCAAATCTCACGTCGTACTCCAGCGCGATCTCTGCGACCACCGCAAGTGAGCCGTCGCCACCGGCCATCATGAGAAGATCGCATCCGTCGGCGACCGCGTTGCGCGCCAACTCGCGTAGATCGTCACCTCTCTGAAGCACCACCGTGTTGATACCCCACTCAGCTGCGACGGAGGCAAGACCGAGACTCTCCGCCTTACCGTCGCCACTCCACGGGTTGATAATCAAGACTGGACGCGACGAACTGACCGGGGTCTCCGGCCCGGACATGGAAGCCTGACGTCGAAGCCTGGACCGCCACGCGACCATTGCCGAGACGACAACGCCAACCAGGACCAGAGCGATGATGACTAGGAATGCGATGCCACTGACTCCTTCTCTTCGCCCGACCCTAGTCCGAGGTGTCTCACGATGATGCTCGGCCAGCTCCCAATCGTGAAGGTGCAGTCGGCGCACGCAGAATCGTAGCTGAACACGAACCGGCTGAAGCTAGATCCGCGTTGGAGGTCGAATACCCAACGGACACGAATTGGACCTGGCACCACTGTTTGAACACACCGTCGGCAGCAAGCCGGTTCACCCGCCAGTCTCGTCGAGTCCTTCTGGGACGCCGCATCCGGACCAGGAATCTTCGAGGCGACAATACGACAGCCCCTGTGAACCTCTTGGACACAACACACCGAATCACCAACCCGTTTCAGTATTGCTGACCTGGTGGATATTGTCGTGCACGTTCGATAGGTCCAATCCTGTGCGGCTTCACCCGGGTGAATCCAGAGTGTGCGATGACGCTTCCGTCCTCAGAGAAGGTCGAGTTGACCCGCGCGTTCGATGGCAGCTGTGCGGGACGTCACACCAAGCTTCCGATACAAGCTTGTGACATGGCTCTTGACAGTGTTGCGAGAGATGAAGAGCTCGGTCCCTATCCCGCGCAGGGAGAGATCGGTCTGTAGCAAGGTGAGGATCTGGATTTCACGATCCGTCAGAGCCTCCGCATCGGTCACCCGAGTGTCCGCGCTGCGAGGCTTGGCTTCCAGCTTTAGCTCGAGCTGGGCCAGACGATCCTCGAAAATGCCAGCGTCTCCGAAGGCCTCGAGTCGTGAGGCAGCCGATTGGCCATGTGTGCGTGCGTTTCCGTAGTCGCCGATGAGGAGGTACGCCTCGGCTGCGATGAGGTGGATCTGGAAGGCGTCGAAGGGGATGGCATCGGAGAGGAACTTCTGGATCGGCGCGAGGGAGCGGAGTCGCCTGAGCGCCAGGCCGCGGTCTCCGGCGTGAGCTGCAGCTGTTGCCCCAGCCACCAGTGCAGCGCCGCTTGAGATCAGGTTACCCAGATTCGACTCCTCGATCAGGGCGCAGGCGATATCGGCCTGGCGTGACCCTTCGCTCAACTCGCCCTGGTGCATCTCGAGCAAGGCGAGCTGGCCGCGAGCGTACGTGCCCACACCATCTGGCGCAGTGGGACCTCTCGCCGCCTCCTGCAGCGCGTCCCGAGCGTCGTCGTATCGTCCGACGCCGAACCGAGTGACGCCCGCCAGACCAGCTGCTAGCTGTCTCCACTCGCTTTGCTGCGACTCCAAGCGATAAGCGATTTCGGCATGCGCATTGGCGTCCTTCATCCCCTCGTGGCCCAGTCCGGCCCGAAGTATCGCGACCGCAGAGACGTACGACGATGACCCGTCGACCATGGCACCGTCGAAGGAAGCTTCACGGGCAGAGAGGGCGAACCGGTAGGCGGCTTTGGTATCGCCAGCGAAAGCGGAGATCCAGGCAAACGCAATGAGTATCGGAGGGTAGGCAAGCAGCGCACGCCGGGGAATTCGATCCATCCACTGTCGCAGTGTGGCAAGCCGGCCGGTCAGCATGTACTCAAGCCAGCTGGCACAGATGATCTGGCTGGCGCGTTCGTATTCGGCGGCGTCGATGAAGTGATCGATGGAGCGTGACGAGTCGCCATGTTCGTCCCACCACTCCGCTGCCCGAACGTGAGCTGCTGCGCGCTGTTCAGCGGGCTCTCGCGCAAATTCTCGGTACAGAGCGTCGCGGAGAAGGTCGTGGAAGCGGTACCACTCTCGCTGTGAATCGAGGGGCATCAACAGCACGTTCGCATGTGACAAGCGTTCCAGACGGGCAGACGAGCCGGACCGGCCTGAAACTCTGTCGCAGAGGTCTCCATTGAGGTGCTGCAAGATCGACCACTGGGCGAGCAACGTTCGATCCTCCTCCGCGAGGTGGTCGAGCACATGCTCCTTCAGGTACGCGTCGACGTTGTCGGACGGCTCATCGGGGCCTCCCCGCGTGGCCCCGGACGCTGCGAGTAGATATATGCCAGCGGCCCAGCCGTCGGTCCTCTCGTGGACACTTACAATTTCCTCGGCACGATTTCGAACGCCAGCATGCTGGAGGGCCCGCCCGGTCTCTTCAAGGCTGAACCGGAGGGCCGAGGCCTCCAGTGCAAGCAATCTACCGCCGGCGTCGAATCCGGAAAGGGCGAGAGGGGGTCGAGTGCGCGTGCCGAACGCGATCTGTGTCGATCTTGGCAGATGGTCGACGAAATACTGCATCGAGTCATGGCACTGAGGATTCGTGATCGTGTGGTAGTCATCCAGTACCAGAACCAATCGGCCAGGAACATCGAGCAGGCCGTTGAGCGTCACCGAGAGGACCTCTGCTACATCGGGCTGTGGTTGTTGCAGGAGGTCCCAAGCCCTGTCTGCCAGGCCGGGTAGTACGGCCCGCAACGCGGAGAGAATGTACCTCCAAAGGACTGTGGGGTCGTTGTCCGCCTCGTCGAGGCTCAACCAAGCGAATCGCCGAACGGGATCTGCTTCGACCCACTGCTTGAGGAGGGTCGACTTGCCGTAGCCCGCCGGAGCGTGGACGACGGTGACCGTGCGGTCTCCTCGTTCTGTGAGGAGCGAGATGAGATCGTGCCGTGTCACGAAGTTCGCTCCCGGTGGGGGCACACGAGTCTTGGCCGCCACCAACTGCGGTGAGGCTGGACTACGACGGTTCTCGACTCCGAGGGACTCTGCCATCGCACGAAGCGTAGCGAAGCCGGCAGTCGGCCTCTACCCGGGATTCGCACGCACTGGGAAATGGGTGATGGCTGTCGCACCCGTACGAAATCACCCGGGTGACGCCACCCGGACCGCATCTATAGCGTGTAAAAATGGTGCAGCACGCGAGCGGAGTTTAGCGCACGTCAATGAACCGGGCGGTTCCGGTCGAAGGAGGAAGGTCGTATGGAAGTTCAAGAACTAATTGCGTCGTTGTTCAATATCACCTTGGTGGTGATGATCGTGGCGACGATGGTGTCGGCAGGGTTCACAACGACCTTCGCCGGCCTTGGCAAGGTGCTGAGTCGTGTTGGGCTGGTCCTATTGGTGCTTGCCACGGGCCTCATTATCCGTCCGCTCGTGGGCTGGGGAACTGCCGAGCTGTTCAGTCTGTCTGAGCCGGCTTACATTGCAATGGTCCTTATTGCGGTGGTTCCAGGCGCCCCGCTCGGTGTCAAGTTCGTCATGGGCGCCAAGGCAGACGTCACCACTGGTGCCGCGCTCCAAGTCGTGCTCGCTGTCGTGGCATCATTCACGTTTGCGCCGACCGCCAACTTCATTCTCGAAACAGCGAATCTCGGCGATGGAGTTTCGCTGCCTGTCGGTGATCTCCTCAAGGCAATCGTGTTCCTCCAGGTCCTACCGTTTGTCGTGGGACTCCTGATCCGGCATTGGAATGAGAAGAGCGCCCTCGAGTGGAACGGATTCGCAGGGAAGGTCATCGGCCCATCCTTCATGGCCGTTGTGGTGTTAGCGCTGCTGTCGAGCTGGCGGATGATCATTGATCTCCTCGGCGACCGGGTCATCGTGGCCGGCGTCGTATTCACAGTTGTCATGATCGCGATCGGCTACTTCGCCTCTATCGGCGACTACCGGACGAGAGCGGCTACAGCGTTGGTCCAGCCGGGCACCAACGCCGGTCCCGCGTTCGCTGCCGTGGCGATTGCGTTCGGAAACGATCCGGCGATTCTCGGTGCGGTCACCGCCATCATCTTCGTTCAGATTGTCGTTGCAGCGCCGATCGGCACATGGATGGGCAAGGACAAACAGGATCCATCGGCAGAAGCTGAAGAGGCAACTGGGGGAGACATCGAAATGGCAGAAAGGTCCAACAATGACTGACACACCGAACGTCGTCTTCATGCTCGCCGACAACATCGGTTGGGGCGACCTGAGCTGCTACGGCGGCCTCGTCCCCACGCCGCGCCTTGACCAGCTGGCTTCCGAGGGCACGCGCTTTACGAACTTCAACGCCGAGGCGCAATGCACGCCCACGCGCAGCGCCCTCATGACGGGCCGGTACCCGGTCCGGTCGGGTACGTTCCGCGTGCCCGCGCCGGGCGACCAAGGTCACTACGGGCTCGCTCCTTGGGAATACACCATGGGTGATCTGATGTCCGACGCCGGATACGCGACCGCATGCTTCGGCAAGTGGCACCTAGGCAACGTCCGCGGCAGGATCCCGACGGACCAGGGCTTCGATGAATGGTGGGGTATCACCGAGTCCTCCGACGAAGCCGCCTGGTCATCCCACCCGATGTTCCCGCCGGGCGTCCCGACTCCGAAGATCAAATCTGCGGTCAAGGACGGCGACATTCAAGAGGTTGACGAATTTGATGTGAAGACCCGGCCCTTCATGGATGAGAAGATCACTGAAAAGACGATCGACTTCATCCAACGCAACCACGCGGAAGGCAAACCGTTCTTCACGTACATCGGGTTTACGAACGTACACCCGCCCATGATTCCACACCCCGACTTCGCGGATGCTACCGACAGCTTGAAGGTCGCCCCCAAAGGCGTCGCCGAACTCGACCATCGAGCAGGTCAGATCCTTGACCTGCTCGATGAGCTCGGCATCGCCGACGATACGATCGTCGTATGGGCCAGCGACAACGCCGCTGCCAGGTTGCTGGCTGAACCAATGGGTTCCGGCGGCTACTGGTCTGGACGTTTCGGTGGCGGCTGGGAAGGCTCCATGCGTGCGCCGGCCATTGCACGCTGGCCTGGTCACATCGCCGCAGGTCGAGTGACCGACGAGATCGTCGCGGCCTATGACTGGATGCCCACGCTCGCTGCACTCATCGGCGAGTCCGATCGCATGCCGACGGACCGGCCGATCGACGGTATGGACATGTCGAGCTTCTTGCACGGCGATACCGAGGAGTCCGGACGCGACACGTTCCTGTACATAGGGACCGACGGAGAGCCCGTCACTACCAAGTGGAAGACGATGAAGATCCACTTCCGCTACGCCTTGGACGACGGCTGGACTTCCCCCTACATCAAGGGGCAGCTCCCGATGGTGTTCGATCTCATTTCAGACCCACAGGAGACCATGGACCTCGTGCAGGCCGATCTGACCATCGGTTGGGTCCTCGGCCCAGCGATGGCTCCGATCCTCTCGCTTGCCCAGAGCGCCCAGCAGTACCCACACATAGGTGTCGGAGAGGAATTCGAGGGCTACGACGACTGAGACAGCTTGACCGGCGCCATCAGGCGTCCATGAGAAGACTGAGCGCGCACCAACAGGAGATACCATGAGTGACAAGTACGAGAACTACGAGATCATGTTCGCTGTGTACGGAACCGAGGACGGAGCTGCTGGGGCGGTCGAGGCTCTGAAGGCGATGGACAACGCCAATACGATCGACATCATCGATGCCGCCACTCTCGTAAAGGACGCCGAAGGCACTGCGTCGGTGAAGCAAGAGTCGCTTCCAAGCGTCAAACGGGGTCTGGGCATCGGCGCTTTGATCGGTGGCGCTGTTGGGCTCATCTTTCCTCCTTCAATCATTGCGTCGGCCGCCATTGGGGCTGGCATCGGTGCGGGCGGTGCGAAGATCGCGAAGTCGGCTCTGGAGAATGACGATCTGAAGCAGGCAGCCGATTCGCTGGAACCGGGGAGCTCAGCGTTCATCGCTGTCGTTGAGAACACCTGGGTCGGACAGGTTCAGGACACGATCGCTGGATATCAGAGCCTTGCCGAGCACGCGCTTGACGCTGAGGCTTCTGGGATCATCGGGTCGATCTCCAATGACTCAGAAGCAGTCCTCTACGGCAGCGCCGCGTCGGATGGTGCCGCGGCCCAGTTCGCTGTGGCAACGGATGGCGACACAATCGCCGGCCAGGTCACGAGTGCTGCGATCGGGGACGACGGCAGTG
>Ga0255049_10001542_pt1 | contig 12641 bp, 12 predicted proteins | sample JV7_2_3_MG_FD_183615 | JGI IMG/M metagenome (GOLD analysis project Ga0255049, IMG submission 183615) | Seawater microbial communities from Jervis Inlet, British Columbia, Canada - JV7_2_3 | ecosystem: Environmental > Aquatic > Marine > Inlet | place: Canada: British Columbia | collected 2016-10-06
CTGGCTGCTCGTCATCGATCACCGCCTCATGCTGTCGGTGATTGCCATACCAGTTCCACTCAGTGCCATCAAAGCGCATGAAGTTGCCCTGGTCGCCGGCACGATCCCCATCACTCTTCCAGGAAAAACGCAAATACAGGTAGGTGGCGTCGTGCGCGGCCCTGACTTTGAGCCGCTTATAACCCTCTTTATCCTCAATCGGATCTGGCTCGAGTCTGTTTTCTACCACCAGGATCCCCCCCAATGACTTCTGCTCGCCCTTATGACATTGCAGGCAGGCTTCCCCCGACTTGACCTCATTGCTCGCCTTTTTATGGTCTTCGATACGTAACCACTGATAACTGGATTGGCCTGGGTAAAACAGTCGGGGGCTGGCGTCAGAAATCGAAGACCAATCGATCGTCTCTACCTCTGCCGACCATGCTGGCGCGCTTAGAAGCATCCAACTCGCCAGCGTAATTACGCTGGCCCCCACGCCGAAAAAACGCTGCCTGGCTTTATCTTGCATCTTAAGACCCCTGGAATTGATTTTGAATAACCGGCATTGATCGGTGACTCGATAATTAAAACAATAATTTAAGCAAATATTGCACCACCAGAAATAATGATAACGTTTTCAATCTACTAAATTATCTTCACAACAACGAAAGCCACTTGAAGTTACCGATCAGTAACCTGCACAACGCGATTGGATCGAATTAATGTTACGAACAAGTAACCGTCATTTAATTTCGTTAATAGGCGAGCCTGCCACCCCGGTGCTGGACTGCTTCGTGAATCTCCTTCTTTTCTTGCTGGAATGGGAATAGGGTGTTAATTCTTCCTATACATCGCCGTAAATCCATGACCATCCCTCACTGCGGATCTTTTGCTTCAGCCGCCGCCTGACACACACCGGGCGTTACCAGCGCTGCAGTACCTATAGCCGCCGCCCCGGCACCTTCGAGAAATTGACGTCGATTCATTTGTGGTATGTTTTTTTCACTCATGTTGTCCTCTCCTATTCATTGTCTATACCTGCTTAAGTGTAGTGGTCAACTAATTCCGGCATCTACGGGTCGGGAAAAAGTTCTCCCATTGCCGGGGGCGCCTCAACGGACCCGGATGCTAAAAACATGTGGTGGGATAAACACGGCATCCATCCCAACTCGATCATTCCGAATAGTTCGGATCCGATCAGTGGTGGACAAAGATGGATGGATACGGTGGTAAGAGTTGCCAAATCCTAAAATGAAAGCTAACGGGAAGTCTGAAGTGGGAACCGATTGAAAAAAGTGGCCGACAACGCCCAGCTAAGAAGTAACATTTATGGGCTATTAGCCACCGTTTTCCGTGAAGAGCCCACCGAAGCTCTCATCAAGGAACTGAGAGGTCCCCGCTTGTCGGGGATCTTCTCAGACATGGGTGTGGAACTGGGAGACGCATTTTATAGCAGTCCGGAAGCTGCGACGGCGGAAGCGCTTGGGTTGGAGTTTACTCGACTGTTTATTGGTCCTGGCCATCATATATCGGCCCATGAGTCTATCTTTGCCGAAATGGATGGTGATACGAGTAACCTATGGGGAAGAACGACCGTCGAGGTGAAAAACTTTATCGAAACTGCTGGTCTAGACTATCAACCCGAGTTCACCGGGATTCCCGACCATATCAGCGTTGAACTCGAATTTATGCAGAAGCTGACAGCATGGGAAGCTGAAAAGTGGACTCAACAGGATCGGAAAAGCGTAGAGTATAGCTCGTCTATACAACGCATGTTTCTTGACAAGCACCTACTATGTTGGCTACCTCAATTCTGTGACGCGGTCATGGAACAGGCTGATTTACCCTTTTACCGGTCTATGGCTGAATTGACCAGGAATTATATGGAGTTTGAACGATAAGGCCAGATGGTTAACGGTTAAATAGCTGAACATTAATCTCGACGCCAGGGGCGAGCCGCTACCCGGGGGTCTGTTGATTCACTTAGTTGATAGAAAGTTAAATAATCAACTCACTGATAACTTGTCCTGATTGCTAATTTCTATCGGTGTTGTCGCAGTATCCTAGCCCGCTTATTGCACGACCGTGCGCGGCATGGTTGCCAATGGCCCGGGATTTTCGTTATTGATTTCCAAACCGGCGAATAATATGAGTTACGATGCCAAAGCCATGGTATCGCGATCAATCGCCGATGACATCAGCGTCAGTCATGTTATCCTTCTTCGACTGGCACCCGCGGATTCGAATACACATATCAAATCATTTGCAGCTCAATGCCGGGAATTTTTCGCTGACTGGAATCCTTAGGAGAATTCTTATGGGTATCTTAATATGACATTATCGATTGCCGCCTGGGACCAAACCACTGGTCAATTTGGAGCTGCGATTTCATCTTCGAGTATCAGCGTCGCTAGTCGCTGCCTGCACTGGCGTCCCGGGATTGGCATAGCGCTGAGTCAAAATATTACCGACCCCCGACTCGGACAACGCATGCTGTCACTGCTGGCAGAAGGCGTTAGCGTCGACGATGCCGTTAAGGCCACTGTGCAAAGCACGCCTTACTCACAGTATCGCCAACTTGCATTGGTTGGTGGCGACGGTAACACCGGGTTATTCACCGGCGACAAGGTGCTTGGCTGTTTTTCATCCGCCAAGGGCAGACACTGTGTCGCTGCCGGCAACCTCCTCGACAATGAGGATGTGCCCACAGCGATGATCGAGAATTTCGAAAACTCCAGCGGATCGTTTGCTAAACGCGTGCTAGATGCACTCAAAGCCGGTGTTGATGCGGGCGGTGAAGCAGGCCCTTTACATTCGGCGGGTTTGTTGATCGGTGGTGATGTATCCTGGCCGATCGCCGAACTACGCATCGACTGGGATGACGATCCAATTGCCAAAATGTTTGCCGGCTGGGCCGTGTACGAACCGCAAATTGATGATTACGTCACGCGTGCGCTCGACCCGAGCGAAGCACCTTCTTACGGCGTGCCCGGAGACCAGTAATGACACAACTGATTAGTGAAGAAATTCTCGATCGTCTGATTGGTTTTGATACCACCAGTACAACGTCGAATCTTGAACTAATCGACTTCATTCGCAATTATCTCGACGATTATTCGATCGCATCGCAGCTGGTACACAACGATGATAAGACCCGTGCCAATTTATACGCGACCATCGGCCCGGACGATGTCGGTGGCGTGATGCTTTCGGGCCACACCGACGTGGTGCCAACCAGCGGGCAAAACTGGAGCAGCGACCCGTATCAATTGAAGACCGATGACCAGTTATTTTACGGCCGCGGCAGTTGCGATATGAAAGGTTTTATCGCCTGCGCACTGGCTGGCGTGCCACAATTGGTCGCAAAACCATTATTAACACCTGTACACCTGGCATTTTCCTACGACGAAGAAATCGGCTGTGTCGGCGTAAAAAAGTTAATAACGGCGATAGATGGATTCGAGGTTAAACCGCATATCGCACTCATCGGCGAACCCACCGATATGAAGATGGTAATCGGCCACAAGGGCAAAGCTGCTTTTCGCGTCGAGTTTACCGGCTCATCCTGCCATTCGGCCTATATATCCAACGGTGTCAACGCGGTTGAATATGCCGCAGAACTCGTCTCATTTATCCGCAAAATGAACCAGACTATGCAGGATCGCAAAATGCTGGACGATGGTTATTCGGTGCCGCATTCGACCTTTCACGTGGGAAATATCAATGGCGGCACGGCACTCAACATCGTACCTAAACAATGTGCGTTTGAATTCGAAATACGCAATCTACCGCAAGACAAACTCGATGACCTGGTACAAGAAATCAAACACCACGCGATGGAAGTTTTACTGCCCGATATGCAAACCAGATTTGAGCAAAGCGATATTCAGTTTAGCCCAATATCGAATTATCCGGGATTACGTACAGATCCCGGTTCGAATGTCATCGAATACACCAGGCTGATCAACCCGGTTAATGCGATTGGTGACAATGTCAGTTTCGGTACCGAGGCTGGATTGTTCGATCACCGACTCGGCATCAACAGCGTTGTCTGCGGCCCGGGCAGTATCGATCAGGCGCATAAGCCCGACGAGTATGTGTCGCGACGACAAATGCAATATTGCGATCAAATGATAGAAAATCTGGCACATCGGTGTGCCGGACCTTATCCCTACTGACAGGTAGTCTGCACTAAATGCTTTATTAGGCTAGTAGGGCTGAATTGGGGGAAAAGCCGATAGATTTTCCTGATCAATGCTTTGTTGAGCATCGGAAGCCGTTGGTTTATATTGACTGCGATGGAAAATAATAATCAAAAGCTGACTCTTGGCTGGCGGGAATGGGTAGCTTTACCCGACCTCGGTTTACCCGCTCTCAAGGCGAAGATTGACACCGGCGCCAAGACTTCCGCACTGCACGCTTATCACACCGAAAAATATCATCTCAACGGCGTCGATATGGTGAAATTTCTAATTCATCCGATACAACGCAATTATGATTTTCATGTCGAGTGTCACACACCGATTATCGACACTCGTGAAGTCACTGATTCGGGCGGCCACAGGGAAATGAGATATGTAATCGAAACAAAATCGTCATCGGCACACAACAATGGCCGATTGAAATGACCCTGACAAATCGTGATACTATGCGATTTCGTATGCTGCTCGGGCGCCGCGCTATGGAAAATAGAGCCGTCGTCGATCCCGAAGCCTCCTACCTGAATGGCAAACTGAGAGCCAGAAAACTTTATCAGTTATAAGCGGAGTTAAACGCATGAAAATCGCCTTACTGTCGAGAAACCGCAAGTTATATTCTTCACGACGAATCATAGAAGCGGCAGAACAACGAGGCCATGAAGTCAGAGTTATTGACGTCTTACGCGCCTACATGAACATCGTATCGCACAGACCATCGATACACTATAAGGGTGAGATGCTGGAAGGATTCGATGCAGTAATACCTCGCATCGGCGCCTCGGTTACTGCTTACGGTACCGCGGTATTGCGCCAGTTTGAAATGATGGGTGTATCACCGTTGAACGAATCGGTCGCGGTAACCCGCTCGCGCGACAAGTTACGCTCCCTCCAATTGCTATCGCGCAAAGGTATCGGTATGCCACTCACCGGTTACGCCAGCAAACCGGATGATATCAAGGATGTGATTAGAATGGTTGGTGGTGCGCCACTGGTGGTCAAGTTGTTGCAGGGGACCCAGGGTATCGGTGTGGTCCTGGCCGAAACTCAGAAGGCGGCCGAGAGCGTTATCGAGGGTTTTATGGGTGTTAAAGCCGATATCTTGATACAGGAATACATCAAGGAAGCTGGTGGATCAGATATCCGCTGTTTTGTGATCGATGGCAAGGTGGTAGCCGCAATGAAACGCCAGGCACCGAAGGGCGAATTTCGCTCCAACCTGCATCGTGGCGGCACCTCAAGCTTAATTAAAATTACCCCCGAAGAACGCTCTACTGCAGTCCGCGCTGCCAGAATCATGGGGTTGAATGTTTCCGGGGTGGACTTATTACGATCTAACCACGGCCCGGTGGTGATGGAAGTTAATTCGAGCCCGGGGCTAGAAGGCATCGAGGGTGCGACCGGTAAAGATGTTGCCGGCATGATCATCGACTACATCGAAAAGAGTTGCAAACCTGGTAAAACAAAAACCCGTGGCAAAGGATAAGTCCACCTCCGCGAAGCGGGATAATATCGAGATAGCCGGGATCAGCGTCAAACCCGGCACCCGCCAATCGATTGATATCCCGCTACCCAGTTATTACACCCATAGCAGTGCCTGCATGCCGATCCATGTGGTACATGGTCGTAACCCAGGTCCCTGTCTGCTGATTTGCGCGGCTATTCATGGCGATGAACTGAACGGAGTTGAGATCGTGCGCCGAATCCTGGGGCACAAACTGATCAATCGCATTAAGGGTACCCTGATTGCTATCCCGATTGTTAATGTATTCGGGTTTGTCTTGAAGTCGCGTTACCTGCCCGACCGCCGGGATCTGAATCGATCGTTTCCCGGCTCCGAAACCGGGTCGATGGCATCTCGTTTGGCAAATATCCTGATGACAGAAGTCATACCACATTGCACGCATGTGATTGATTTGCACACCGGTGCGTTGAATCGTGAAAATTTGCCGCAAATTCGCGCCAAGGTTATCGGCGAACCAGTCACCGAAGAAATTTCTCGCGCCTTCGGTGTACCGGTAATATTGAATTCCGAGTTCATCGAAGGAACCTTTCGAATGGCAGCGCGCGAACACGATATTCCGGTTGTCGTTTACGAGGCAGGTGAGGCGCTGCGTTTTGATGAAGTGGCGATACGTGCAGGGGTCAGGGGAGTACTGGGTGTCATGTCACACCTTGATATGCGACGTAAAAGCCAGAAACACAATCATACTAAAACCCTGATCGCCAACAAGAGTCGGTGGGTACGTGCTCATAAAAGCGGAATATTGCGCGCGCTGGTGGCTTCGGGAGCCAAAGTCGAGATTGACGATGTACTCGCCTATATCAACGACCCATTGGGTGAAAACAGAGAAGCCCTACTAAGCCCGATTGCCGGTATTGTCATTGGAAAAACCAATCTGCCACTGGTCTTTGAAGGCGAGGCAATATTCCATATTGCCAATTACGAGGAGACCGACGAAGTATCCGATCATATAGAGGCTTACCAGGAAGAACTCGATCCACTGAGCGATGTCATGGTAAGTGACGAGCCACCGCTGGTGTGAAAATGCGCTCAGGCATTTTCAGTAGATAAATCAACGACTGCGCGTATCACCGGTTCTTCCTTGATCGGCCAATGCACGATAGCGGCAAATAGTCCGAGTGCAACACCGAGCCACCAGACCACATCATAGGATCCGGTTTGGTCGTATAGTACACCGCCCATCCATACGCCGAGAAACGAACCCATCTGGTGTGAAAAAAACACCACCCCACCGAGCATACCGAGGTGTCGAGTGCCAAACATGATTGCGACCAATGCATTGGTTGGTGCCACGGTAGAAAGCCAGAGAATGCCGATCACCACCGAAAATATAACCACCGTAGTTGGTGTTGCAGGTGTCAACAAAAAGACTATAAAAGTAATCGATCGAGCAATATAGATCAATGACAGAAATAATGGTTTTGAGTAGCGTTGCCCAATAATACCGGAGGCCAGCGAGCCGAATATATTGAAAAACCCTATCAGACTAATCGCAATCACAGCCCATCGCGTTTCTATACCCAGGTCGTTAATATAGGCCGGAAAATGAGCGCCGATAAAAGCCACCTGAAAGCCGCAGACAAAAAATCCAGAGGTTAATAATAGATAACCTTTATGGGCAAAAGCCTCGCTTAGCGCCTCCTGGAAAGACTGTTCTATTTCGGTGCTGGCGATTTTTGAAGTTGATGCATTCCCCCGCAACGGAATCGCCAACACCGGAATCAACAACATTATAGCGCTCAAAACCAGCAGACTGTCCGACCAACCCAATGTATCGATCAACCCCTGTGAAATCGGCGCATAGACAAACATACCCGCTGACCCTGCCGCAGTGCCAAGACCAAAAGCAAACGAGCGTTTCTCAGGGCTTACCAGCCGTGCGAGAGAAGCCAGGATAACACCAAAAGAACAGCCGGCGACACCCAGTCCAACCAGAACTCCACCACCAATATGCAGCCAGAGGGGAGCCGAGGCAAAGGCCATTACTATCAAACCCAGGATATATAACAATGCACCAACAAGAAATACTCTCCAGGTACCATATCGATCGGCGATTGCGCCAAAAAATGGCTGCCCTATACCCCAGAAAAGATTTTGCAAAGCCATGGCAAAACCAAATGTCGATCGATCCCACCCGGTTTCCTGAAGTATCGGCAACTGAAAAAATCCCATCGCCGATCTTGGTCCGAATGCCAATAGGGCTATTAAACACGCGCAACTAACGGCGATCAGCGGAAATGCGGAATTGGTGTATTGTCTGGTTTCATTCATCGCTATATTTCTAGCAAGTAGGTTGGGCTTGGTTACATGGATGTAATTTATTAGAGCACCAACAGTAGGCGCTTTTAGGCAATGCAGGAACAATTGCCGAGAGGGATGAAGCCCAACATTTGGATCCGGTTATTATTCTCGTGGAGCTTCGCATGCTCAGCCCAACCTACGGGTTATGTTCATTATGATTTTCACTATATTCATGAAATAATCCTGCCATAAATTTACGGTATCAGCTATATGAAAATTAAAATACTCGCGACAGGCGGCACCTTCGACAAGATTTACTACGACGCCAAGAGTGATTTCCACATCGGCGAGCCGATGGCGACACCGATACTCGAGGAAGCCAATGTGACATTTGATTTCGAAGTGGAATCAATCCTCAAAAAAGACAGCCTCGATTTGAATGACGCAGATCGCGAATCTATCCGTTTGAAAGTGCAACAAGACCCCTGCGACCGAATCGTCATAACCCATGGTACCGACACCATGATCAAAACTGCAATGTGTTTGCTCGAGGTTAAAAATAAAACCATTGTCATTACCGGCGCGATGCAACCGGCGCGCATGCAGTTTAGCGATTCAGCTTACAATATTGGTGTCGCCACCACTGCGGTTCAGTTACTCGAACCCGGCGTTTACGTGGCGATGCACGGACAGATATTCGACCCGCAATCGACAAAGAAAAATGTCGAAAAGAGTCGTTTCGAAACCTCGACCTAAGTGAATATAATGGAAATTTATCAAACTGATATCTTGCAACCTGTCCCAGAACAGGCGCTTTATTTGATCTGCAACCTGCGTCAGGAAGTCAAATTGCAGCAGGTCATAGATATTCTTCACAGCATTGATACTGATAATAACGTTATCGTTATCGGTATTGGTCAGTCTTTACTCAATCGCTTCAATCAATCTATCCCCGGCCTCAAAACCATGCCGGTATTTGCCTCGAAACATATTAATCTGCCATCCACCGCTACCGACTTATGGTGCCGGTTACGTGGAGATGACCGGGGAGAGCTATTACATCGATGCCGCCGCATCATCGATCGGCTATCCCCTGCTTTCGAGTTAGCCGGCATAACCGATGCCTTTCGATATGCCGAGGGCAGGGATTTGACCGGTTACGAAGATGGCACTGAGAACCCGGTTGGCAAGGCAGCGGTCGAGGCCGCTATATTATCTAGCGATAATCCAGATTTAAACGGTTCCAGCTTCGTTGCAGTCCAGCAATGGCAGCATGATCTCGATACTTTCGAGACCTTTACAGGCGAACAGCAGGACAATATTATCGGCCGGCGCCGATCAGACAATGCCGAGTTGGATGATGCGCCAGAATGTGCCCATGTTAAAAGAACCGCTCAAGAGAGTTTCGATCCCGAAGCCTTTTTGCTGCGACGTTCAATGCCCTGGACCAGGGATTTACAGTCAGGTTTGATGTTCGTTGCGTTTGGATGCTCGTTCGATGCCTTCGAAGCCCAGATCAATCGAATGATTGGAAATGAAGACGGCATAGAAGATGCTTTATTTCAGTTTTCGCAGCCAATCGATGGTGCCTATTACTGGTGCCCTCCGGTCATAAACGCAGGTCTCAATTTGCGGTCGTTACTCACTAAATAAAAGCAATAGCTGGAACTATCAAGGATACTAGCCATCTATTAGCAGCAGGCGCTTGACGCTTTACCGATAAAATACTACAACATCAGCTCGCTACCCCGGATTAATATTAATATTCAGTTATGACTTTCCGCTCGATCTTAAAAAATATCCTGCCCCTGGTTATAATCGCAATTGCGGGCGGTGCGTTCCAGCACCTTAAATCCGGTAAGCCGGAAAGACAAAAACCTGTGCTTAAAGAAAAGGTCTGGCAGGTAGCGATTATTTCGGCAACAAAGCGAAATCTGTCTCCCAGTCTCGAGCTTTATGGACGCGTCGAATCCCCGGAACTATTGCAGGCTGCTGCCCCGGGAGCCGGCATCGTCAGTAAGGTACTGGTACGCAGCGGGGCTCAAGTGAGCCAAGGTCAATTACTGGTAAAAATAGACAGCCGGGATTTCGATTCCGAACTGATACAGGCCGAATCGGATTTGCGCGATATTGAAAACCAGATTAGCGAGTTAAAGATCCGCCACCAGTCAAATAAAAATTCACTGAAAACCGAACGTCAACTACTGCAACTGGCTAAGGACGAGGTAGAACGGCTGCTCAAATTGAAAAAACAAAATCTGAGTGCCGATACGATCCTCAATGTAGCCCGCACAGCGCTGGGACGCCAACAATTGTCGGTATATTCGCGTGAGTACGAAGTCGAAAGGCATCCGGTCCAACTCAACAAACTGAAAGCTAAACTAAACCATAATCGAGCGAAACTCGAAGAAGCCCGCCTCATGATCGAACGTAGCGAGGTATTCGCGCCATTTGAAGCAGTAATCAGCGCAACTCCCGTTTCTGTAGGCGACCGTGTCGCGACTGGTGATATTCTGGTGGCCCTTTACCCGGTGAATAGTCTCGAGATTCGCGCGCACATTCCTGCACGATATATCGCGCGGATACAGCGGTCCATGTCTAGTGGTATGGCCCAGCCTGCCAGCATTGTCCTGCCCAACACGAATCTGCAACTTGAACTTGTCCGGCTCGCAGGCGAAGCCGAGCCTTCGGGTGTCGATGCTTATTTCCAGGCGGCCCGGCCCAACACCGGGCTACGTCTCGGGGCCCTGTTACCCCTGAGTTTCAGCTTACCAGTCGAAAATGACGTGATAGCGGTTCCGTATCAGGCAATTTATGGTAATTCGAGGCTTTATCTGTTGCAGGATAATCGCCTGCACGGTGTCGATGTCGAGTCGATCGGCCAATATAGCGATGACGATGGTACAGCATCGTTGCTGGTTAAAAGCCCGCTGATAAACACTGGCGATAAAATTGTCGTCACCCATTTACCCAATGCCGTGAGTGGTCTCAAGGTCAGGAGCGAAGGTGATGAAGCATCGCAATGATGTCATAGGCCTGTTCGCCAAACACCGTGTAGCAGCCAATCTGCTAATGGTAATGATGATTCTGGCGGGCATCATCGCGCTGAAAAAACTGAACGTACAGTTTTTCCCCAATTTTGACCTGGATACAATAGCGGTGTCTACCAGCTGGAGCGGTGCGAGCGCCGAGGACATGGAAACTGGAATCACAATTCCCCTGGAACAACGTTTGCGTAGCGTTGACCAGCTCAAGGAAATGAGTTCCTCATCCGCGCCCGGAGTTTCAGGCGTTGCCCTGCAGTTTCACGAGGGTACGAATATGGTACTTGCACTCGATAACGTGAAAAAACAGGTCGATGACTTCACCAGCCTGCCCGACGAGGTGGAAAAGGTGAAGGTTACGCAGAGTGTACGCTACGAGTCGATAGCTCGATTATTGATCTCCGGCACTGATCGATTAGAGGAATTGCGTACCATTGCTCGGCAGTTTGAACGCGAACTGCTGGCACGCGGGATAGATAAGGTAGAAATTATAGGATTACCCCAGGATACTTTGCAGATATCTGTCCCTTCCGAACAAATGCGACGGCTTGGGCTCGGACTGGAAGATCTCGCTCGCCGTATTGACAACGCTAGTCAGGACCTGCCGGCTGGGCTGATGGGTGAAAACGACGGTGCACGGGAAATTCGCAGTAAAAATCAACGTCGATCACCTCTCCAGTTTGAAGGACTGAGTGTCATCAGCGAGAACGACAAACGCATCAACCTGGGCGATATAGCCACCATCGAACGTAAGACCAGGTCGGGCGCCCCGTCGATTACTGTAGGTGAACACAATTCTGTGGTGTTGGTTCTGCGCCGTAACGAGACAGGTGACTCACTAGAATCAGCAGAAATCCTGGAAAAATGGCTGGCCGAAACAATACCCACTTTACCACCGACGATCAAAGTTCAAGTGTTCAACCAGCGTTGGGAATTAATCAAGGAACGGATTATGTTATTGCTTAAAAACGGTGCCGGTGGCCTCGTCCTGGTATTACTGATTCTGTATCTGTTTTTATCGACCCGCGTGGCTTTCTGGGTCGCGGTCGGTATTCCGGTATCATTTATGGCCACCCTCGCGGTGATGTATCTGGTCGGTGGCAGTATCAATATGATTAGCCTTTTCGCATTAATCATGGCACTCGGTATTATCGTTGACGACGCTATTGTCGTCGGCGAGGACGCACAGGCGCACTATGATATGGGGGAAGATCCGCTGAAGGCTTCCGAAGGTGGCGCACGACGTATGCTCGCCCCGGTACTGGCTTCGTCTTTAACCACCATCGCCGCCTTCCTGCCGTTAATGATGATAGGCGGACACATGGGCAATATCATGTTTGCGATTCCGATGGTCATCGTATGCGTAATTATTGCTTCCCTGATCGAGAGCTTCCTGATTTTACCCGGGCATTTGCGACATGCTTTTGTCAATGAACACCATAAACCACCATCACGCGTCCGTGTTTTTCTGAATAATCGCTTTGAGGCTTTTCGTGATCGTATATTCAGACCCCTGGTTCACTACGCCATCGAATTCCGCTGGACCACGATTGCAACGGCAATCGGTTTCTCGTTGTTTGCGACCGGTCTTTTTCTCGGTGGAAAAACCGGCTGGCAATTTTTCCCATCACCCGAGTCGACCACAATCTACACCAA
>Ga0255049_10001543_pt1 | contig 12637 bp, 9 predicted proteins | sample JV7_2_3_MG_FD_183615 | JGI IMG/M metagenome (GOLD analysis project Ga0255049, IMG submission 183615) | Seawater microbial communities from Jervis Inlet, British Columbia, Canada - JV7_2_3 | ecosystem: Environmental > Aquatic > Marine > Inlet | place: Canada: British Columbia | collected 2016-10-06
GCCCCTCGAGCGCGCCGACCATCTCCTGGGCAGCAAGTTCTGTTTGCAGGGAAACCTCGATCCTTGCGCACTCTTCAGCCCGGCCGCCGAGGTTAAACGGCAGACCGAGGCCGTGCTCGCCGCGGCGGTTCGGTTGCCGGGCCATATCTTCAACCTGGGCCACGGGATCCTCCCGCATACGCCGATCGCCTCCGTCGAGGCGGTTGTCGAAACCGTGCGGGCCCATCGACGGGTATGAACGCCCCGCTGAGGGTCGTCGTCGTCGGCGCGGGGATCTCCGGTCTCAGCGCCGCTTTCGAGATCCTGCAACGCGGCGAGCGATTCCCCTGGCCGCTGGAACTGATCTGTATCGATCGCGCCGAGCGCGCGGGCGGGCATATCCGCAGCGAACGCGCGGGCGGGTTCCTGTGCGAGTGCGGCCCGACCGGTTTTCTCGACAACACCCCCGCGACGTTGACCCTGGTAAGGCGGCTTTCGCTGGAGAACGAGCTGATGCCGGCGCGGGAAGATGCGCGCACCCGTTTCCTCTACCGGCGCGGCGCGTTGCACAAGCTACCCGCCTCTCCCGGAGCATTCATGCTCTCGGGAGTCTTGTCCCCTGGCGGCAAGCTCCGGGTGTTGGGGGAAGCCCTCGTGCGCCGGCGGACGGCGAGCGCGGACGAGTCGGTCCACGACTTCGCGACTCGGCGCATCGGCCGCGATGCGGCGGAAACGTTGATCGATGCGCTCGTCGGCGGGATCTGGGCCGGCGATACACATCAACTCTCCCTCAAGGCCGCGTTTCCCAAGATGGCCGAGATGGAACGTGTCCACGGCGGCCTGTTCCGCGCGATGCTCGCGCAGCGAAAGCGCGCGGCCGAAGAATCCGAGGACGGCGCCGCGGGAGGCGCCTTCGGTCCGGGCGGTACACTGACATCGTTCCGCTCGGGGATGCAGTCGTTGACCGATGCCCTGGCCGCGGCGCTCGGTGACCGGCTGAGGTTGCGCACCGTGGTCCGTGCCGTTTCCGATCTCGGTCAGCGCGGGTTTCGCGTGCATCTCGACGAGGGCGCTCCGCTCGAGGCGGACGCGGTCGTGCTCTCCGCACCGGCGTTTGCCAGCGCCGGGATGGTCCGGGAGATGGACACCGGAGTCGCGGCCCTGCTCGATTCGATCCCCTACGCGAGCGTTGCCGTCGTGCATCTCGGTTTCGCGCACGAGACGCTCGATGCCGGCCCCAAGGGATTCGGTTTTCTCGTCCCGCGTGTCGAGAAGATGCGCAGCCTCGGCTGTCTCTGGCCCTCGGATATTTTCGGCGGGCGGGCGCCCTCGGGCCTTCGTCTGACGACGACGATGATCGGGGGGGCGTGCGACGGGACCGCCTTCGAACTCGACGACACGAAACTCGCCGGAATTGCGCTCGAGGATCTGCGGCAGGCGATGGGCTTTGTCGTCGCGCCGCGTTTCAAGCGTGTCGTGCGGCACGCGAGGGCGATCCCGCAATACACGCTGGGCCACCTCGATCGTGTCGCGGGAATCGAGCAGGCCCTGGCGGAGCGTACCGGGCTCGTGATCGCGGGAAACGCCCTGCACGGCATTTCCGTGAACGCCTGCATTGAAGAGGCGGGGCCCCTCGCCGAGCACGTCCTCGACGTCCTGGACGGCCGTGCGGCTGCTCGCACGGCCTCAGAAACAAGGTAGCGGTACTTTTTTTCGTTTTTTCTTTCGATTTCAACTCTGAAATCCGGTCGTGTCCAGGGCCCGGACAGGTGGCCGAACTCCCCGGTTTCGACCCCCGGCTGCAACCCCCGCGCATCGATCCGCAACGGGGGGCCTTTTCGTTTTCGGGCAAGGCGTGGTTGTCGACAGCCAACGTCACTCGATTACGAAACGCGCCGTTGAAAGTAGGTTTTCTTCTGGATACATTGTTAAATAACGGAGAGTGAATATATATGAAGTGGCAAAGAGGCGTTACACTTACCGAACTTCTTATAGTCCTCGCGGTGGCATCCCTGGGATTGCTTGCCGTCGGGACGTACGCGGTTCCATGGGTCGCACGCGAAGGTTTACGCAGCGCGATCTACGATGTGCAGACCTACATGCAACTCGCGCGAATCGAGGCGATCAGCCGCAACCGCGATTGTCGCTTCGTGGTCGACACCACAACGAATCGTATCGGCGTGCTCGATACGGCCGGTACGGCCGCCGTCGGCGACGACATCCTGCTCTACGAGTCGGATCTGCCGGACACGGTCAGCTTTGCCCGTCCCGACACCGGTTCCGCCGTCACGCTCAATAACGTCTCCGGCACGATCTACCAGACCCGGTTCGGAAACGACGGGATCGTAAATATCGGCACCGGCGAGGTCGTCATGTTCGGTGGCTCGAAGTACGAGAAGGTCGAGGTCTTCGGCGCCGGCGGTATCCGGATCCAGAAGTGGAACGGCACCACATGGACGATCGGGAGTTAGGGATGCGCGAATCGAGTTCAGGCTTCACTCTGGTCGAAACGATCGTGGCGCTGTTCCTGATCGGGCTCGGCGTGCTTGCCGCTGCCCCGATGTTCATGTACGCGATGCAAGGAAACGCCGTGGGTGGCGAGAAGGGCGAGGCCGGAGCGCTGGCCGTCGAGCGGATGGAAATCCTGCGCGCTTCGGTCTACTCGACGCTCACCGTTGGCGGCAGCCTGACGGTCGATACCACCGGGTATGTCGACAACAGCGATCCGGATCACACGGTGCGCTGGCTGATCGAGGCCAACACCTCGCCGACAGGCTCGATGGTCATCACCGTTCGGGTGATCCCCGCCGGGACGATCCCCGGCTCCAGCCGTGCGGTGACACTCACTTCGATTCGAGGTCCTTGAGCCATGAAACGTCCCAATCGACAACGCGGGTTCACGATGGTCGAGGCGCTGGTCTCCTTGACCGTTCTCGCGCTCGCGATGACCGGGCTGTTCAGCCTGCTGATACACAACTCGCGGTTGAACAAGTCCGAACAGATGAAAGCCGAGACCCAGGCCAATGCGCGCAACGTGCTCTCGATCGTCGTTCAGAAGCTGCGTAGCGCCGGTTGGGACCCGCTGGGTACGAACCTCTTTGCCGGTTTGACGCTGGATGCCAATACGGGCGACACCATCGCCGAGATCACGGTTCGTGCGGACTTTCACACGGCCGGAACGCCGGATACTCCGGATGGGTTGGCCGATCAAATCGACGAGGTCATCGTATTTCGCCACACCAACAACCAGATCGTCTGGGACCAGGACGACGACGGCACGTTCGAGGTGCTGGCGGTCAACATCTCCAACGACGCCGATGGAGACGGAACCATCGAGAACATGTTCGTGCCGGACAGTACGACGGATCCTCAACAGATCACCGTGCAAATCACCGCACGATCAGCCGTGATCGACCCGATCACACGCGACTTCAGCCGTTACACCGTCAGCAGCGACGTTTACATCAGGAAGGATCTATGAGCAAACACAAACGTCCCCAAGAGTCAGCCGATCAAGCCCAGCGCGGTTCGGCCCTGGTCATGGCGGTCTTCGTCCTCGCATTGCTGACCGCGATGGGGGCGGCGCTGCTGTTCGTGTCGACCAACGAGAAAAAGATGGGCGAGGCGAGCGTCAAGCCCAAGAAGGCCTTCTACTTTGCCGAGGCCGGGCTCGAGCACGCCCGCCGCGCGCTGTGGATCGTCAACCAGGCGGAGGACTTCAACGACGACTTGCGGGCCGCCACGGGCGCATTACCGAGTTCAACCGCGATCGATCCGATCGGCTTCGATCCATCGACAATTGCGCCCATCTTCGACTCATCCGACAATCTGATCGGTTTCAGCGGCTACGACAACGACACGCCGCTCGTCGCAATCCGCCAACTCGACGACGGTTGGTACGGCGCGTTCATGTCCAACGACCACGGCGAAGGCCGAACGAACTCGGTGGACACCGACAACCGGGTCATCCTCGCCGGTGTCGGTGTCGGCCCGGACCGCTCCTTCGAGGTCGTCGAGGCGGTGATCGACATCGACCCGTTCCTCCCCGAGATGCCGCCGGCGGCGATCTTCATGCTCGGGCCGACGCCGTCCTTCGGCAGCGGCAACAGCACGAAGAAGAACTACGTCGGGGACGATTGCGGGGTCGCGGGCGGGGATTACTACCCGGCCGTCGGCACGATCGGATCGGCCGCCGAAGCCGCGGTCGAAGCCGGCGCCAACGCGAATCCGAACTGGACGTCGGGGCCCAACACCACCGCCAGCGGTGTCATCTCGGACATGAGCGCCAGCCCGGTGCCATCGATGTCCGATTCGACCTATGCGATGAACGCGGATTGGACGAGTTGCCAGGGGATGAAGGACTTGGTGGAGTCGTTTCGCACGATCGCCGACTACAGTTGCGCCGACTCAACCCGGCTCGCCGGTCCGAGTTGCCCGGCCGACGTGTCCAACCCGCAACACGTCTACTTCGGTGAGGGGAACCTCGACGTCAGTCAAAACCTTCCCCATGCGGGCACGCTCGTGGTGACCGGAGACTTGACTCTGGCCGGCGGCGTCGATTTCAAGGGACTCATCCTGGTGATCGGGACGGGGAACTTCCGCTTCAACGGAGCCGGGAACGGCGTGGTCGCGGGGGCGATGATCGTCGCCGACATCGCCGGCCCGGACGGCATCTACGGTAACTCGGACGATTGCACGGGCGGGGACAACGGCTTCGCCCCTGCAGTCTACGACGAACGCGGCGGCGGCAACGCCGGCAGCATCTACTGTTCCACCGTCCTGAATGCCGTCGAGAAGGCCAAGCCGTACGCGATCCGACAGTTCCGCCAGCACTGACCCTGCTTTGGGGCTGACGGTTCAGCGACGCCGGTCCCAGGCCACGATCAGGTAATGCGAGAGGTAGCTCCACGCGTCGAGCGGCTCGGCGGCGACGGATAGGCCGCGTGAGCGCAGGAAGTCGGCTAGCCGGTCGGCGTTCCACAGGTGGACGCCTCGAGGAGCGATGCGGCGCCACTCGCGCGAGCGGCCCACGATCGTCTTGACCGAGACGACGAGACGCTCCTGCAGCCTGACCATGAACGCTTTCCATCCCGGACGGCAACCCTGCTCCTTGATCAGCAGCACCCCCCCCTCGGTCAGTCGCTCGCGGCAATCGTCGAGGATCTGTCGCTGGCGCTCCAGCGGGTAATAGAGCAACGCGTCGGAGAAGATGATCGCGTTGTAGCGCCCCTCCGGAGGGTCGGCGAAATCACGGCACTCGAAACGGACGTTGGATAGCCCCGCGCTCTCGGCGACGCGGCGACCGGCCGCAAGACGCGGTTCCAGCACGTCGACTCCCACAACCTCGCGGGCGGCGCCTGCCGCCGCGATCAGCAGTGGGAGCAAACCGTGGCCGCAACCCATGTCGAGGATCCGACCGTGCGCAGGAACCCTGGCGACGAGGCGCCGGAAGCCGCGGAAACCTACCCACCTGAACAGCAGGTACAACCCCGCCCCGGGAGACTGCCGCGCGTAGCGCAGGATCCAGCCGAACGTCCCGGTCACGGCTTCACGTAGGTCGCAACGACGAGACGCTGGATCTCGAAGTCGCCCGCTCCGCCGGCGGTACGGATCTCGACCTCCCGCGGCTCGCAGCCCGCCGGGAGATCCCAGGAGGCCAGGTAGGCATGACCCCAGTAGTGGAAGGCCGAGTTATTCTCCTGCCACCAGGACTGGATGACCCGAGTGTTTTCGATCCCGTGAGACATGCTCGCCACTACTTCGACTCGATGCGGGGCCGTCTCCGCAGTCTCGATGCCGGCGCGAACCGCCAGGGCCTGGTGATCGCAACCGCTGCCATGAACCTCGAGCAGCGCGATCTGTTCGCCGGTCGTCCGTTTCTCCGCGTTGTGCAGGAAGCTGATCAGGTCGAGGGAGCGTCGCTCGCCGGCGAACGAAGCTCCGGCGTCGATCCGTACGGCCGTCGGCGGTTCCGGCCCTCGCCCCAACGGGATCAAGCGCACCGTTTCGGGAGCGATGCGCAGCGGAACGTCAATCGCCTCGCGGAGTAGGCGGCGTTCCCCGAAGCCGGGAGCCGATGCGACCCACGCCACGGCCAGCGTTGCCGCGGTTGCGCCGACGACGGCCCAGGCGTTGCCACTGCGGCGTCCCGGGACCCTCTCGCCGAGACCCAGCCAGCCGACCCAGGCCAGCAGGAGGAACACCAGGAGTGTAGCCAGCAGGACCCAGACGGCCAGCCTGGCCACACTTCCCGAATTCCACGCGGCGTGGAACAGTTCGACGAAAAACACCTGGTTCCAACCAAGCGTCCCGCTCAGACCCGCGAACAGCATTTGAGGTGCCTCGAACAACTGTCGGCGCAGGATCTCGATAAAGTCGGGCCGCTGGTTGTGCGGGATCCACTCCAGCCGGAACTGGGCCATCAACAACAAGTTCCAGTAGACGAACGGCATCGCGCACAGCCCGGCAGCAAGCATGCCTACGCGGCGAGCCAGCCTCTCGAGTAGGGCGGCAAGCCCGACTCCCATCACCGGATAGGCGCTGAGGAAGTAGCGCGCGCCGAACGAGGCGCCGCCCCACCAGTAGCCGTAGGAGGCGATGGCCCACCACTCCAGCACGAGCAGCAACAGTAGGCCTCGAAACAGTCGCGGATGCGAGCGCCGCAAGAAGAACAACCCGGCGATCGCCGCGCCGCACAGTGGCGTCCAGGAAAGTAATCCGTTGTACCCGGAGAACAGGACGGCGCCGAATGCGGGCCGTGTCCAGATGAACGGATCGCCGATGTCGACGTAGACGTGGGCGAGCGGTGTTCCCGCCGTCGGCAACCACACCGCCACCTGCGGCGCGAAGCCGAGCAGCGTGCCGAATGCGATCCACCCGCCGCGGCGTAGACGCGAGGCCAACGGGCCCCGAGTCAAGAGCAGGTCGATTCCCGGGAGCGCGAGGTAGAGGATGTCCTGCGGATGCACCAGGGCGAGCAACCCACCGAGCAACCCGAGCAGGAACGGGCGCTCGCCGCGGTACCAGACGAGCAGGAACAGCGCGCCGAGAAACACGGTGGCCGCGTGCGGGTAGGCCGGCCAGGTGAAGGTGAAGAAGGCCAGCGGGCTGGCGTAGAGCAGCGCGACCTGTGCCAGCGTGGAAGCGGAGCCGCCGCAGACGGGACGCGCCAGACGGTGCACCAGCGCGACCCCACCGATCCCGAGCATCAACGACGTCCAGGTCGCTGCCCCGATCTCGAGCGGACCGAAACCGTCGCCTCCGGGAACGATTCCCATACGAGACAGCATGATGGCCAGAGGACGCACGAGCAACGCCGCCGGAGCCTCGAACAGCGCGGTGCCAAGATGGATCGGCGGTGTCTCGGGCGGAGGCAAGTACATACCGAACGGGTTCATCAGCACGAACTCGTCGTAGAGTTCGAACGAACGGTCGACAAGCGCCGACCGCAGATAGCCGTAGTACCACAACGCGTCATGCACCAGGACGTTCTGGTACAGGAACAGCAAACCGAAAGAACCGGCCGCTCCGATGGCCGCGCCCTCGAGTGCTCGTCGGCGTGTCGGGAGCCGTCTATGCAGCAGGCGCGCGATGAACAGCGCCGCGGCTCCGAGCGCCAGGGTCCAGGCGAGGCCGATGACGAACGGCGCCATCGTCGTCACGCGGCGTGGGAGCTCGACAAGTCGAGCTGCTTGATGAGATCCAGCGCCTGCCGGATCCCCTGCCCGGTACTCCCGTACCAGAACGATCCCTGCCGCCCGCAAACCTTCAGGTTGGTGAACGCCGCGAGGTGCTCGAGAACTGTTGCGAGGTGGTCGCGATAATCCACACCGTAGACGGGGTATGCGCTGCCGAAGCGCCGTACCCACGACCGCTCGACCCGGTCCGCGGACGCCAACAGCCCGATGCGCACGAGATCCGCGGTGACACGGTCGACGACGGTACGGTCGTCCGTGGCCCACGTCTCATCCCCGCGATCGCAGGCGATCTCGGCGCAGATACCGGTCCTCCCGGGCGGGGCCATCCCGTCGGAATAGTTGGTCGTCTCGCTGAGCCGGTTGAACAGGATCTTTGCGTCGGGAACGTAGATCCAGTGATCTTCGGTCAGTTGGGGTAGGTCGATCCCGAGATACACGGCCACCATCGCTCGCGTTTTCAGGCGCGCCGCCGCATCGGCGACCCGGGGTGGCGGGGGCGGCCCCAACGAGTCCAACAGCGTCGGAAGCGGTACGGTCGAGATGACCCGATCGGCGTCGAGTTCGATGCGTCCCGCGGGTCCCTCGGCCCCGACACCGCGAATTCGTTGACCTTCGGCGCGCAATCCCCGGACCCGATGGCCGAGCAGCAAGTGCCCACCCGCGGCCTCGAACGTGGCGGTCATCCCGTCGGGCAGGTTCATGAAGCCGCCCTGTGGATAAAGGAATTCGTCCCAGTGGTCGACGCGGCGCGCCAGGCGATAGGCCAGCTGACGGAAGATACCGGCCTTGGGGACGGCGCCGAGTGCCAGGTCCATCGAAATCGCGGAGGTGTGGGTTCCGTAGAGCTTTTCGGTGTAAGGCCCGAAGAAGACGTTGAACAACGGTTCGCCGAAGCGGGCCACGAGATGCGAGCGGAAATTTTCGCTCTTCACCGGACGGCTGCGAAACTTGGCGCTGAGGTAGCCCCCGAGAGCACGCAGCGCCATCCGGCCCGAGCCGCCGGTCAACAGGTCCCGCAGGTCGATCGGATAGTTGTACAACCGGTCGTCGAGCATAATGCGGCTGACCTTGTGGCGCGACACGAGCTCGGTCGTGGACCAACGCGTGACGGACTCGAGAACCTCTTCGTCGCGGCTCCACAGCCGGTGGGAGAAGAAGTCGAACGTGTAACCCTCGGAGCGGAACCCCGAGGCCAGGCCGCCGGCGTACGGTGCCGCCTCGACGATCGTCGTCTCCACGCCCGATTCGGCGAGACGGATTCCCGCCGCCAAACCGGCGATACCGCCGCCCAGCACGACGGCTCTCATGATGCGGCCCGTGTCCGGGCCCGGCGTACGACGTCGCGGGCGAAGTCGGCCCGCATCCCGACGCCGCCGCGGAGTTCGAGGAAGCGGGTCATCTCCTCGGCGGCCTGGTCAAGGCGGTCGGCCTGGAAGTAGATTTTGCCGAGCAGGTAGAAGCGCTCGGGGTAGTCCGGATCGACGGTGCGAATCCGGTCCAACCAGACGAGCGCCCCGTCGGAATCGCCGATCAGGTAGAGGGCGTCGGCGAGTGCGTACAGCACCACCGGGGCGTGCGGGTGCCGGTCGGCCGTCTTTCTCAGCAACGCGAGCCCTTCGTCCGTGCTGCCGGACTCGACGAGAAGGTGGCCGGCGTTGGCCGCCGCGATCACCAGGCCCGGGGCGAACGCCAGCGCCTGCCGGTAGTGCGACAGGGCCTCTTGCTTGCGGCCCGTGCGGTGCAGCGCCGCGGCGAGGTTGTTGTGGGCCAGGGCGTATTCCGGGGCCAGTTCGGTGGCGCTGCGGAAACGATCGACCGCGCCGGGCAGATCCTCGCGTTGGTACAGAGCCAGGCCGAGGTTGTTGTGGACCAATGCCGAGTTCGGCGAGGTCTCGAGCATCTTGGTGAACAGGCGGTGATCGTCGACCCAGACGCGCGAACGTGAGGCCGCCATGGCGCCCAGCACCACGAGCGCCAGTCCCACGGCCGCGGACACGAGGCGCGCTTGGGAGCGTTCCAGCCGTATCGCCGCATGGACGCCATATGCGGCGAGAAGCGCCGCGCCGGCGGACGGGAGGTAGAGGAAGCGGTCGGCGAGCAGGACGTCGCCGAAGTAGCCGAACGCCAACATGGGCGTCAGTGTCAATCCGACCCAGACGAACCAGAGCAGGGCCGGGCTCTTCGCACGGGCGAGGCGCCAGGCCGCGAAGCCGAGCACCACGAGTATTACCGCGGCGACCATGACGCGCGGATCGATCAACGTTTCGAACGTTGAGTAGGGGTAGTGTGCGTCGAGACCCAGCGGCAGCAACAGCAACGTGATGTAGCGGCCGACGACGAAGATCCCCGTGGCGATCCAGGCCACCGGCTCCAGCGTGTAGGCCGGTTCTCCCGCTCCTCCCAGCGCGCTCGAGCGGCTGATCATGTAAACGCCGAGGATCGCGAAGAACGGAGCCGCGGCCGCAAGCGCCCCGCGCAAGCGCCCCCTGCCCTGCCCTTTCAGCCAGTTCGATGCGAAGACGATCGCTGGAAACGTCGCGGCCACCTCCTTGGAATACAGCGCGGCGGCGAACAGCAACCACGACGCCAAACGGAAGCTGCGTCCATTGGCGCGACGGGTGTGGCAAACGAACGCCCCGAACACGAACGCCGAGGCGATCAGATCCGTTCTGCCGGAAATCCAGGCCACTGATTCGACGTGAACCGGATGCACCGCGAACAGCGCCGCACCGGCGAATGCGGCCCGCGGATCGAGACGTTCGTCCAACCCGAGGCGCAACACGAGCAGGCAACAAGCGAAGTGGAGCAGCAGATTCGTGAGGTGAAAACCGAACGGCTTCGGACCCCAGATCGCGTGATCGACGAAGTAACTGAGACTGATCAGAGGCCGGTAGAAGGCGCGGAAGCGGTCGTGGTTATCGTCGCTCTCCCAGAATCCGCGAGTCAGCATCTCGTCCAGCCGGTCGGCGTTCTTGACCAGCACGTTCTCGACGATCAGCGGGCGGTCGTCCCACACGAACTCCCCACCCAGGGACACGCCCAGGGACAACAGCACCAACGCACCGAGCGCCGGAATGATCCAGCGGGGTGTCTTGCGATGACCGCTCAAACCCGTCGCACTCCCCAAAAAGACGAAGCTAGGGTCCGGCTTCCCTCCGGGTCAAATCCGGCGCTTGACCCCACCGGGCGGGGACCTAGGTTCGACTTCGATGACCGAATCCGGATCCACCACCCCGAGGGCCTGGCTCGCGGCGTACGCGACGGTCTTTGTATCGAGTTTCTGCGTGATGGTCGTCGAGCTCGTGGCCGGCAGGATCATCTCGCGGCACCTCGGCTCGTCGATCTACACCTGGACCTCGGTCATCGGGATCATTCTCGGCGGGCTGGCGCTGGGGAATTGGATCGGTGGCCGTATTGCCGACCGCTACCCCGCACGGACGGCGTTGAGCTGGTTGTTCCTGTTCTCCTCCGCGACCTGCGTCGCGATCAACATCTTTAATAACCTCGTCGGCGAATCGGCGCTGTTGTGGGAACTGGCCTGGCCGGTTCGCGTCGCCGTCCACGTGGCGTTGGTCTTCTTCGTCCCGGCGACGTTGATGGGAACGATCGGACCGGTCGTGGGCAAACTGGCCCTGTCCTTCGGGCGATCCGCCGGGCGCACGCTGGGCGGCATCTATGCCTGGGGTGTACTGGGCAGCATCGTCGGAACGTTCCTCACGGGCTACCTGCTGGTCAGTGTGATGGGAACCGCCGCGATCGTCTGGAGCGTGGCGCTCGTGCTCGCGGTGACGGGCCTGGCGTACTCGTCCAGGGCCGTGCGCTCGTGGGCCTGGACCGGGGCCGTTTTGACGGGCTTCTTCCTATCCTCGAGTTCGGCCGCTTGGGCCACCGATCTCGGCGAGACATTGGCCCTGCGGATGCCGCAAAACGAAGACCTGATCTATCGCGACGAGAGCCGCTATTCCAACATCGAGATCCGGCGTCTTTCGCACGATCCCGAGATCCACGGCATGTACCTGGACAAGTTGCTCCATAGCCAGATCACCGTCGCCGCACCAAACGACTTGCACTACGGTTATACGCGGATCTTTGCCGCGCTGACCCGGGATCACAGGCCTTTCGATCAACCTCTTCGAGTGCTGATGATCGGCGGAGGGGGCTACGTCTACCCGCGCTATGTCGAGCATCATTGGCCCGCGGCGAGCATCGACGTTGTCGAGATCGATCCGGCGGTCACGCGGGCTGCACGTGCGGCCTTCGGCTTTTCCGAAACGAGCGCGATTCGCGTTCATCATGCGGACGGGCGAGTGTTCGTCAATCAGGCGCATCGAAAGCTCGAATCCGCCGATTTCGAACCGTATGACGTCATCTATTTGGATGCGGTCAACGACTTCTCCGTCCCCTTCCAGGTGACGACCAAGGAGTTCTTTGCCAAGACCTCGCGTCTGATGGCGGCTGACGGGTTGTTGCTGATGAACTTCATCGACGTGGTCGACAGCGGCCTGCTGGTCGGGGCACTTGCGCAGACGTTGGAGGAGTCGTTCGAGCACGTCGCACTGTTCAGCTCCGACGACATCGAACGCTTTGATGGCGCGTGGCGTGTCACGCTCGTTCTGGCGGCGAGTCAAAGTCCGATCGACTGGACGCCGGAACCGGCCAGCCGTTACGACGTGGGTGTACGACGTGTCGGTGAAAAACGCTTCGCCACGTACAAGGCTCGTCCCGAGGCCATCGTGCTCGAGGATGCCTTTGCTCCGATCGAGAATCTCGTCGCACCGGTCGTGCGGGCCTCGTCGCGGGACTTCGCAGCAATTGACGCGCTGCGCCGGGCTCTGAACCTGGAAAAGGAAGGCGACGTGGCGGGCTACCTGAGATACTGCCGCGAGGCGCTGCGGCTCGACCCGTACCTTCCGGCCGCGCACTACAACCTCGGCCTCGCACTGTACCGGCAGGGGCGGATC
>Ga0255049_10001544_pt1 | contig 12632 bp, 12 predicted proteins | sample JV7_2_3_MG_FD_183615 | JGI IMG/M metagenome (GOLD analysis project Ga0255049, IMG submission 183615) | Seawater microbial communities from Jervis Inlet, British Columbia, Canada - JV7_2_3 | ecosystem: Environmental > Aquatic > Marine > Inlet | place: Canada: British Columbia | collected 2016-10-06
GGAGAAACTAGCACGCCGTAGCTATTTCATTCCGGAAGGAACACCGCTAACCACGCAGTTGATCAATTTCCGCAAGAACAAACGCCGCATGGGATTCGTGGTTGACGAGTATGGCGATATCCAGGGACTGGTTACTATCGAGGACATTCTGGAGGAGATCGTTGGCGAATTCACTACCGACCCGAGCACCCTGCACCAACCTTTTTACAAGAACGAAGACGGTAGTTTTCTAATCGATGGCTCGACTCATATTCGCGATATCAATCGTAACCTGAATGTGAATTTACCGAGCGGCGGACCGCGTACATTAAATGGCCTGATACTGGAACACATGGAGTTCATCCCCGAGGCAGGCACCAGCCTTAAAATAAACCACTATCCGATGGAGATCATGCAGGTCAAAAACAATATGGTTAAAACCGCGCGCCTCTTTACCCAGCAGATTTCAATAGTACAAAAACCACAAAATGAGTTACCGTTCGATGGTTAAAGCACAGGCGCAATATCAGTGTCGTGAGTGTGCCAACGTTCTGCCTAAATGGTCAGGTCAATGTCCCGATTGCAAGAGCTGGAACAGTATCGAAGAACTGCCGGTCTTAGCCGCAGTCGGTAAATACGCTAGCAACTGGCACGGTGCAAGAGAATCTGCCGGGGTAGTTGCTTTGAACGCGGTTCCAACCAGCAAAACAGCAAGATTTAGCACCGAAATCGACGAACTCGACCGGGTGCTTGGCGGTGGCCTGGTACAGGGCTCGGTAGTATTGCTGGGCGGAGACCCCGGTATCGGCAAATCTACCATTTTATTGCAATGCCTCACGCTGATCAGCCTGCTGCAAAATGCACTCTACGTCACCGGCGAAGAATCCCTGCAGCAGGTCAGCATGCGCGCCCAGCGTCTCAACCTTCCAAACGAAAATTTGAAATTACTCAGTTCAACCTGCGTTGAAGAAATTATTACCCAGGCTAGCGCCAGTAAACCCGCGGTTATGGTAATTGACTCAATTCAGACTATTTTTACCAACAGTTTACAGTCGGCACCGGGCTCGGTAAGCCAGATTCGCGAAAGCACCTCGATACTGGTGCGTCTTGCGAAACAAAGTAATATCGCTATTTTCCTCGTCGGGCACGTCACCAAGGACGGTCAACTCGCCGGACCCAGGGTACTGGAACATATGGTAGATACGGTGTTGTATTTCGAGGGAGACAGCTCAACCCGTTATCGCGTTATCCGAGCAGTTAAAAATCGCTTCGGTGCGGTTAACGAACTGGGAATATTCGCGATGACCGACGCGGGCCTCAAACAGGTCAGCAACCCCTCGGCAATATTTCTCTCGCACCACGATCAACCCGTCTCCGGCAGTGTTATTATGGTCTCTAGAGAAGGCACCCGCCCGATACTGGTTGAGATCCAGGCCCTGGTAACCGAGAGCCACTCGGGTCATCCGCGCCGGGTTAGCGTCGGCCTCGAATCAAATCGACTGGCCATGTTGTTGGCGATATTACAACGTCACGGTGGCATTCCTCTCTACGATCAGGATGTATTTATCAACGCTGTTGGTGGCGTACGAATTGCCGAAACCGGTGCCGATCTGGCGGTTATTCTCGCAATTCTTTCAAGCTATCGTGACCGTCCGGTGAGCAATCGATTACTGGTATTTGGCGAAGTCGGTCTGTCAGGAGAAATAAGACCGGTAGCGAATGGCGAGGAACGACTCAGGGAGGCCGCTAAACACGGATTCGAAACCGCGATTATTCCGAAGGCAAACATGCCCAAACGCAATACGATCAAAAAATTGAAGTTGATCCCGGTTAATCATTTGGCCGACACGCTTGATGCCTTATAATTGCGTTAAATAATTAATCACCAAGATATGCTGACATGCCTAAAAACGACGATAAGTTAAAAGATTTCGAAAAATCTCTACAACAACTCGAAAAAATTGTTACCCAGATGGAAAGCGGTGAACTTGGCCTCGAAGATTCATTGAGTCAGTTCGAAGCGGGCATTAAATTGGCGAAGAGTTGCCAGGACACACTAACTAACGCCGAACACCGTGTCGAACAGTTGATAGAGAAGAACGGTTTGCAGCAAACTATCCCATTTGAGGATCTGGATGAAGATTGATTCGCAGGCCTTCGAATCTCTTCATAAGGAATATCAACTGAGGGTCGACAAAGTACTGGACTACTGGCTTCCGTCCGAATCGGTGAATCCGGTCAAACTTCATAAGGCCATGCGCTATTCGGTGCTGGCTCCCGGAAAACGTGTTCGACCGGTACTGGTATACGCTACCGCTTCCGCACTTGGTCTCGACCTGGGGCGAGTCGATGGGGCCGCCGCTGCGGTCGAAATGATTCACGCTTATTCCCTGATCCACGACGATCTACCGGCGATGGACGATGATGATTTACGTCGGGGTCGACCCACCTGCCACAAACAATTTGATGAAGCGACCGCGATTCTGGCCGGTGACGCCCTACAGGCACTGGCTTTTTACGTTCTCAGCCATGATCCGAATATGATCAGTGACAATAAGGCCCGATTGCAAATGATCGAAAAGCTTTCGCTATTTTCCGGCTCGCGTGGCATGGCGGGTGGGCAGGCAATTGATCTGGCATCGGTCGGCAAACCGCTCAACATTGCCGAACTCGAAACCATGCACATTCATAAAACCGGCGCTTTAATCAGAACCTGCGTTCAATTTGCCGCTCTGAGTACCGAACAGCTGGATAAAGACAAATTCAAAGCACTGGATACCTACGCAAAATGCATTGGCCTGTCGTTTCAGGTACAAGATGACATTCTCGATGTGATCGGCGATACAGCGACACTCGGCAAACCGCAGGGTTCCGATTACGAACGTAACAAACCTACTTTTCCGTCAATTGTCGGGCTCGAGGCGTCACGTGAGAAAGCACTCGATTTACATACCAAGGCACTCGATGGCTTGTCGAAATTTGGTGAGGAAGCCGAGATTTTAAGGTATATTTCGGCCTGGTTTGTAGAACGCACTAATTAAAGTGCTCTATCAATGTGATAATTGCGAATTCAGGTAGCTTGTCAACGTTCACGGCAAGACGCGCCGCGCAGGCAATGGCCATCCCCTTGCCAAGTGGCGCAACGCTGCCCGTGGGCGTTGACAAGCTAACCCGAAGGGCATCCATGTGGTGTCCTGCAGCTGTGTTGCAATACTCGACAAGGGTGTTAACCATTGCCTTCGCACTGCGCCTGACTGCAAAACACCACATGGACGCTGAAACCGTAATTATCACATTGATAGAGCACTGTTAATGACTTCAGACGATTTTCCGTTACTTGACAGGATACAATCCCCTGTGGATTTACGTGCTCTCGAGGAAGACCAGCTAATACCACTGGCGCATGAGTTACGTGCATTTCTGATACAAAGTGTGTCGAAAACCGGAGGGCATCTGGCTTCCGGACTTGGATCGGTAGAATTAACTATCGCTTTACATTATTTATTCGATACACCTCATGATCGCCTGGTATGGGATGTCGGGCACCAATGTTATCCGCATAAAATACTCACCGGCCGTCGCGAGCAAATGTCAGGATTAAGACAGCAAGACGGTTTATCGGGTTTCCCCAAGATTAGCGAATCTGAATACGATCAATTCGGCGCTGGCCACTCAAGCACCTCGATCAGCGCCGCCTTGGGTATGGCAATCGCTGCCGATGCCCAGGGAATCGATCGCAAGACTGTAGCCATTATCGGCGATGGCGGGATGACAGCCGGCATGGCCTATGAAGCCCTGAACCATGGTGGCAGCATCGACACAGATTTACTCGTCGTTCTCAACGACAATGAAATGTCAATTTCACCCAATGTCGGCGCAATGTCCAAATACCTGACACGAATCTGGTCGGGTAAGTTTTATTCGCATATGCGCGAAGGTAGCAAAAAAGTGTTGAAGCAAATACCCTCTGCCTGGGAACTGGCGCGCCGGGCTGAGGAACACGTGAAGGGTATGATTGTTCCCGGCACTTTATTTGAGGAACTCGGATTTTCATATTTCGGGCCGGTCGACGGCCACAATTTGCCCGAAGTGATGCGCCTGATAAAAAACCTGCAACAGATTTCGGGCCCACGGTTGCTGCATATTGTCACTAAAAAAGGCAAGGGATATAGGCCGGCTGAGGAGGATGCCTGCAAGTTTCATGGAGTTGGTCCGTTTGACCCGGAGTCAGGAAAGACTGTTTCTTCCAGCAAAACCGGCATTCAATCCTATACCCAGGTATTTTCTGATTGGCTGGTGAAAAAAGGTCAGGAAAACCCATTGTTGCACGCCATTACCCCGGCTATGCGCGAAGGTTCGGGGCTGGTCGAGTTTGAGCAGGAATTCCCTGAGCGATATCATGATGTAGGTATTGCCGAGCAACATTCGGTGACACTCGCTGCCGGTATGGCCCGCGATGGATTAAAACCAGTAGTGGCCATTTATTCGACATTTCTGCAACGCGCTTATGATCAGCTCATCCACGATGTCGCGGTACAGGGTCTCGATGTAACTTTTGCGGTAGATCGAGCTGGAATTGTCGGTGCCGATGGTGCAACTCACACCGGCAGTTTTGACATTAGTTATTGCCGTTGTATACCCGGTATCGTCCTCATGGCACCAGCCAACGGGGACGATATGTTCGAGTTACTGAATACTGCATACCAGTACCCAGGTCCCGCTCTGGTTCGCTACCCGCGCGACAGCACACCAAAGCCTGGGGGTATTAATACCAGCGTGGCAGCTGACCTTGGTAAAGGCATCCTGCTGCGCGAAGGTGTTGATACAGCAATTTTAGTATTTGGCACGATGCTTGATATTGCACTACAAATCGGTGAAGAACTGAATTTAAGCGTAGTCAATATGCGTTTTATCAAACCGCTGGATGAAAAGATGATCAAACAAATGGCATCCACGCATAAAAATCTGGTAATGATTGAGGATGGTGCCGTAGCTGGAGGCGCCGGTAGCGCGGTACTCGAATTTCTTAATCAAAAACAAATACCAGCCCATTGTTTACGCCTTGGCTTAAGCGATAATTTTCCTCCGCAGGGTAGTCGGGAGCAGGTTTTAGAGGGTTATGGACTGGACTTAGCTGGAATCAGTCGCTCGATCACCGAATTCACAGGAAACTGAGCCGCTATTCGATATACAGGGCTACACCCCTAATATTGGCTATTTTCGACGAGGAATGGCGTAAATGTTGGCGTCTTTTTCTAGTTTCACATACAATCGGCGGTGATCTGGGTGAAAAATACATTTATCAGGATCCAATCATCTTTAAATAGTAGAGTAATGTTATGTCTGATTTAGTCACTGGCACTGTTAAATGGTTTAACGACGCCAAGGGTTATGGTTTTATTTCGCAGGAAGGTGGAAAGGACGTGTTCGTTCATTTTAGTGCCATACAAACTGAAGGCCACAAAACGCTCCAGCAGGGTCAAACGGTAACCATGAAGGTTACTGATGGTGCGAAAGGTCCGCAGGCTGAAGATGTATCTCCAGCATAATCGAACAATCTAAGTTTTAAAGTTTTCGCCGTCGCTCTGGGAGTGCTAACCCGGAGTCTTTATTCAAAGTGATAACATTTCGTTATCTCTTAAGGGATTGTGCTGTGACAATGGCAAAGCCTGACTTGTCAGTTTTTTAATCTGCCCTGCCCCGATTCAACATCACTATGATGCCCTAAGGCACTTCTGATTAATTTATCAAACATTCAGATGCCGCCCAGATTAACTATCGAATTATTAGCCAGCAAATGCGAAAATAAACTGATGAGTATTTGCCTATCCAGATCACCCCAGTATAATAACCTACTGTTTCACTCGGTTATTATAATGTACATATCGGCGATCATCAGGTTGCATGCCTGCTGCGTTATTCAGTCAAATACAGAGGTATTGTAATGAGTCAAACTGCCACCAAGGCAACGGGAATACCTGATGTTCAGGGCTCAGCGGATACTCGTCATCTGGCAATTAACAAGGTCGGTATAAAAGATATTCGTCACCCGGTAATCGTCAAGGATCGATCCGATGGTGTACAGCACACGATCGCCAATTTCAATATGTTTGTGTTTTTGCCGCATCAGTTCAAGGGCACACACATGTCGCGCTTTGTAAAAATCCTAAATGATCACGAAAAAGAGATATCTGTATCGTCATTCCGCGATATGTTGGCGGAAATGACACAGCTGCTGGAAGCAGATTCAGGTAATGTCGAAATGAGTTTCCCCTACTTTGTCAACAAAAAGGCACCGGTTTCCGGTGTTGAATCGCTGCTCGATTATAATGTCACGCTAATCGGTGAAATAAACAAGGGGGTCACCAGTACAAAGGTCAAGATCCAGGTTCCCGTCACCAGTTTGTGTCCCTGTTCAAAATCAATTTCCGACTATGGTGCTCATAATCAACGATCACATGTCACTGTAAGTGCCCGAACCAACGGTTTTATCTGGATCGAGGAAATAATCGATATCGTCGAAAAACAGGCTTCTTGCGAACTTTACGGGTTACTCAAACGCCCCGATGAAAAATTCGTTACCGAGCGCGCCTACGATAATCCGAAATTTGTCGAGGATATTGTTCGAGATATTGCGGTCGAGCTCAACAAGGACGAGCGTATACGTCAGTACGTGCTGGAATCGGAAAATTTCGAATCGATCCACAACCATTCAGCCTACGCGATGATCGAGTACGATAAAGACGCCTAGGAGTCTGTCGGACCTACCAGGCCTGCAAAGCTTTGCTTGCAGATTCATTGACAGGACGAACTACCAGCCCTGTCTGCGACATGGTCACGCTAAATTTAGCACCGTCTCGCATTGGAACGAAGACACTTTGTCCATAGTAGGCATCCAGAAAGGGCAACTTCGATTTCATTAAGTTTTTCAATTTCCAGATATTTATTCCTTTTTGCTCGCCGGTTAGCTGGTATGCGCTTGGTGGTGAAGTATTCTCCTGTTCAACGTTGGCAAAACGCCCACTGATGCGTTCGAGCTGATAATAGCCGTCCAGTCCAATTACATTGGCCCAACCCTTCCATTTGATAATTCTGGCATCAAGTTGCCACTCGTCACCGTAAAGCGAATAATATTCCGGCCCATTATTTTTGACAGCATTCTGCGGATAAATCAGCACCAGTTGATACTTTTGTTTTGCCAGTTTTCTTATTAATACCTCGGCTATATCATTTTCAAAAGTCAGCCTTTGGTAGGTATTCAAATTCGAAAATATCAGCAAAATTACAATAAGAAAAAGAAAAACCACCACTCCTTGCAGGCCATAGAAAGTAGTTCCAATAATCTTGCCGCGCTTAATCCGGTTTAAGGTTAGCGCAACAAAGACCACGAAAAAAACACCCAGAATAATACAAAGATAGCCCAGCGGGTTCATCGGTTAACTAGCCCGTATATTGCATGAAGGGAACGAAGTTACTACGGGCATCCTGCCCTTCGCCCTTCGGGCCAGCAAAGCTGTTCAAATTCGCTCCAGACGAATTTGTCAGGGGAAATATGGCAAACAAGGTTGATTGATCGTCCGCCGATGCATAACCACCGCCTTCGTGCAATAAGCGGGCTAGATAATTTCATGTTAGCCTTGACCGGCAAACGGGACTATATATTGATCCAGCCAAACCCACTTTCCTGACTCGCCAGAACTGGCAATGGAATAGCGTCGAGCTGATTCAGTTGTCGCTCGACAATACCCGGGGAATTATTGTTTTCTGAAATATGCGCGGCTATCAAACAATTCAAACTCGCGGTATTAATTTGACGTAGCAAATAAATCGATTGCTCATTCGACAAGTGACCCAAATCCCCCGAAACTCTCTGTTTAAGCGGGTAGGGATAAGAACCCGTGTCGAGCATTACCTGGTCGTAATTAAACTCAAGCAACAGACCGTCAAGATTATCGTAAGCCTTGATGATGTGGTTGGTAATATGCCCGGTATCGGTCAATATCCCGAGTTTTTTACCACTATCGATATGGCGGAATACGAACTGAACCGGCTCACCTGCATCGTGAGGAACAGTCACCGGTAATATTTCAAAACAGCCTATTTGGGCCGGCTCCCCACCGCATACTTCCTGGTAAATAAAATTGTCGTCAAACACTGCGCGTGCGGTACCGACAGTACTCCATACCGGAATGTTAAATTTTGATGACAGCCGGGCCACACCACTACCGTGGTCCGAATGCTCGTGTGTTAACAAGATTGCATCGATCTCATGCGGACTGACTTCAAGCCTGGACAGGCGTCGCTCGAACTGCCGTAAGGAAAACCCACAATCAATCAGTATGGTCGTATTTTCATGGCTAACAATGGTAGCGTTACCTTTACTGCCGCTGCCCAGAGACGCAATTTGCATAATGATTATTTAATGTGCTGGTACAAAAAGGTTAAAAATTCTACTCCTTCTGGTGAGCTGTCTGTTTTACCTTCATCGGTCTCCATATCGATTCGGGTGATATCGTCCGACTCTTCTGAAAATACTAATTTTATGCGTTTTTTAACAATTTCCATTTTAGACCCGAATGAAAAAAATCCTGACACATCTTTCTCTATTTCAATATCAGTTTCCACTAGCAAAACACTCTTGTTACTAAATCCAGTTTCGGTGTTGGCAGATATTACTTCCAGGTTTAAACGCTCGAGTTGATGTAATACGCGGTTCCAGGTTCCTGTATATTCATCCTTCACCAAAATGTAGGTTTCACCTTCAGTTTCATCGCCGGTGTAATCGGTATGTATCGAGGCCCTGGGCGAAAACAGCTGGATATTAGCCAATTGCTGGTCAACCTCTGCCCGTCTCAATCCGAGATACAGCATTAAGCGTGACAACATTTCTACTTCGAGTTCAGGTTCAGATAACCGAAAACCCCAATTGTCGCCCTCTTCAGTATATATATAATTTGCCTGGTTGTATTTTTCTTCCTGGCCGCTTAACACAACAGTCTTGTATTCGGTTCCCCGGTGGGTAATATAAACTTGGTTCGCAGTTGTTCCGGCACCCCGTGCGATTCGAGTTTTAAACTGATCCTGACTTTCGGACAGGTCTTCACTCGAAAATAGCTTTGCTAAAAATCCCTTATCCTCATCATCCTCACCTTCTTTTTTGAATACCCAATTTGTTTTCATGACACCGATCACCGGCTCGTCCATCGCCAGTGTAAAACCTTCAGCAGCCCAGAAATCTTTCACCAACTGGTAAAGGTTATCCACCGGTTCGTCGATCGAAAGCCAATAAAAATCACTATGCCCCTTGAGTTCGATTGAATCAACTCTGGCCAGAACCGGTATACTGCTTGATTCAGGGCTATCACCGGAAAATACTGCCGGTAACTCAAAATCACTTTCGATATCAACCAGGGTCAGATCAGGTGGGATCTCAAGATTTGGCATCATGCGACTATCCTGGTATTCCAGATCTGCGGATGGTCCGCCGCAGGCCACCAGGTTAATTGCGGCAAAAACTAAAAGCGTTGCAAGCGGAGATTTCATAATGCCCCGCAGGCAATTAATGCCTCTCGCAATGGTTGCTGATATTCTTCTGCCAGCACCGTCATCGGTAAACGCATATTGATCTCGCCAAAGCCCATTTGCGATACAGCCCACTTTACAGGTATCGGGTTTGATTCGACGAATAACAAGCGGTGTAGGTCAGCAATTTCAGCATCTGCGTTACGCGCTTCCTCTTCTTTGCCCTCGTAGGCAAGCTGACACATTGCCGCCATCTTTGCCGGCACCACATTGGCGGTAACTGAAATCGCACCTTGACCACCATTTAGTATAAATTCGCAGGTCGTAGAATCATCACCAGTCAGCAAGTCAAAATCGTCACCTACCAGCTTTTTTATCTCCCTGAGTCGCTCCATGCTTCCGGTGGCCTCCTTAATGCCCACTATGTTGCGCACTTTGGCTAGTTCACCAACAGTCGGGGCCTGCATATCACAGGCGGTACGCCCGGGTACATTATATAAAATCTGGGGGATATCGACCGCTTCAGCTATAGCCTGATAGTGCAATATCAAGCCTCTTTGGGTGGGTTTATTATAATAAGGTGTTACCAGAAGGCTGGCTTCTGCCTTTGCCTTTTTCGCGCAATGTGTTAATTCAATCGCTTCAGCAGTCGAATTGGCACCGGTACCGGCTATCATCGGCAGACGCCGATTAATTATTTCGTAGCTTCGATTCAGTAATATACAGTGTTCCTCGGGATTCATGGTTGCGGATTCACCGGTAGTACCCGCAATCACCAGTGCACTGGTGCCTTCCTTTACATGAAAATCGATTAACGCCTCAAGTTGAGTGTAATCCACGGAACCATCGCCGTGCATCGGCGTTACCAACGCCACTAGACTACCTTTGAACATTCCGCACCCCTGTGCTACTTAAATACCAACGAGTGGCGTATGTTATAAAGACTGATATCAATGTACAAGCGATTGTATTCGTATATTTGCATCCTGGTTTTTGGGCGATCGCCAGAACCTGCTATTAACCTGGTAAGTTAACAGCTTGCCGGGTTAAAATATCGTAACCTGACTGTGACTACGGACTATTCTTGCTCGCTAGCCGTCTCGTGCGAAGGCCATGCTTTAATTATAGCCTGCACCAAGGTCGCAAGTGGAATGGCAAAAAACACACCCCAGATACCCCACAAGCTGCCGAAAAACACAACCGCGACGATGATAGCAACCGGGTGCAAATTGACAACTTCAGAAAAAAGCAGCGGCACCAACAGGTTGCCATCAAGAAACTGAATGAAAGCGTAAGCCAGCATCAGATAGCCAAATTCGGAGGTCACTCCCCACTGAGAAAAAGCTATCAGGGCTACTGGAATGGTGACTACCGTGGCACCGACATAGGGCACTATGACCGAAAGCCCAACGAGCAGACTAAGCAGCATCGCATAACTAAGACCCATTAATGCAAATGCAATATAACTCGCAGTCCAGATTACCAGGATTTCAATAAACTTGCCGCGCACATAACTGGCAATTTTTACATCTAGCTCTGCCCATACTTCGCGAACCAGTCGACGCTCATCCGGTAGAAAATCGCCTAACCAGCCTAAAATTAATTCCTTGTCTTTAAGAAAGAAAAACACCATCAGGGGTAGTAGAATCAAATACACAAAAAATGTTATCACACCCACCACCGATGCCAATGAAAGACTCACTACCTGCTGGCCCAGGGAAGTTACCTCGGTACGCAGAAAAGTAAGCATTTCCTCGACCTGCTGGGTCGATACATAATCAGGATACTGCTGCGGTAACTGTGACAGTAGCTGCTGGCCTTTGCCAAACATCGAGGGCATTTCACGAATCAATTCACTGATCTGTTTTGATAATAGCGGCAACAATACGAATAGGGTGAGTAGTATTGCGGTAACAATCAGAGCCGTGGCAAAACTCGCCGCGATAGTTCGATTCAGGTTGATTTGGTTCATCTTGATCACCAGGCCTTCGAACAGATACGCAATAATGATACCGATGAGAATGGGCATAAGGTGCGCATTCATTACCACGATCAGCAAGAAACCGAATATCAATATAAAGGCGAAAATTACCGTTTGGGGATCGGTAAAATAGCGTTGGTACCATTGTTTTAAAACATTGATCATCGAAGGAGATAGTTTTTGTATTTTGCTTCGAACATGGTTTGTAACTCCTCGATAACCTCTAACGCTTCACGCCCACGTAAAATATGCTGTCCCATTAACGATGAGGTTTCATCAAGCAGGTTCTCAATATCCAGCATGTAGTAGGTTTGTTTCAATCTTTTAATCGCCGCAATTACAGTTTCCTGTTCAGGCCTGGCAATGGCTACAGGCTCCAGGCCTGTTTCTACAGGTGTATTAATTTTATATTGTTGAACTAGAAAAGTCGCGTAATCGACGACAGCCTGCTGATGTTCATCACCTAGTTGAGGCATTAATGTATCCAGTTCCCGATTTCGATTCTTCATTCAACACACGGATTGTTGCGATCAGGTTATCGCATATGATTATTTTTTACGGTCGCAATAGGCATGCGCAAATTCAAGCAATTCCTCCATGATTCCCACACGAAATTTCTGCCGTTGGCGAACAAATGAAAAAGGACGGTTCAGTGGTGGATCTAGTTGCAACTCGACTAGTGTATTGAGCTTTAGCTCTTTATCTATCGTAGAACGTGACAAAATAGAAATACCCATACCGACTTCAACTGCTCCTTTCAGGGCTTCGGGACTGCCGAGTTCAAGACAATAATTCATTTCGGCCGGGTTAACATTTTCATCAAGCAGGTATTGCATTATCACTTCGCGAGTACCGGAGCCCTCCTCACGGTTTACGAAAGGGTATTGTTTTAACTCTGCCGGCTTGACCTTGCCACCTCTTTGCGCCAGCTCGTGATCCGGTGCTGCCACTACTACGAGATTGTCATCTTGACAAACTTCGACAATCAGGTTTTTGTTTGATACAGGAGCCTCCACCACACCGAGGTCAATCACATTGTGTTCGACCATCGATACTATGCCCTCTGAATTCGATACCTTGAGGCGCAAATTAATTTCCGGATAACGGTTTTTAAATTCACCAAGCAAAGCAGGTAACATGTATTCCGCGA
>Ga0255049_10001546_pt1 | contig 12628 bp, 6 predicted proteins | sample JV7_2_3_MG_FD_183615 | JGI IMG/M metagenome (GOLD analysis project Ga0255049, IMG submission 183615) | Seawater microbial communities from Jervis Inlet, British Columbia, Canada - JV7_2_3 | ecosystem: Environmental > Aquatic > Marine > Inlet | place: Canada: British Columbia | collected 2016-10-06
AGCCCGACCCTTGGGACCTGCTTCAGCCCCAGGATGAGACGAGCCGACATCGAGGTGCCAAACACCGCCGTCGATATGGACTCTTGGGCGGTATTAGCCTGTTATCCCCGGGGTACCTTTTAGCCGATAAGCCACGGCGCTTCCACACGCAACCGCGGGATCACTATGCCCAGCTTTCGCTCCTGCTCGACTTGTATGTCTCGCAGTCAAGCTCCCTTATGTCATTGCACTCAACGCCTGATTGCCGACCAGGCTGAGGGAACCTTTGGGCGCCTCCGTTACTCTTTAGGAGGCCACCGCCCCAGTGAAACTGCCCGCCAGACACTGTCCCTGATCCAGATAATGGACCGAAGTTAGAAGGCCAGCATGGCAAGGGTGGTATTTCAAGCTTGGCTCCACGACAGCTAGCGCTGCCGCTTCATAGCCTCCCACCTATCCTACACATGGCATACCAGACTCCAATGTCAAGCTGCAGTAAAGGTCCCGGGGTCTTTCCGTCCTGTAGCAAGTAGTGAGCATCTTTACTCACATTGCAATTTCGCCGAGTCCCTGGTTGAGACAGTGCCCGAGTCGTTACGCCATTCGTGCAGGTCGGAACTTCTCGTTCTTCCCCTCGTTTCCGAGGGGCGAAGACTATGCCTTCATCTTGTTCTCTTCGATGATCTCAGCCGGTTCACACCGCCGTTTACCACTGGGATTCATTCCAGCGGCGAGTTCGACGATCTGAACCATGCCGGTTGCGGTTAAGTGCTGCTTTTGAGCCATTGGCTCGCAGGCAGCGGCAAACAGTTCGAAATCTGTCTGCTTCCCCGACAGCATCGGATACACCCAGAAGTGGGGTATCACGTGGTGCCGGAGTTCAGACAAGTTGCGAACTCCCTACTTCACCGTTTGATCGCTGCGGTCCGGCCGAATGGTGCCGCAGCCGAAGTATCGCTGGATTGGGTCCAGCACTTGGCTGCGATCACGGTTCTGGCTGACCGATGCGCTCGGCCGCGCCTCCCACCCAACTTTGAGCGTCTGGCGGGGGCTGATCGAGACAATGAAACATCCTTCTCCGTCGAAATCGCCGGAGATGTAGGACTTGGGATCAATCGAACGAGACCAAGAGCCCGCGTATTGCGCCAGCGATAGATTTGCCACCCTCCGCAACGTCTCGATGCGGTGTGACAGACACTGACGCCTCTCCCCGAAGGGATCAGTCGTTACGGGGCCATACCTCCCAATGACGGAGGCAGAGGGCTTCCCACGGCGTTACCCGCCGTCCATTGCCTCGTCCTTGATTCCGAGGCGGCCGGTGTGGGCTTCGCCGTTATGAGCGGGTTGATGTACAGAGTCGCCTCTGTACCGGGCAATTCAATTACCCGACAAGGAATTTCGCTACCTTAGGACCGTTATAGTTACGGCCGCCGTTTACCGGGGCTTAAGTTCAGAGCTTCGCTGCAAGCAGCTAACCCGTCCCCTTAACCTTCCGGCACCGGGCAGGCGTCAGAGCGTATACGTCGTCTTGCGACTTAGCACGCTCCTGTGTTTTTAGTAAACAGTCGCTCAGGCCTGGTCTCTGCAACCCCATCAGGCTCAGGACGCGAGGTCCTTCACCCTACCGGGGCGCTCCTTCTCCCGAAGTTACGGAGCTATTTTGCCTAGTTCCTTAACCAGGGTTCTCTCGCTCGCCTTGGTATTCTCTACCTGTCCACCTGTGTCGGTTTTAGGGTACGGGCACCTTGTGCACTCGCTAGAAGGTTTTCTTGGTGGCATGGGCGTTCAGCAACTTCACCTATAAGCGGTTCGGCATCGCACCTCGGGCTTCGTGAGGTCCGGATTTTCCTAGACCTCGCCCTACATGCTTACCCCGGGTCAACCAACGCCCGGGTTTGCTTACCCTTCCACGTCACTCCATCGCTGGCCTAATACCAGGTGGGTCGGTAGGCCCCGAAGGGCTTTCCTTAGCAACCTGGATTCAGCCGTGGCGCGCACACGGTGGTACTGGAATATCAACCAGTTATCCATCGACTACGCCTGTCGGCCTCGCCTTAGGTCCCGACTAACCCTGGGAGGACGAGCCTTCCCCAGGAACCCTTGGACATTCGGCGGTGGAGATTCTCACTCCACATTCGCTACTCATGCCGGCATTCTCACTCGAGCGGCCTCCACGGCTGGCTTTCGCCGCCGCTTCATAGCCCGCTCGACGCTCCCCTACCGATCCTGCCCCCTGGACCACGAAGGCCTGGGTAATGGCAGAATCCCGCAGCTTCGGCGGTGTACTTGAGCCCCGTTACATCTTCCGCGCGGAGTCACTCGACCAGTGAGCTGTTACGCACTCTTTAAAGGAATGGCTGCTTCTAAGCCAACCTCCTGGCTGTTTGTGCGACTCCACATCGTTTCCCACTTAGTACACACTTAGGGGCCTTAGCTGGCGATCTGGGCTGTTTCCCTCTCGACCATGGAGCTTATCCCCCACAGTCTGACTGCTTCACTCTGGCGCCATGGGATTCGGAGTTTGACTGGGGGCGGTAGGCTTGTTGGCCCCCTAGCCCAATCAGTGCTCTACCCCCATGGCGGAACGTGAAACGCTAGCCCTAAAGCTATTTCGGGGAGAACCAGCTATCACCGAGTTTGTTTGGCCTTTCACCCCTATCCACAGGTCATCCCCCCAGTTTTCAACCTAGGTGGGTTCGGGCCTCCACGAGGTCTTACCCTCGATTCACCCTGCCCATGGATAGATCACTCGGCTTCGGGTCTATGACACGCGACTGAACGCCCTATTCAGACTCGCTTTCGCTGCGGCTACACCTCTCGGCTTAACCTTGCCACGTATCGATAACTCGCCGGCTCATTCTTCAAAAGGCAGGCAGTCAGGGCCACAAGTGACCCCTCCTACTGCTTGTAAGTCTACGGTTTCAGGTACTGTTTCACTCCCCTCGCCGGGGTACTTTTCACCTTTCCCTCACGGTACTAGTTCACTATCGGTCGCTAGGTAGTACTTAGCCTTACGGAGTGGTCTCCGCAGATTCACACGGGATTTCACGGGCCCCGTGCTACTTGGGAACACCACCAGGAGGTCAGAGAGCTTTCGCTTACAGGGCTGTTACCTTCTATGGCCGGACCTTCCAGTCCGGTTCAGCTAAATCCTGACTTTGTAACTCCTTGACGGGCCGGTGCACCGTCGGGTGAGTCCCACTACACCAATGCAGCAACGCCACCGGGCTATCACACTGCATCGGTTTGGGCTTATCCCGTTTCGTTCGCCACTACTAAGGGAGTCGATTTTTCTTTCTTTTCCTCGGGGTACTGAGATGTTTCAATTCCCCCGGTTACCTCTACCGGCCCTATATATTCAGACCGGAGTGACTGGGCATTACCCCAGCCGGGTTTCCCCATTCGGACATCCCCGGATCGAAGCCTATTTGACGGCTCCCCGGGGCTTATCGCAGCCAATCGCGTCCTTCTTCGGCTCCTAGCGCCTAGGCATTCACCGTAGACCCTTATTAACTTGGACGTAAAGAATCCAAAACGTTTCTGTGCTCGCTATGCAGTTCTCAAGGTGCAGGAAGCCAAGCTCCCTCCCGGGCCGACTCAGGCATCCACCGAAGCAGATATCCAAGCAAGATAGGCCCTGAAGGCAGCCATAGGGTTCCCGGCGGCCCGCACGTTTAAAACGGGTACCGGAGACTCCTCAACCGGCCAAAAAGGCCGGCCGGGCTCCCTCACGACTAAACAGTGTGCCGCCGTCTTCCCGGCGCTCCCAAAACGCCACTTGCGCGACGCCGATTAACAGAGACCGTTCCAACGGCTAACCAGATGTGCATTGACTAGGTACTAGGGAACCGGGCGAGCCCGGTTCCTTGGGAGTCTGTACGACTCCGGTTCTAGCTCCTTAGAAAGGAGGTGATCCAGCCGCACGTTCCCGTACGGCTACCTTGTTACGACTTCATCCCAATCGCTGACCCTACCTTCGGCAGCTTCCTCCCTAACGGGTTAGACCACTGACTACGGGCATTGCCAACTTTCGTGATGTGACGGGCGGTGTGTACAAGCCCCGAGAACGTATTCACCGCGGCTTTGCTGATCCACGATTACTAGCGACTCCGGCTTCATGAAGTCGAGTTGCAGACTTCAATCCGAACTGAGACCGGCTTTAAGGGATTCGCTCACCTTCGCAGGATCGCTGCCCGTTGTACCGGCCATTGTAGCATGCGTGCAGCCCTGGATATAAGGGGCATGATGACTTGACGTCGTCCTCACCTTCCTCCGAGTTGTCCCCGGCAGTCTCCTATGAGTCCCCGGCATAACCCGCTGGCAACATAGAACGAGGGTTGCGCTCGTTGCGGGACTTAACCCAACATCTCACGACACGAGCTGACGACAGCCATGCACCACCTGTCATGGACGCTTACGCACACTGTATTTCTACAGTTTTTCCCATGATGTCAAACCCAGGTAAGGTTCTTCGGGTTGCATCGAATTAAGCCGCATGCTCCGCCGCTTGTGCGGGGCCCCGTCAATTCCTTTGAGTTTTAGCCTTGCGGCCGTACTCCCCAGGCGGATCACTTAATGCGTTAGCTTCGACACGGCAGACGTCAATGAGTCCGCCACATCTAGTGATCAACGTTTACGGCGTGGACTACCAGGGTATCTAATCCTGTTTGCTCCCCACGCTTTCGCTCCTCAGCGTCGGTATCGGCCCAGAGAGCCGCCTTCGCTACTGGTGTTCCTCTCGATATCTGCGCATTTCACCGCTACACCGAGAATTCCACTCTCCTCTACCGAACCCTAGTCATGGCAGTATCGACCGGCATTCCGAGGTTGAGCCTCGGACTTTCACGACCGACTTACCAAACCGCCTACGAGCTCTTTACGCCCAATAAATCCGGATAACGCTTGGCCCCTACGTATTACCGCGGCTGCTGGCACGTAGTTGGCCGGGCCTTCTTGTGTGGGTACCGTCACTTGCGCTTCTTCCCCACTGAAAGAGGTTTACAACCCGAAAGCCTTCATCCCTCACGCGGCGTCGCTGCATCAGGCTTGCGCCCATTGTGCAATATTCCCTGCTGCTGCCTCCCGTAGGAGTCTGGGCCGTGTCTCAGTCCCAGTGTGGCTGATCGTCCTCTCAGACCAGCTACCCGTCATAGCCTTGGTGAGCCGTTACCTCACCAACTAGCTGATAGGCCGCGAGACCATCCCAAAGCGCCTGAGCATTTCCTCACAGAACCATGCGATTCCGTGAGGGGATCCGGTATTAATCCACGTTTCCATGGGCTATCCCGGTCTTTGGGGCAGGTTTCTCACGTGTTACTCACCCGTTCGCCACTAGAAGTCCCTCGATAGTTACCTATCAAGAGGTTCTCGTTCGACTTGCATGCATTAAGCACGCCGCCAGCGTTCATCCTGAGCCAGGATCAAACTCTCCATCGAAAACCCTCTTTGACGCCGCCGACCGAGGCCGGCAGGGTCAATTCGGAATCATGTAGAGCGATCCGCAGGGATTCCTGGCCAAACCGGGGATCCCTGCATTCTTCTCAAAGTTTTTTGACCGATCCACGCGTTCGAACAGCGGCTGTCACCTTCTGTCCTTGCGCGTGAACCGTCCTCCGGAACTTTCGCTCCCGCCGAAGCGGACGCAAAGGAACCAGAGGATTCACTTCTGGCTTTTAAGCACACTGTTTAGTTGTCAAGGAGCCCCAATCCCCACGCGTATACACCACGCGCGAGGAGGCAGAAGAGGAACAGTAGCACAGTGGGCCGGATAGTTGGCAGCGGCCGTGTGCAGGTTTTCGCGTTCTCGGTTCGGCTAATCGCCAGACCGCCGACCCAAGAAGATCCAGGCCGCAAAAAGCGCCGCCCCAACGACGATCACGGTTGTTGCCACCCCCACAACGACCCGTATCACCCACTTGAGGACCACCCAGGCGATGAACAGGATGATCAACGCCAGGACCACCTGCGTTCCGAGGCTGGTGTCTTTCTGCTCGCCCATATCGCAACGATATCTCATCGCTGAGCCTGTGAGGTTTCTGGCGTGCCGGGAATGTAGGTTCGACCGGACCCACAGCTTTGGGAACGCGTTGAGCGACGCGATCGGATTCGATGCAAGGTTTCGGACCTTGTACGAAGAGACCTGCTCGCTGATGCGCGATCCCAGGATGCGGCTCTCTTCAGCCGGTGGAAGCTCCCTAGACCTCTAGCGGCCGCGGGCGGGAACCTCCGACCCTCCCTGTGTCGTCGAACTCACACAGGAGGAAGCGATGCGAAAGCAACTCATGACCCTCATCACCGCGCTCGGCCAGGCGGCCGGTGAAGTTCAGAACCGGCGCCTGGTGCGCCAGGATTGGCGCACTGAGGAATGGCGGGAGCGCTTCGATTCCCGACAATGGGCGCACATCACAGGAGAGATCCCGACGGTGGAGGGCAGGTAGCCGCAGGGCCCGACAGCAGATAGCCAATGGTGTGAGGCGGGCTCCGGGCCACCGGACTGGCCTCCGGTGGTGGCTAGTCGTTAGCGACCAGTCTCACGAAGCGGCGCTTGCCTACTTGGACTATCTGGTTGGCGAGGGCGCGGCGGGATAGCTCTTCTCCCGGTACCGGTTCACCGTCGATCTTGATGGCGCCCTGAGCGACGAGGCGCTTCCCTTCGCTGGAGGACGTGACCAGGCCGGCATCCTTGAGGACGGCGGGTAGCCAAACCGGGTCTCCGGCGGGGAGCTCAAAGTCGGGAACCTCTTCGGGGGCATCCTTGTCCCGAAACACGCGATCGAAGGCAGCTTCGGCGTCGGCCGCGGCTGTCTCGTCGTAATAGAGGGCCACGACTTCTCGCCCCAGGCGGCGCTTGGTGTCGCCGGGGTGGGCCGACCCGTCGGCAAGGCTGCCCACGATTGAATCCACCTGGGCAGGGTCCAGCTCGGTGGCCAGCCGGAAGTACTGCTCCATCGTCTCATCGGGAATCGACATCACTTTGCCGAACATGTCGGCCGGCCCGTCGTCCACTCCTATGTAGTTGCCGAGTGACTGGGACATCTTCTGGGTCCCGTCGGTCCCGACCAACAGTGGCACAGTCATCACCATCTGGGGACGCTTCCCGTACCGGCCCATCAGTTCGCGGCCCACCAGGTTGTTCCAGAGCTGATCTGAGCCACCCAACTCGATGTCGGCGTCGATCGCCACCGAGTCCATCGCCTGCATCAATGGGTACATGAACTCCATCATCGAGATGGGCTGGCTGGCTTCAAAGCGCTTGGAGAAATCATCGCGTTCCAGCATCTGGGCCAGTGTCATCTTCGAGGTCAACTCCAGCACGTCGGCCATGTCCAGCTTGGCCAGCCACTCCGAGTTGTATCGAACCTCCAGCAGGTCCTCGTCCCAGATCAGCACCTTCTTGAAGCCCTCCAGCACATTGTCGGCGTAGCGGCGCACCTCCTCTTCGGAGAGGCGCTTGCGGGTCTCGCTCTTGCCCGATGGGTCGCCGACCTGAGCCGTGAAATCCCCCACGATGAGGACCGCCTTGTGTCCCGCTTCCTGGAACTGGCGCAATTTGCGCAGCACCACTGCCCAGCCCAGCGTCACTTTGGGAGCGGTCGGGTCCATTCCCAGCTTGACCCGGAGCGGCCGCCCTTCCACCACACGTTCCCGGAACTCGGCCTCCGGGACCACGGTCTCGATGCCCTGCAACAGGCGGGCGATATCGGTCATGGGGCGAGGTTAATGGGCGGCCCGCGAAGTCCGTCTGACCCGGGCCGAAATCCCCCGCTATCCAGAGGTCTCTCTGTACCGTGGCCGGGGAGTAAGGACGGCTAATGAAACGCGGGAACCGACGCTGGTCTCCTGGGTTGCTGGCCCTCGTCATGGTGGCGAGCGCCTGCAGCCTCACCATCGATCCCCTCGACGATCCTGGAATTGGCGAGAGTGCGCTTACCACCGTGGTGTACGCAGCCGATGGGTCGGTTCTGGCCCACTGGCACGCTGGCGAGGACCGCACCCTGGTCGTCTACGAGGACATTCCCCAGCACCTCATCGACGCCGTGGTGGCAATCGAAGATGAGCGCTACTGGGACCATCCCGGAGTGGACCTGCGGGCCATCATCCGGGCCGCCCAGGCCAACGGCGCCGCCGGAGATATCGTGCAGGGTGGTTCGACCATCACCCAGCAGTATCTCAAGAACGTGCTGCTCACCAACGCCGTCACCTACGACCGCAAACTGGAGGAGGCCGCGCTCGCCGTCCGCCTGGAAGAGGGCCTGACGAAGGAGCAGATCCTCGAGCGATACCTCAACACCATCTACCTGGGGGACGGTGCCTACGGGGTGGGAACCGCCGCCGTCCACTACTTCGGTAAGGACGTCGACGAGCTAACACTGGCAGAGTCCAGCATGCTGGCCGCCCTGATCCAGGCGCCGGGGGCCACCAATCCCCGCACCGATCCGGAGGCAACGGTGGCCCGCCGCAAAATCGTCCTGGAGAAGATGGTCGAGCAGGGCTACATCAGCGCCGGCGATGCCACAACCGCCAGCCTGGAAGAGATCGCCCTCTCTCCCCCGGCCCGCCGCCTGGCCAGAGCCCGCTACCCCTACTTCGTCGAAGAGTTGAAGCAGCAACTCCTGGACGACATACGGCTCGGTGTGACCCCGACCGACCGCTACAACTCCCTGTTCCGGGGTGGGCTGCGCATCTACACCACGTTGGAGCCCGCCATTCAGGACGCCGCCGAACAGTCAATCCGGGCCGTCCTGGTGGAAAGCGACGGCCCCGACTCGGCGCTCGTGTCAATCGACCCGCGATCTGGCTATGTCAAAGCGATAGTCGGAGGACGGGACTTCTACGACGAAGACGACCCGATTGCCCAGTTCAACCTCGCCACCCAGGGACGGCGCCAGCCCGGCTCCGCTTTCAAACCCTTCGTGCTGGCCACCGCTCTTGAAGAAGGGACCGACCTCTACGACATCTACGAGGCCGGACGCAGGGCTGAGATTCAGACAGATTCGCGTGTCTGGACGGTCGAGAACTACAACCAGTCTGCTTTCCCACCGCTCACCGTTCTCGAGGCCACCGTCTACTCGGTCAACGTCGTCTATGCCCGGCTAATGGACGACGTCGGTCCCTTTCAGGTGCGCGACCTGGCCAAAAGAGTGGGCATCACCTCCCACCTGCAGCCGTTCCACTCCCTGGCGCTGGGCGCACAGGAAGTCACACCATTTGAGATGGCGTCCGCCTATGGCACGTTTGCCGCCGACGGTCTGCACGTCACTCCCACCATGTTCACCGCCATCGAGACCCACGATGGGGAGATAGTGATCGAGCAGCAACCGGAGTTCACCCAGGTGATCGACCACGAGGTGGCCGACGGAGTCACCACCGCCCTGACCGAGGTAGTGAAGCGAGGCACCGCCCAGCGGGCCCGCATCGGGCGGCCGATAGCAGGCAAGACCGGTACCTCCCAGGAGCACCGGGACGCCTGGTTCGTCGGCTACACACCGGAGTTAGTCACATCGGTCTGGGTTGGTTTCGCGCGGACCAACGAGGTCATGGAGGACCCGAGGACTGCGATAACTGTGACGGGAGGGACCTGGCCGGCCGAGATCTGGGCACTGTTCTCGCTCAACGCTCTCGCCACCGTCCCCTACTCATCGCTGGCGGTTGTCGACGAGGACGGCACCGTCGATGTCGATGTCGATCTCTCCACCGGGTATCTGGCGGGACCACTCTGCCCCCATGGGCACATCCACCGCCTGCAACTCCCGCCCGGCGAGGTTCCCACCGTGATCTGTCCGATCCACAATCCGCCCGACATCGTAGGAATCGGAGCCGGAGAAGTGCCGCCGGTAATCGGACGTGAATTGGGTGAGGCCGTGAGCGCCCTTGATCGGGCCGGCTATGAGGTGCGGTTGGAGTGGGAGGATGGTGGGAACCTCCAACAAGGCACCGTCTTCGGCCAATCTCCCGATCCCGGGGTCCCCGCCCAGGCCGGGTCTATCGTGACCATCACCCTGGCAGGGCCCGAGCCCGGCGCTGAAGTCCCCGGAGTCCTAGGACTCACCCGGATAGAAGCCGAGGCCGAGTTCGCCGTCTACGGGATTGCCGTGCAGGTGATCGAGGAGGCCGAAAGCATCGCGGCCGATGCCGCCCGCCGGGCGGGCCGGGTTTGGAAGCAATCCCCCGCCGGCGGCATCGAAGCCGACGGGACCGTAACCGTCTGGGTCAATCCGGAAGCGGATTCCTAGCGCTCAGCCCTCGACCAGGACAAAGCGCCACGGCCAGGCCACCGCCTTGCTGATCCCGACCCTGGGAGTGGCAATGATCTGGCCCCCGGGCGCCTTGCCCTCGAGCAGCTGCACCGGACCCGCCAATACCGAGGTCCCATCCTCTTCTCCGCTCACTCCCAGCGCCTGGGTCAGCTTGCCGGGCCCGTCGGCCAGGTGATCACTACGCCTCCGGCGTCGGGCCATTACATCGGCTCCGAGGACCGGCTTGCCGGCCCGCAGCAGGACGGCCGAAGGGTCGTTGGGACCCCCGGTGACGATGTTCATACACCAGTGGAGCCCATAGGAACGGTAGACGTAGAGTGTGGCCTGGTCGCCGAACATTGAACTGTTGCGGGCGGTGCGCCCCCGGTAGGCATGACTGGCCGGGTCCCTCTCACCGGCGTACGCCTCAACTTCGGTGATGACCACCTCGGTGGGGCCTGGTGGCAACTCGGTGCGCAGCCGCCATCCCAGCAGCCCGGGGGCAACGTCCTCCACCGGACCCTCGAGCAGGCGCCGAAGGCTGATGATCACTCGCCGCCGCGGAGTTTGACGGCGAGAGTCGACTCGACGTGTTCGATCATGCCGCGCCTTACCTGCTGCGCCTCATCGTCTGTCATGGTGTGATCCGATGCCCTGATGACAATCGTCACGGCCAGGCTCTTGCGGCCCCCACCCAGGTCGAACTCGTCAAACAGATGTACGGACTCCAGCCCCGAGTCGACCGATGCCGCTACCGCCTGCACCAGCGAGGCGGCCGACATCCCCGCTTCCATCTCAAAAGCGAGGTCGAATTTCTGGGGCGGGTAGACACTGGGGGCCGCAAAAGCCCACCAGGAGGGCTCGACCAGAAGAGGATCGACCGCCAATTCCACCACTGCCACTCGCTCAGTGAAGTCGAAATGGCGAGCGGCGGAGGGATGCAATTCGCCGACGGATCCGATGACCTCGCCGCCCTTGAGGACTTCGGCGGCCCGTCCCGGGTGGAGTCCGGCCAGCTCGGCCTGTCGGATGGTCACGTCATGCCAGCCGAGCCGCTCAGACAGAGCTTCTACGACCGCGGTCAGGTCGTAGACGTCTGCCGGCCGTCCGCCTCCGGCAATGTCACGCTCCACTTCGCCCGTCATCAGGGCTGCCAGGTGAGACGGCTGGTGCGGTATCCGCTCGTCGATCGGGGATGGAGTGTGACGAAAGACCCGCCCGATCTCGAAAAGCGCGACGTTGCCTTGCCCGTAGGCGACGTTGCGGGAAGCCGCTTTGATGAGACCTGGCAGCAGTGTCGAGCGCAGTGTCTCCTCCGCGTCACTGAGGGGATTCTTGACCCGCACCGTGCTGCGACGGAGATCTGCGGCAGGAAGTCCGAGCGCATCGAGGTCGGCTGTGCCGATGAAGCCAAGAGTGTTGGCCTCTGAGAGACCGGCTCCCGTCAGCACCGAGCGCAGCAAACGGCTGCGCTGCTGGCCCGGCGTCAGGCCCCCACCGGTGCCGTGGGGAAGGGTGCCGGGTATCCGGTCGTAGCCGTAAATTCGGGCGATCTCCTCGACCAAGTCGATAGGTCGGGTCAGGTCGGGGCGGACGGTAGGAATCTCCGCAACCAGAGGATTCGCTCCGGTCACAGTCAGGCCGAGACGGGCGAGAAGTCCGACCACCGTCTCCGTCTCGATATCGACACCGAGCACCCGTGGCACCTCTGCCAAAGGCAACTCGACCGTCCAGGGCGCGACGGGGTCCGGGTAGATATCGACGACCCGGCCGGCCGCCTCTCCGCCGGCGTTCTCAACAAGCAACTGAGCGACCCGGGCCGCCGCTCGATCCGACAGATTGGGATCAACCCCGCGCTCGAAACGGGCCGAGGCCTCGCTGCGTAGATTGTGTCGCTTGGAGCTGTAGAGGATGGCGGGAGGATCCCAGTGAGCCGCCTCGACCAGGACCCGGGTGGTGGCGTCGGAAACTTCGGTCGGCCCACCACCCATAATGCCTGCCAGCGACACTATCCCATCTGCGTCGGAGATCACGATGTCCCCGGGATCAAGAATGCGCTCGACATCGTCGAGAGTGGTGAGCGTGTCGCCGTTCGAGGCCCGGTGAATCGTCAGTTGCTCGCCGGCCACCTGATCGAGGTCGAAAACGTGGGTGGGATGGCCCAACTCCATCATCACATAATTGGTGGCATCCACCAGGTTGTTGATCGGCCGGACCCCGGCCGCCCGCAACCGCGCTTGCATCCACATCGGCGACGGACCGCTCGCCACGCCTCTGACCTCGCGGCCCACGAACCGGGGACAGCCGGTGCTGTCGGCGATCTCAATCTTCAGCTCGGTGGGAGGATCTACCTCGGCAACGTCGATCATCGGCTCGTGCAGTTCCAGATCGAGCTTGGCAGCCACATCCCGGGC
>Ga0255049_10001547_pt1 | contig 12626 bp, 9 predicted proteins | sample JV7_2_3_MG_FD_183615 | JGI IMG/M metagenome (GOLD analysis project Ga0255049, IMG submission 183615) | Seawater microbial communities from Jervis Inlet, British Columbia, Canada - JV7_2_3 | ecosystem: Environmental > Aquatic > Marine > Inlet | place: Canada: British Columbia | collected 2016-10-06
AAAGTAAGTGCCCTTCGGTTAAAAACCCGATAGTTAAAATCAGGATTTTATTCCCCCTTCAAGCCCGCGGAAAAATCGTGTCCAGATTGGGGTGAATTGTCAGGGATGACAATTCAGGCTCCCCCGTGCCGGGAGCGCGTGGGAGCCGACCTCGAGATGGACGCTATTTTTACGGTGAAGGGCTTGTTCGGGGCGGCATTTCTTGGGTACTTCTTGTTGCTGTAGACAAGAAGTACCTCGCGCACATACTCTTAAATTTACTACAGAGTCAGTAAAGCCCTAGTGTGCGAAAAAATGCAACCCTTTCACAAGGCAAAGCCAACCAACATCAAGCCCCAACAATATTAAACTCCGGCCCATAAGGAAACCGGGTAATATTCTCAACACCATCCTCACCCACAACCAGAATATCATGCTCCCGATACCCACCCGCCCCCGGCGTACCCAATGGCAGGGTCAACATCGGCTCCATCGAAACCACCATACCGGGTACCAGTTCGGTATCGATGTCTTCACGCAATTCCAGACCCGCCTCGCGGCCATAATAATGGCAAAGCGCACCAAACGAATGACCATAACCAAATGAGCGATACTGCAACAAGTTCAAGTCGTCGAAATAGCGATTGATTTCGGCACATATACCCGAACAGGTGGCGCCAGGTTTGATCAATGTCAGGCCCAGTTCGTGGGCGCCGACATTGGCCTGCCAGATTCGCAGCGAATCGTCATCGGCTTCACCGAGAAAAAGGGTTCTCTCCAGCGCGGTGTAGTAACCGGATATCATCGGGAAAGTATTCAGGCTGAGGATATCGCCGATTTTCAGTTTTGCAGTAGTAACCGGATTGTGTGCGCCGTCGGTATTTAAACCGGCCTGGAACCAAACCCAGCTATCGCGCAATTCACTATCGGGGTAGCTTTTGGCAATTTCCAGTTCCATCGCGTCGCGCCCGGCCATCGCCACGTCTATTTCACGCGCGCCCTCTTTGATTGCTGCTTTCACCGCTTCGCCACCAATATCGGCGGTTCGCGCACCGCCCTTGATCAACTCGATCTCTTCGGCTGATTTGATCATACGCAACACCATGATATCGGCATTCAAATCCCTGATATGAACCTCACCCAACATGCTCATCATGGTGTCTCGAGCAGCCAGGGTCAGGTGATCGGCTTCGATGCCGATATGTTTTGCATTGGAGATGATCGACTTCACCGCACGCCAGTAATTGTTGCGCTTCCAGTCGGTGTAAATCAGGTTTTCGCCATAGCTGCGTCGCCAGGGCTGGCCACCGTCAATATTAGCCGACACGGTCACGCAACGATTTTCAGTCACCACACAAGCATAGGGACGCCCGAAAGAACAGTAGAGAAAACCCGAATAGTAGGCGATGTTGTGCATCGAGGTGAGTAACACCGCATCGATACCGGCTTGACCCATCAACTGACGTAATTTAGCTAAACGGTTCTCATATTCTGTATTAGAAAAAGGTAGGTTGGCTTTTGACCCGTTTTGCAATTGAAAAAACTCAGGCCGAATGGTTTGCGATTGAGACATGGTTTCACTCCGAAAAATCCGGGTGAAATTTATTCACCCGGTAGCTGTGCTCTGTCAATGTGATAAGGACGGGGCACCAATCCGGGCGTACAGGATCAAAAATCTGCAAATGCAGCATCGATAATGCTCGAGAATAGCGACGCCATCGCTATGAGCGGAAAGCGATTTTATCCGCCGATAATCGGGCCCGCAAGTGATATTTATAAAAAGCAGCAAATGCCAGCGCTTACCTGGCATGCAGGCACACCACTGTATCCGATAACTGATATAGTTTCTGTCATGGCAATTCAAAAAAAGGTGTTGATTTTAGGCTATGGTGAAATGGGCCATGCGATGGAAGTTTTACTCGGGACCAGCCATCGGCTCTTTATCTGGGATAAGTTCCCTCAACCTGGCTTTAAATCAGTGGTGCTTGACCAGGTGGTACCGATGGTTTTATCTGTTATCACATCGAAGCAGATCAATAGCCGCCGGATATTAACTCCAGCGGCCCTATTCATACGATGGCTATTTAGCTTTATCGATAAATTCCTGAATCTTGGTTGCATCCAACAGCGTAGTCCAGCTACTCGCGCCTGAACTGATAATGCTTTTATTCCATTTCTTCAACCGTTTGCGATAGATTTCCGGATTCGCGCTATCCTTATTCAGCTTGATCACATTCATAGCGGCGATATCAATTCCTTCAAACTCATCATCGGCAAACTTGCGCACAACGCCCGACGGTAATTCTTCTTTCATATCGCTGAAGATAAACATCAACTGGGTGCCGGATTGCGTGGCCTTGAGATAATCGGAACACAGCATCATCGCACCGCTTATATCAGTAAGACGTGACCTGGCTTTGCCCGAACCAAACTTGTCCAGCTTTTTTGACAGCTTAAGTTTTTCACTATTAGCCTGTGTTGGCCTGTAATCCAGAGTCAGCTTGGTAACCAGGTTTTCCTCTGCATAGCTATTGCTGTCAATTTTGACAAAAAACAGAGTATCGCCTGGGTCCATTTGAGGCACTATCCCGGCCTTGACAATATTGACCACGCCTTTTTTCTCAGCCGAATAGGTTCCGGATATATCAACCAGCGTGCAATATGAAGTCTCATAATCCTTGTTGTCGGTACAGGCCGCGACTATCGAGCTGACGGATACGGCGAGCAGAATGTGCCTTATGATTTTTCGCATTATATTTTCCCTGTTTAACTAGCGCTAACTGGTTTGCCTTTAAACATGTTATATATCTGCAACGGCACTATGATGTAGATATCGAAGACATGTATCAGGATCTTGAAGAATCCCTCGATCAGGAAAGCAATCATGTTCGCCAGATGGCAAATCAGGGTAACAATGACGGTGTAGATTTTGGCGAAAGCGTGCTGGCTGGCCTCGATAAACATTTCCAGCGGTATTGCGATTACCGCAAGTATCCAGGGCAGTACAAAGCCCAGCAAAGCCTGGCCTATGACTGTAATGTTTGAGTCGATGGTTTCTGCAACCGTTGCCGATTCCCCGGCCAGACTCCTGTCCAGCGCGCTCTTGGCTTCAGCCAGATGTTCACGAAGTATCGCCAGCGAAGCTTCCACAGAAGACAGGAACAACAGCCCGAAAAGCGCACCATATAAAATTATTTTTCGCTTACCGCGTGTCATGTTGGCGATCTGGGGAAAGGTGTGGGTAACACCAATGGCTTCAAACAGGAATATGCCCAGTACCAGCTCAAGGGCAACTATGACCAGTGCGGAGACTTCTGATACAGCCAGCCCGGCCACCCGAACCCCGGCAGGCACCAGCTCAGACATTGGCAAGGCTATCAGGTTAAAGTTAATAAACGCACCTATCAGGCCAACAAATATTACGATCAGTGAGATAATAAAAAGCTTGGTCACCTTGGAAGAGAGCATATCTATGGACTCGGAACCCCCTGTAGTGATTTTCTGGTATTGATCCATATATTTGTCGATGTTGCGGCTATTTTCGATTACTTTGTCGACCTTGTGATTGATCTCTTTGCCAAGTTTTTCGATACGTTTCCACACTGGCGCCATGGAACCTAATATCTTGTGGCGCTTGCCTGCCACGTCGCGTAATTCAGATATTGCTTTCTTTTCCCCGGCGACAGCAGACTTGTGTATTTCCGCCAGCATTTTCTCGATTATCCGATCCCCGGTTGATCCCTGGGCGCGGGCGATGGTTTCTACTACCTCGCTCCATCCCGGGGCTTCCGGTGCAACCTGCCCGCATTCCTTGTAATCATCGTCAATTTTGGCAATGCTTTCATCGAGTTTTAGTTGCAATTCGGGATATCCGGCAAGACTTTTGGTGTTCGCCGTATCTATTTTGTGGAATTCCTGAAGTATTTCACCCTGAATTTTAGCAAGACCCGATTCGAGCAATACTTTTCGATCTTTCTCGCGCATTTTTTCAACTGAAATTTTTATCCAGGAAGCTACTTTTCTTAAGCCTCCCGCGGTCGCATCCGACATCGCCTGAATCAATTTATGCATGGGTTCCCTGGCAAAGAACAGAAAAATCATGCTAGCTACAACCCAAACAGCGATTGAAACACCGGGCATTTCTGGCAAAAAGTATAAACGCTCCATGGCGAGCTTCCTAAATAAAATTTTGTATGAGTGAAGTACTGAGAATAGACGCCTTTTGTGGAAAATCTATAGCGAATATAGTTTCTTTTGGCCTTTTATCGCAGATCGCATCAAATCCGAATCCAATTCGGCCATTTTCGGTTAGATTTTTCATCTCAAAATACATTTTTCAGTTCGTTTTTATACTGAAGAATTGCTCACCCGCCGATACATAACAGGAGAATTCTTAGGTTGGGCTTCGTCCCTCTCGGCAATTGCTCCTGCATTCCTCTTTTCAGTTGAGATAATAATACAGAAAATAACTCCTTAACTTCGACTGTTTACTGTCCTAATGATGGGGTCCACTTCTAACAACGAATGACTATATTTTATTTTTGAATCCAATTATTCTATGCTAGCCTTTTTTAAAAAAGTAAGCGTTAAAATCGACACCCCGGGAACCTCAGTCACAACAGGCCGTACTGGCGATTCCGGGGTTCAGAATTTTAGGAGTCTGCCCGAGAATAGAAGTCGTAGTGATGGCAGGCTCCTGCAGCACAAACTCTTTATGGATTCCGCAATATGAGCCGCCTTAGTTTGTTCCAGGATTTACTCAATACGATTTCTGAACGCGGGCTTAGTCTGTTATCTCCAGTCACAGGGAGTGTACCGAGTGTAGAGTCATTGATTGATTTGTGTGACATCCTCATCTCAAACCGTGGAGAAGCATCGGGTGTGGCCTACGCGCGACGAGTACTAAGAGGATACAAACAGCTGGATGATGCACAGTGCCTGGAGTTTTACCGTGAGCTTGCCAACCGCTATCACCCCAACATCACTAATATAAAAAAGACATTTGATGCTTATACCGCGGATCAAAACCCCGGCAATCTCGCAGACTTGCTTGAAGCGGCCGAACCACCACGGCAGGAGTTATTTCGCCGACTGAATCTGGCACCTGGAGGCACAGCCGGACTCGTCAGCCTGCGCAAAGGCATGCTCTCGCACTTGCGTGATGAACCCGAATTACAGGCGATCGAAAATAATCTCGCTTACCTGTTCGATTCCTGGTTCAACCGCGGCTTTCTCGTGTTACAACGCATCGACTGGCAAACACCGGCCAACGTGCTGGAAAAGATTATCCAGTACGAAGCAGTCCACGAAATAAACGGCTGGGATGATTTGCGCCGTCGTATCTACCCGCCCGATCGGCGCTGCTTTGCTTTCTTTCATCCAGCGCTTGGCGACGAGCCCCTAATTTTTGTCGAGGTCGCACTCACCCTCGACGCGCCAACTGCTATCGCCGAAGTACTAGACGAACAAGACGAAGATTTTGACGTAGAGCAAGCACGCACTGCGGTGTTCTATTCGATCTCGAATTGTCAGGAAGGATTACGCGGCATTTCCTTCGGCAACTTCCTGATCAAACAGGTTGCTGAACAACTGGCAAACGAGTTACCCGGGCTCAAGAATTTTGTCACACTATCCCCGATTCCGGGGTTTCTCAAGTGGCTAAAAGGCCCACCCAATAGTATTTCAGAAGACGAGATTAATAATGCCCGCGCCAGCATTGTCGACGATGACTGGCATATAGATCCTGAAAAATCAAAAAAAGCGCAGGAGTTGTTACTACCACTTGCTGCTTATTATCTGCTGAAAGCAAAACGTAGTGACAAGCTTCCGGTAGACCCGGTTACCCGGTTTCACATAGGAAACGGCGCGTCGCTTGATCGAATTAACTGGCTTGGTGATATTTCACCGCGCGGTCTGGGGCAATCAGCCGGTATCATGGTCAATTACCTTTATGACCTTAATAAGATCGAAAAGAATCATGAAGCCTACGTCGACAAAGGCAGTATCGCCTCATCACGCAGCGTTCGCACTGGCATAAGTCAACGGGTTAAAAGACCCCGGAGACGTTCGTATGATTAATCACTTATTTGATACTTTATTTGATCAAAAGCCCGGTGGGGCAGTATTTATCGAGCTAGCCGACGGCACACGCTGGAACTATGGAGACATTCTTAGCGAAACCGCCCGGGTCGCAAACGCGCTTGTTTCACTAGGTATTCAACCCGGTGACCGGATAGCCGCACAAGTCGATAAGAGTGTATCCGCGATAGCATTATACCTCGGTACGATCCGGGCGGGCGCGGTATTCCTGCCGTTAAATACAGCCTACACGGCACCTGAAGTTGAATATTTTATTAACGATGCCGAGCCTGCTTTACTGGTATGCCGCCCCGCTGCTGAAACCGCATTGCGTCCGATTGCAGCAAGCGCTGCTACTCGCCTGGAAACCCTCGATTCCAGTGGTAACGCGGGTAGCTGGTCGGAACTGGTAAACAGATGCGCAGGCGAATTTGACAGCGTAGCGCGAGACAGTCATGACCTCGCCGGTATACTCTACACTTCAGGCACCACCGGGCGCGCCAAAGGTGCGATGATTACCCACCTCAACCTCGCCACCAATGCCCTCACCCTGGCCGATATCTGGCGTTTCACCAGCGACGATGTCTTGCTGCATGCACTACCCATTTTTCATACGCACGGATTATTCGTCGCAATCAATACCACCCTGATTGCCGGAGGATCGCTATTATTTTTGCCACGCTTCGATGCCGATGAAGTAGTGTCGGTCATGCCGCGCGCCAGTGTCATGATGGGAGTGCCAACATTTTATACGCGCTTACTGGATAACAGCAGCTTCACTGCCGAACAGGCACAGGGTATGCGTTTGTTCGTGTCGGGCTCTGCCCCCTTATTGGAGGAGACGCATATAGCTTTCCATGCGCGTACAGGCAAAGCAATTCTTGAACGCTACGGCATGACCGAGACCAATATGAACACATCGAATCCTTACGCGGGCAATCGGCGCGCCGGAACAGTCGGTTTGCCGTTGCCAGGTGTTGATATCAGAATCACTGATCCGGAATCCGCTGTCGAGTTGCCAAACGGCGAGATCGGTATGCTGGAGGTTAAAGGCCCGAACATATTCAAGGGCTATTGGCGCATGCCGGAGAAAACCGCCGAGGAGTTTCGCAAAGGCGGGTTTTTTATTACCGGAGATCTCGCCATGATTGACGACCAAGGCTATGTTGTTATCGTTGGTCGCGACAAGGATTTGATCATTAGCGGCGGATATAATGTCTATCCGAAGGAAGTCGAATTAGAAATCGATGCGCTGCCGGGTATCGTCGAATCCGCTGTCATCGGTTTGCCGCACAATGATTTCGGTGAAGCCGTTACTGCAGTGGTCGTCGCCAGGCAAGATAACGCAATTAACCAGCAAGATATTATGGTCGAAATCAGCAAGCGCCTTGCGGGCTACAAACAACCCAGGCGCATTTTCTTCGCCGACCATTTACCGCGCAATAGCATGGGGAAGGTACAAAAGAACTTGCTGCGCGACGAGTATAAAGATACTTATGCCACCCGCTCGCAGAGCGAGTAAAAATCTAAACCAGCAACGCAACGCCCACCAGCCAGAACATTTCGCCAAACTCGACACTGGCCCCGGCGGTATCGATGGTGCATCCCTGGAGTCTTTGTAATATCAGTCGTCGCAGCAACCAGAAACCTGCCAACATCAACAGCAGGCCGTTTAGCGAAACAATAACGGCGAGTAATAAACATACCGCCAGTATCAGGCGAACCAGGTCGCGAGGCAGGTAAGTCGATACCGCACTCGCCAGGCCTTCCGCCCGAACACAGGGCGTGGTCATGAATAACAACAGAATCAAAGCCCGTCCAAACACCGGTGCGAACAAAATCGACCAGAAATAACCCTGCTCGAGTAACACCGTAAGCGCGGCAAACTTGAGAATCAGGATCGAAACAATGGCGGTAGTGCCAGCATCTCCGGTAATTGCATCGTTCAAAATACGATGCGCTTTTTCTTCGTCCCCTATGCCACCAATCCAGGCATCGGAACTACTGCCAACACCTTTCAAGTGCAGTCCACCGGTGATCGCAGCCCACAGGACAGTAAGCACAGCTGCCAGTAGTAAGGGTGACATGGCAGTTAAAGCCAGCGCCGGCAGAACCAGGCAGAGACCAATGAATAAACCCGCCAATGGGAAAAAAAGTGAAGCCCGCGCAAAGTCCGCGGGTTGTATATTCCCCAGCTCCGGCATTGGAATCCGGGTCATCAGCGACATTGCGAGCAATAATATTTTTGGCATGGCTGGTACTCCCCCTAACCTGTTTATATCAGTGTTGCGCTGCCATTGAAACAGCCGTGAATAAGGCTATGTCACGAATCTTCCCATAATGTCGTGCTAAATCAAAATTGAACCAATCCTGTTCCCGGGCTGATGTCGTTTATTTACGCTGCAAAGTCGTTTATTAATTGACACTTGCATTACCATTTTGTTTAAACTTCATGTTAACGAATTGATTGAGCTGATTGCCGACTGATTTCAACAGGCAGCGCCCTTTTGTCGCCAGTTTATTCATTTTTCTTTTACCCAAAACGAACCGACGCTTATGCATTATTCTGCTCTCAGCCTGGTCAAGCAAGCGCTTACCGGTAATCGCGGCTGGACCCGGGCCTGGCGAAATCCAGAGCCGAAGAAACACTACGACGTAATTATTATCGGTGGCGGCGGGCACGGTCTGGCGACTGCCTATTACCTCGCAAAATTACATGGTATCAGCAATGTTGCAGTGCTCGAAAAGGGCTACATCGGTGGCGGTAATACCGGTCGCAATACCACCATTGTGCGCTCCAACTACATGCTGAATGCAAACTCGCAGTTCTACGAGAAATCAATGAAGTTATGGGAAGGCCTGAGCCAGGACCTGAATTACAATGTCATGTTCAGCCAGCGTGGTGTGTTAAACCTGTTCCATACAGATGCCCAGCGCGATGCTTTTGTGCGGCGTGGCAATGCCATGCGCCTCAACGGCGTTGACGCCGAATTGCATGATCTCGATGGCGTGAAGAAATTAATGCCGCATCTCGACTTTTCCCAAAACACCCGTTTCCCCGTCCTGGGTGGCCTCTCGCAGCCACGTGGTGGAACCGCAAGACACGACGCGGTGGCCTGGGGATACGCACGTGCAGCCGACAATCTTGGCGTCGACATTATCCAGAAATGTGAAGTGACAGGCATAAATCGCGACGGAGACAAGGTACTCGGCGTCGAAACTTCACGCGGATTTATCGGCGCGGGTCAGGTGGGTGTCGCAGTCGCCGGTAACTCCAGCCGGGTATTTGATATGGTCGGAATGAAACTGCCGATCGAAAGCCATGTTTTACAGGCCTTTGTTACCGAGGCTATCAAACCACTGGTCGACACGGTCTGCACCTTCGGCATGGGTCATTTTTATATCAGCCAGTCGGATAAGGGTGGCCTCGTATTCGGCGGCGATCTCGACGGTTACAACACTTACGCACAACGTGGCAACCTGCCAACTTTCAACCATGTGGTCGCCGGCGGTGTGACCATGATGCCCTGCCTCGCACGCCTGCGGGTACTGCGTCAATGGGGTGGTGTGATGGATATGTCGATGGATGGCACACCGATCATCAGCAAAACCCCGATCCATAACCTGTATTTGAATGGTGGCTGGTGCTACGGCGGTTTCAAGGCAACACCAGGCTCCGGCTGGGTATTCGCGCATACCATCGCGCACGACAAGGCCCACGAACTGAACAAGGACTTCACCCTGGAACGTTTCCGTGAAGGCAAGATGATCGATGAAAAAGGCGCTGGTGCCTCACCCAAGGCTCATTAGGAGGCATTAAACATGTTAAGAATCGAATGCCCCTGGTGCGGGGTACGCAATGAAGACGAGTTTTCCTACGGCGGTGATGCCAGCGTGCAGCGACCCGCCGACGGTAGCTCGATGGATGAGTGGTACGACTATGTCTACACCCGCGATAATTCCGCCGGAAAACATACCGAGCACTGGCAACACGTGAATGGTTGTCGCGCCTGGGTAACCGTGGTTCGCGACACCATGACGCATCAAATTCATAGTACTGCGCCTGCCTCACCTAACCTGCCCGTTAATACTGTGCCAGGTAAAAAATCTAAGGGTGCAAAATCGTGAGCCAGAAATATCGCCGCGCCGAGGGTGGCCAGATTGATCGCAGTAAACCCCTGTCTTTCACCTTTGATGGTAAATCCTATCAGGGCTATCAAGGCGATACTTTAGCCTCGGCATTGCTCGCCAATGGCGTTCATCTGATGGGGCGCAGTTTTAAATACCATAGACCGCGGGGTGTTTTAACCGCCGGATCAGAAGAGCCCAACGCGATAGTTGAATTGCGTACCGGTGCGCGCAAGGAACCGAATACGCGTGCGACCACTATCGAGCTATTTGACGGCCTGGTAGCCAATAGTCAGAACCGCTGGCCTTCACTGGCTTTCGATCTGATGGCAATAAACAATTTGTTTTCACCGCTACTGTCCGCAGGTTTTTATTACAAGACTTTCATGTGGCCGGTATCGTTCTGGACCAATGTCTACGAACATGTCATCCGCCGCGCCGCTGGCCTGGGAACCGCTCCGACTGAAAGCGATCCGGATTTTTACGAACAATGCCACGAGCACTGCGATGTGCTGGTAGTGGGCGCCGGGCCCGCGGGACTGATGGCGGCGATGTCGGCTGCGAAATTCGGCGCTCGGGTGATTATCGCCGACGAGCATGTACGACTTGGTGGATCGCTGAATAGTGAGAATCACGGCATTGACGGAAAATCCGGCAGCGACTGGGCAGCTCAACAGGCGCAAAAACTCGCCGAGATGGAGAATGTTCATATTCTCAATCGCACGACAATTTTTGGTTACTACGATCACAATACGATTGGCGCTATCGAAAAGGTCAGCGACCATGTTGCACAGCCTGCGGCCGGTAAACCGCGTCAGCGCATGTGGACGCTTTATCCCAAACAGGTAGTGATTGCCGCTGGCGCGACTGAGCGACCCCTGATATTTGGTAATAACGATAAACCCGGCGTGATGCTTGCCTCTGCGGCGCGTACATACGTCAACCAGTATGGAGTTAAACCCGCAGATCGGGCCATTATTGCGACCAATAATAATGATGCTTATAAAACCGCGATCGATCTACACCAGGCCGGTGTCAAGGTGGTTGCCGTGGTCGATTCACGCATGCAGCCGGATGCGCCCCTGGCCACAGAACTTGATGCCTTATCGATCGAGTTGATCGCCGGTAAAACTGTGGGTGCCGCCGAAGGTGACCAGCACGTACGATACGTTCAGCTGGTTTCAACCATGGGCCTGACCGAAGATCCACAACGTATCGATTGCGATCTTATTGCCTCCTCGGGTGGTTGGAATCCGAACGTGCATTTGCACAGTCAGTCGGGTGCGAAGCCGGTCTACAACGAAACCATTGCCTCGTTTGTGCCAGGGCAGTCGCACCAGGCTGAAGTATCGGTTGGCGCCGCAAAAGGCAGCTTTGGATTACAGGACTGTCTCAACCAGGGTCGCAAAGCCGGTGCCGATGCAGCAAAACTGGCAGGCTTCAAGGGCCGGGTGATAAAGGCCGCCAAAGCCAGTGTTGACGACGCCTACAGTATCGAAGCACTATGGATCGCACCGACACCTTATAACAAACCCTACAAACAATTCGTCGACCAGCAAAACGACGTCAAAGCCAGCGATGTCAACCTCGCGGCGCAGGAAGGTTACGATTCGGTTGAATTACTGAAGCGCTACACCACGCAGGGTATGGCCACCGACCAGGGTAAAACCAGTAATGTCAATGCCATGGCGATACTTGCCGCTCAGCGCGGCGACCCGATTCCCGAAGTCGGCACGACCACGTTCAGACCACCTTACGTACCAGTGGCGATGGGCAATTTTGCCGGACATACGGTCGGCCACGAATTCATGCCGGTACGGCGCACCGCAATTCACGACTGGAACGAGAAGCAGGGTGCGGTATTTATCGAAGCCGGGCTATGGCTGCGCGCCCGCTATTACCCACAATCAGCTACCGACACCCTGTACGACTGTTACGTGCGCGAAACCAATGCCACACGTAATAATGTTGCGATGGTGGATGTTTCTACGCTGGGCAAAATTGATATCCAGGGGCCGGATACAGCCGAGCTTCTGAACCGCCTGTATATTAACAACTGGCTCAAACTACCCATCGGTCGCGCACGTTACGGCATCATGCTGCGTGAAGATGGCATGGTATTCGACGATGGCACCACCACCCGCCTCGGCGAAAACCATTATTTCATGACCACTACCACCGCTAATGCCGCGCCGGTACTGGCGCATATGGAGTACTACCATCAGACCGTATGGCCCGAACTTGACGTCGTGTTCTGCTCGGTAACCGAGCAATGGACCGGTATCGCGGTGGCAGGACCCAACAGTCGCAAGCTGCTCGAAAAGGTTATCGATATCGATATCAGTAACGAGGCATTCCCGTTCATGGCGTTTGGCGAATGTAACATGAACAATATCCCGGCACGCCTGTTCCGCATCAGCTTTTCGGGTGAACTCGCCTAC
>Ga0255049_10001550_pt1 | contig 12615 bp, 12 predicted proteins | sample JV7_2_3_MG_FD_183615 | JGI IMG/M metagenome (GOLD analysis project Ga0255049, IMG submission 183615) | Seawater microbial communities from Jervis Inlet, British Columbia, Canada - JV7_2_3 | ecosystem: Environmental > Aquatic > Marine > Inlet | place: Canada: British Columbia | collected 2016-10-06
AACTCCGCAATCAAGATCATAATTCCACAACGAACAGTTATTACAACGATAGTAATTCAGGTTGCAGTCCAGCCCATCAGTCATGACGAGGCGTAACTCGAGTTACCACACAATCGACAATTTTTTATCACAGATGACAGCCCTCAATTAACCCGAAAAATGTGAACCAGAGAGGATATCACCACGCTGCAACTGACGTAACACATTTAATATTCGTATCCTTGAATTTTAAATCATAAGTATCAATGTCTTCTTCAGTAAGCGGTCACAGATCGCTCATTCGGGTACCACATACGCAACTGCTTATTGCAGCTTAACCTTTACCTTTGACTTAAGTTACTATTGTCTGATCACATAAACCATTGAGGAATCTGAATGGCAATTGCCGCTTGGAAACGCATCGAAAAAAGCACTGGCTATCAGCGACTGAAAACATCACTGAGGCGCCTAATCGGCACAGAACTCAGGTTGCAGATCGAAACAGGCGTAGCGACAATCGATCATGGTGGTTGGTGCTTCACGGGCCAGCATCTCGATCAGGACAGCATTATTTATTCGCTGGGTGTCGGTGACGATATTGATTTCGACCTTGCTATTATCGAAAACTTCGGTGCTGGAGTTCATGCCTTCGACCCAACGCCTTCATCTATCGAAATGCTCTCTAAAGCTGATCTGCCAAACAAGTTTCACTTTCACCCGTGGGCAATTACCGCAAAAAATGGAACGCTGAAATTCTATCCTCGTGTCAAAAAAGACGGCAGCAGGTCGAGCGTCATGTTTACCATGGTCGTTCAGGGTAATAGTGTCGAGAACGCCATCGAAGTGCCTGCTTTTTGCCTTTCATCAGTCGCCAACAAACTTGGACACACTCGTATTGATCTGCTTAAGATGGATATAGAGGGTGCCGAATACGAAGTATTGGAAGGTTTGCTTGATTCACCGATAAAACCCACTCAGCTACTGGTTGAATTTCATCATCGCTTTCCGGGGATTGGCGTTAGAAAAACAGCCGATATTATCAAGAAGCTGCAACAGGTCGGTTATAAAATTTTTGCTATTTCGGAAAACGGGCGGGAAGTGTCATTTCTCCTCACCATCTAATTTACTGTATATTCAGAGCAAGCAGATTCGAGCCAATACTTTCACTTTGATTCATTAAGAACCAATAACCTTGCCCTCGCTTTTAGAATAACGGGTCAATGCGAAGCAAAGCGAAACATAATACTGCCAATCTAATTTGATCCACCGAGTGCATAGGGATACTAAAACCCATAAAACATGAATCACCCATTTCGCCGGAGAATCAAAGTGTTTCCAGGCAAGAATAAATTTATTGCGATTTGATATTAAACGCACTTTGGTTTTTCGTTGCGTTTTATTGATGGTTGAACTGCGTTGATGATAGACCCTACAGTCCGGCGCATAAACCAGGTTATAACCCTGTTCAATCACGGTTAATGGCAGATCGAGATCCTCCCAATAATATGGCGAAAATCGCTCATCAAAACCACCTAGTTTTTTAATTAATTCGGTGCGGCAAACAAAACAACAGCCCAATAATACGAGGCTATGGTCGTAGTTAACTTTATTTCGCTGCTCACTCGATTTGAATTTAAAAAAACCACGTTTAAGGTAGACGACTATTTCCCCTTCAACATTGAAAATATTATCCATCCGTTCGATATAATTATTGATTTCACCCTTTATCGCGAACAGCTTCGGATCTTCAAAATACTTCATCGAATTTATAAAATATTCAGAGTCAAAGGTAACGTCCGTATTAACGATACAGGTGTAGCTGTATTGAGTCGCAGCAATTCCTGTATTGCAGGCCGTAGAAAAGCCACTGTTTGTGGATGTGCTGACAGTTAACGTGGCAGGATAATCGCGTTTCAAATACTCGATACTGTCGTCGGTGGAGCAGTCATCTGCCACTATTACTTCATAGGGAAGCCCTGCTTTATTTAAAGCATCGTATAGAGAAGGCAAGTTTTTCTGTAGAAGCTTTCTTCCGTTAAAATTTGGAAGCACAACGCTAATCCCCATTTCATTTTCTTCGGCAGCCATTAACTACCCTGCTCTGTGTGGAATCGGAGTACCATAAAGGTCAGCAACTCGGTGGGGGAAATACATTGCTTGACTGCGGATTCTTAGTGTTGCAGTACTTCACGGTACACTGCCAATGTTTGTTCAACCGTAGCCACGGTGTTAAAGTCACGCTGGATTCGGGCTTGCGCGGCGACGCCCATGTCGTGATTGTGTTGCGGGTTTTGAGCAAGCTGAGTAATAGCTTCACTGATGGCTGAAGCTGAGCCAGGCTCAATAACCAGGCCGGAAATTCCAGGCTCTATTAACTCTGGGCTGCCACCCGTATTAGTCACAATCGGAGTGACCTGGTGCACCATGCCTTCAATTATCGACTTCGGTAATCCCTCTCGCTTAATCGTGGGCAATATACAGGCGTCGCAGGCCGCCAAAATTTGCGCGGCATTATGTCGGAATCCGGTTAAATGAATACTTTCCTTCATAAGGCTAAGGCTAATTTTCTCTAAAGTTTTTTTACCACTGATCGTACCAATGAGTAACAAATGGATATTTAACCCGATTATGGCAACCCGCGGTATCGCGTCAACTAAAAACGACAGACCCTTACGCGGTCTTTCATTCACTGTACATCCAACCAGAAAAGCATCTTCCGGCACTCCCCAGTCAGACCTCGGAACAGCCGGTTTTTGATACCAGGAAAGATCGTGTCCCTTATAAATGGTAACTACTTTATCCCTTGGAAATTCCCACCATAAAAACTTAAGCCTTTTAAAGAAATCTCGAATCGCATTGGCCACACAAATAATTTTGTCTACCCTCGGATTCAGGTAAGTCAGCCAGGAAATCGGATCAAACACCGATACATTTCCCTCGATACCCCGGTAAGCTATCAGTTTGACTGGTAAATGTTTTACCAATGGCAAGGTATTTTGCAGTGCCCAGCTACTGAACACATGGACAATATCGAATTCATTCTCATCCAGAACGGCTTGAATAGCAGCCTTTCCCGGCGAATCGAATCGATTGGCCAGAGTTAACCAAATCACCTTAACTCCAGCATCGAGTAGTAATTGCCGATGAGGCGCTGTTTCTGGACACATAACGAGGAGATCTACACCGGCACGGTGTACACCAATCAATTGATGTGTTTCGGGCAAATCGCTGTAATTAGCTATTACCAATACTCGAATTGTCATTATCTATACCTAAATCGAAAAGATGCGATCTGACAACCATTAGACATCACGTCCATCTGCATTGCCTGCAAGACTACCCTTATTCCTTCATTACGAATAATTTTTTAGGGAGAATTTCAACCATCCATGATATCGACATACAACTTTAGGTAGTCCCCAATACATCGTTTCCAGGTGAAATAACCAGCATGTGATGTCAGTCGATCAGACTCATAGGCTTGATTTTTATTGTATGCGGCAAGCTCGCTTTTTATGAAGTCTGCCATTTTGTCCTCGTCGAAATTTTCGAAATAATGAGCGACATCGCCCCCTATTTCGCGCAAGGTGTCAATATCATTTAAAAAAACCGGCTTTCCCGCCAACATGGCCTCGATGACTGGCAGACCGAATCCTTCGGCCATTGATGGCATCAAAAAGGCTTCGCAATTTGAGTATAACCAGCTTTTTTCTTCGTCATTCACCTTGCCCGGAAAGATAACTTTGCCACCCAGTCCAAGTGCGTCAACTTTTTGGCGCAGAAAATTTCCATAATCACTATCATTATCGCCGGCAATGACTAATTGATAATCGTTAAAATCTTTCATCATGGGTAATAGCACTTCGAAATTCTTTTTTGCCCTAAATACGCCGATAGCGAACAAATAATTATTATTTCCTACATATTCAGGGCGCTTACCTGAATTTTTTAAATCCAATTTAACGCCATTGTAAATTGTCCTGACAGATTTACCTTTTAAATCAATATTCTCCTCTATCGCCTTTTTTGCAGAATTAGACCCAGTTGTAACAGCATCCGCTCTATCAATATTTTTTTGTAGTCTTCTCAGGTATTTCTCTGCCTTCTGCTGACTCTTTTCGACTAAAAAGTTTAGGTCGTGCACGGTCAATATTTGCGGTGTACTTTTGTTTGGAAAATGCGAGGGGAATTGTTGCAAACTATGCCACAAATCGAATTTTCTATTTAAATTGGGAAAATATCGATGCCTGAAATTGGCTTCGACAAGATCGAAATCGACCCGAGTACTTAATTCAAATTTGTGAGGTGTTAACAGAGTAATATTAATATCAGGTAATTCGATTGAACTTAAAGCATCGATATAATTTACCGTGTACTGCCCCAGTCCTGTGAATACGTTTTTAGCCTTATAGGCATCTATCAGAACATCCTTCACAGCTTAAACCAGGTCTACTTCGACTTGCATGGTATTACTGGCCAGTGTGATCCCATCCGATGAAAGGTTATCAACACTAATCTCTGAAATCATAGCCTCGTTGATTTTATTATCGGAAGAAACGATCTTGTGATAATGCGGCGTATAGCCTGTCCACAGACCCCTGTCGGCGTTAATCTCACGCTCCCATAATACCGCATAACGATTGCCTATATGTTTTTCCAGCTCGTTCTTTTTTAACCGCGCGGCGAGTTCGTGTATTTCCCGACTACGCTCTTTCTTGATGGCTTTTTCAACCTGATCAGGTAATCGCGCCGCTTTTGTACCCTCGCGTTTCGAGTAGCTGAAAATGTGCATGTGCCCGAATCCAGTTTGCTCAACATAGTCCATAGTTTGCTGCCACTCTTCCCCGGTTTCTCCAGGAAACCCCACAATGATATCGGTGGTGATATTAAATAATGGTACCGCGTCCCGGGCCTTATCAACAATTTTCGAGAATTCAGCCGTCTTGCAGCGTCTTGCCATACGTCTTAACACGGAATCGCTGCCACTTTGAATTGGCAGATGCATGTGTGGCATCAGGCGCGAGTCCTGAAACAGGTGAAAGAAATTATCGGGTAAATCCCAGGGTTCTACCGAGGCCAGACGAATTCTGGGTATCTCCGTGCGATCGAGGATCTCATTCAGCAGTTCGTACAGGTTGGACCCGTTATCACTACCGTAACCACCAACGTGGACACCGGTAATCGCAATTTCCTGAACGCCCTGCCAGTGCAAATCTTTGATCTCAGTGATGATATCGTCAACGCTACGGCTTCGTTCCGCACCACGCGCTATAGTAATTATGCAATAGGTGCAACGGTAACGACAGCCGTCCTGTACCTTGATGAAGGCGCGATGCCGGCCGCGTAAAAATAAGGCGTTTTCACTGGTTAGTTCGAGCGACGAATTCGAGGCACCAAAATGATCCAGGGTTTCTTCGACCAGAGCATCTTTGTTTTGATTATCAACTACCAGGTTTACTCCGAGGTAATCTTTTACCGCTTCGCTATTCAAGCTGGCGTGACAACCGGTGACGACTAACCTGGCTTCTGGATTACTTCGATGCAAACGACCTATCTGCTGCCTCGATTTACGATCAGCCTCACTGGTAACAGCACAGGAATTGAATACCATGATATCCGCCTCAGCGCTATCGGTAGTGACCTGATGCCCACGCTTTAGAAACTCACTGGCCCATGATTCCAGTTCGGCCTCGTTGAGCCGGCATCCGAGCGCCTGAAAATTAATATTCATTTAGCCCTAACCAGAATTCTGATCCACTTAGAAAAAGACCGCGGATAATAGCAGTAACCAGGCTGGAAAAACACATGGAGCGGACTGTTTCAATTCGCTATTTTTTTTGACTGAGCTCGGCCCGCTTCGCGCGCGCCCTGGATTCTGTTGCAAGGTCGGTCTCTGCAGATTCTATTACCGAATCATAGAGGTTAATTGCAAGCGCTGGATTGCCTGCCAGCCGATGATACTCAGCCTCGGCCATCATTCTAAACACGGGCCGATTTAATTGTTTGTATATCTCAGCAAGCTCTATGTATACGCTTATATCAACCGAATGGCGCTTTTCGAGACGCCGGGCGAGCACCAGCGCCGATTCAAATTTGCCCGCGGACTTCAACAGGCGTATGAGCCTCAACGATAATGCAAACTCATCTGGAAAAATCTCCAATAATTCTCGATAGACCTGCTCTGCCTGATCCAGTTGACCCAGGTTATCAAGATTTTCGGCGAAAGCATAACCATACCAGACATTCTCACTATCCTGTTGATACAGCTGCCGTAGGGTCCGATCCGCCAAATCGTACTGACCTACCTTAATTTGCGCCAGCGCCCTGCGAAAGTCACTACCCGACGCTTTTAGCCGCACGTAGCTATAGTACTTCAGATAATCCCTGAACATCGGGAAGTAATCCGGGTCGAGCTGACCTTTAGTGATTAATTTAACCCTGTTCTGTGCTTCCGAGATTCGATTGGCATGCACCGGATGTGTTCGCAAATATTCGATATTCTGAAATTCAGAATTGCCGGCAATGCGTTGCATGATTTTGAAAAAATCAACCATGCCCTGCGAATCGAAATTTGCGTTCTGCAACAATTGCATTCCGAGCCGGTCAGCTTCGTACTCGTTTTCACGCGTGAAATTAATCATCGCCTGTTGGCTTCCGGCTGCACTGCCAAGAATCAGAGCGCTACCCAGCTCGGAATTATAACTACCAAGCAATAACCCGGCGAGCATTCCAAGCATCGACACATTGCCCACACCGCTCGCCTTTTGCATCGATTGCAAACTATGTGTCAAACGCACATGCGCTATCTCGTGCGCCAGTACCGAAGCCAGCTGATCCTGATTCTGCGCGCGCGTGATTAAGCCGATATTGACACCAATAAAGCCACCCGGAACGGCAAAAGCATTAACTCCAAAATCTTTGACGATAAAGAAGGTGTAATCCCTGACACGATTTTCAATCCCGGATAATAATCTGGCGCCTAACTCATTCAGATATCGATGCAGAATCGGATCGGTTTCTACCACACCCAGGTCCAGCAGACGTTGATAAAATTCTGCACCGATCTTGCGTTCCTGCTCGATATTAATCGCTGCATTTTCACCCAATAGCGGCAGGCCCCCATCGCCTTGCACCTGAGAGAAGAAGCTCAATCCCATCGCCAGGAAAAGGATGCCGATCAACCTGGAGCCACTACAATATTGTGTATTGTTCAATTACACCAAACCATTCATATTCGCAGGAAAGCTCTGATCAAGTCTGAGATTACCTGGCTTTTTAAGTGGAAAAAAAATAATATTAACCCATACTAATATAACTAAAGTACCTGAAATATTTAGAGATTCTATAATTATGACCCAAAGTCGTTGGAAATGTCCCGATTAAAAGAAATTAATGCTAAAGAACTATTTGATATGATTCAGGACAAGCATTATTTAGAGCTGGTTGATATACGTACGCCTGCAGAAATTCAGCGCGGGGTTATTCCCAATGCCAAAACCCTGCCGATGCATTTAATACCATTAAATATCGATTACTTTTCGATGTCACAAAAACAAATTGTTATTTATTGCAGAACCGGTAGCCGCTCCGCGCAGGCATGTCGTTTTCTCAATCAACAGGGTATCAATAACGTTATCAATCTGCGCGGTGGAATTACCAAATGGTCTTCCGGTGGATTACGCCTTGATCCGGCGCCACTCGATGCGATTGCCTGAAAGGAGTACTGGATTTTTTAGGCATACCAATTCCGTTTCGTTATATACTGGGTTAGTCGTTTAACCGCCGTTGCAAGATACTACCCACCCGAGAGGATTTAATCATGGCTGAATATGATCGTGAACTAGACGCTTCAGGCCTCAACTGCCCCTTACCCATACTTCGTGCCAAGAAAGCTCTAGGCGATATGCAGCCGGGCCAAACCCTTCTTATCATATCGACCGATCCGGGTTCCGTTAAGGACTTCGAAGCTTTTTCAAAACAGACCGGCAACCAGCTGCTTTCATCGGGAGAAGAAAGTGGTAAGTTTAAATTCGTTCTGAAAAAACCGTGATCGGCTGATCGAGTGGTTAATACCTGTAGGATCGAATTCATTCGATCCTACAGTCATAATTTGCCCTTTCAATATGGGGAAGAATCGCAACACCAACTAGCTGTCAAACGCACTGCGGAATCCCTGATCAAGTCAGATTCCACTGCCGATAAATCCCGATCAGAAGCCATAGCCCAATATTTTCCCGATACAGGCATTATATTTAGTGCATTTCTTGATTAACCATAATAAAATTTCTGGTTCTGTGTAGGTTTTACAAGCAATAACAAACCATATTTTTGAGGCTAATTGTGGAATTATCGGGTTCTGAAATCATCATTCGGTTTTTAAAGGACGAAGGTGTTGAACATCTCTTCGGGTACCCCGGGGGAGCGGTACTACATATTTATGATGCACTGCATAAGCAGGATACTGTCAAACATATTTTAGTGCGCCACGAACAGGGAGCCACGCATGCGGCTGATGGCTACGCTCGCGCAACCGGCAAACCAGGTGTGTGCCTGGTCACTTCGGGTCCCGGAGCGACGAATGCAATAACCGGCATCGCCACAGCTTACATGGATTCGATCCCGCTTATTGTAATCACCGGCCAGGTTCCCAGCCACGCAATAGGTAGCGACGCGTTCCAGGAAGTCGACGCAGTTGGGGTTAGTCGCCCTTGCGTTAAACATAATTTTCTCGTCAAGGATCTTAACAAGCTTGCTGAAACACTGAAGAAAGCTTTTTATGTTGCGACTACCGGCCGCCCGGGCCCGGTTGTAGTCGATATACCAAAAGATATTACTGCACCCCACATCAAGATTCCTTACGAATATCCGAAGCTAATTTCGATGCGGTCTTATAACCCGAACGTTAATGGCCATCCCAAGCAAATCAAACGTGCGGTTGAATTATTGCTGAGCGCGAAACGACCCATAATTTACAGCGGTGGCGGCGTCATTCTCGATGGGGCATCCGAACAACTACGCGACTTTGTGCGTCACCTGGGATACCCGATTACACAAACCTTGATGGGGCTGGGTGCTTTTCCCGGGACCGATCCGCAATTTATCGGCATGCTAGGCATGCACGGAACCTACGAAGCCAATATGGCGATGCACGATTGCGATGTATTAATCGCTATCGGCGCACGATTTGACGATCGAATTACCGGCGTCACCAGTAAATTCTGTCCCTATGCACAAATCATACATATCGATATCGACCCTGCGTCGATATCCAAGACGATCAATGTCGACATCCCAATCGTTGGTGGAGCAAAGCAGGTATTAACCCAGATGCTCAAGATTCTGGTCGATTCCGACCAGCCCGTCGATAAATCCGCCACCCAGGACTGGTGGAATAAAATCAAATTCTGGCAAAAACAGAAAAGCTTTGCCTACGAAAAAAAGGACGGTGTGATTCAACCACAAACAGCAATCGAGGAACTCTACAAAGTCACTGGTGGCGACGCCTATATCACCTCCGACGTGGGTCAGCATCAGATGTACGCCGCACAGTTTTACCCTTTTGACGAACCCAGACGCTGGATCAATTCCGGCGGACTTGGCACCATGGGCTTTGGACTACCGGCTGCAATGGGGGTCAAGCTGGCGTTTCCGGATAAAGATGTCGCCTGTGTCACCGGCGAAGGTAGCATTCAGATGTGTATTCAGGAATTATCTACTTGCCTGCAGTACGATACGCCAGTGAAGATTATCAACTTGAACAATCGTTATCTTGGCATGGTGCGCCAGTGGCAGGAATTCTTTTACGAGAAACGCTATTCGCATGTGTATATGGACTCGCTGCCCGATTTTGTCAAACTCGCCGAGGCTTATGGTCACGTTGGTATCAAGGTCGAAGATCCGAATGACCTGCATGATGCTATGAAACAGGCATTTGCGCTCAAGGATCGTACCGTGTTCCTCGATATCATCACCGATCGGGAAGCCAACGTATACCCGATGATTTCTTCTGGAAAGGCCCATAACGAAATGGATATCTCTCCGTTACAACAAAAAATTCAGGCGACACTCAAGTCTAAAGGGGAGATTGCATAATGCGGCACATCGTATCCTTACTGGTCGAAAACGAGGCCGGCGCGTTGTCGCGCATTTCGGGATTATTCTCGGCGCGTGGCTATAATATCGAGTCGCTAACTGTCGCAACCACGGAAGATCAAACCCTGTCACGCATGACGATTATAACCACAGGTTCTGATCGTATCATCGAACAGATCACCAAACAGCTCAACAAACTGGTCGACGTGGTCAAGCTGCAAGACTTCACCGAAGGCAATTTTATCGAGCGTGAAATGATGTTTGTCAAAGTTAAGGCCCAGGGCGAGGGTCAACGTGCTGAGGTTAAACGCCTATCCGACATTTTTCGCGCACGTATCATCGATGTTACCGATACTACTTTTTGTATCGAATTGACCGGCTCCGGGAGTAAACTCGACGCCTATATCAGGGCCATGCACGAAAATAATATAATCGAAGTCGTGCGTTCAGGTTCGATGGGTATCCTAAGAGGCGAAAAGGCTTTAACCATATAAAAATCGACCGGCGACCGGCCGGTCAAGCCACTGATTATTTACACACTAATTCGATTATTCACACACACACGAGGGTGTTATGAACATTTATTACGATAAAGACTGCGACTTATCCATTATCCAGGGCAAGAAGGTGACCGTCGTCGGCTACGGCTCACAGGGACACGCACATGCTAACAATTTGAAAGATTCTGGTGTCGATGTCACAGTAGCGTTGCGCGAAGGTTCAGCATCTGCCGCCAAGGCCGAAGCGGCCGGTCTGGTGGTAAAAAACACCCCCGATGCGATTAAAAGCGCCGATGTGGTGATGGTTTTAACCCCGGATGAATTCCAGAGTCAACTGTATCAAAATGAAATAGAGCCCAATATCAAGCAGGGTGCCGCGCTGGCATTTGCCCATGGTTTTGCGATTCACTTCAACCAGGTGCTCCCCCGTGCCGATCTTGACGTTATCATGATTGCACCCAAAGCACCTGGTCACACGGTTCGTTCCGAATTTGTCAAAGGTGGTGGAATCCCCGATTTAATCGCGATACAGCAGGACGCAACCGGCATGGCCAGGGAATTGGCACTCTCTTACGCGGCCGGTATTGGTGGCGGACGCACCGCGATTATCGAAACCACATTCAAGGACGAAACCGAAACCGATTTGTTCGGCGAGCAAACCGTACTTTGCGGCGGTACTATCGAGTTGGTAAAAGCCGGTTTTGAAACACTGGTCGAGGCTGGATATGCACCGGAGCTTGCTTACTTTGAATGTTTGCACGAACTCAAGCTGATCGTCGATTTGATCCACGAGGGCGGCATCGCCAATATGAACTATTCGATATCAAACAATGCCGAGTTTGGCGAATATACCACCGGGAATAAAATCATTAACGAGGAAAGTCGCTGGGCGATGAAAGAATGTCTTGAAAACATTCAAAATGGAAACTACGCAAAGAAATTTATTTTGGAAGGTCAGTCTAATTACCCCGAGATGACAGCCTGGCGTCGTAACAACGCAGCCCATGAGATTGAGCAAACCGGCGCCAGGTTGCGCGCGATGATGCCCTGGTTAAGCGCCAATGCCCTCGTCGATAAGTCCAAAAACTAGGAATTAAACTCGACCAGGCGAACCCTATGGACGACAGTAACCCGAAGCCAAAAAGACACAACCTGCGCAAAGGTATTTTCCTGCTGCCAAATCTTTTCACAACAGGTGCTCTATTTGCTGGGTTTTACGCAATTATCGCGGCGATGAAGGGGCAATATGACATAGCGGCTATGGCGATTTTTCTCGCCATGTTGCTCGACGGGCTGGATGGACGGGTTGCGCGCCTGACCAATACACAGTCGGCATTTGGCGCTGAATACGATAGCCTGTCAGACATGGTTTCGTTTGGCGTAGCGCCGGCTCTAATTCTGTATCAATGGTCGTTGATTCATCTCGCTGAAGTGTCGGTACTTTTGGGAAAGATTGGCTGGTTGGCCGCGTTTATATACACCACCTGCACCGCACTGCGGCTGGCAAGATTCAATACTCAAATCGGTGTTGCGGATAAACGTTATTTCCAGGGTCTTGCCTGCCCTGCCGGTGCTGCTGTGTCTATGGGTGCGGTGTGGGTGTGTGAGACATATGACATTTTGGGCAGTGAAGTCATTTACCCCGCCCTGGTGTTAACCCTGGTGGTTGGCACATTGATGGTATCGAAATTCTCCTACTACAGTTTCAAAGATCTGGATATGCGCAAAAAGGTACCGTTTGTTTCGGTATTGGTGGTGATGCTGATATTTGTATTTTTATCTATAGAGCCGCCAACGGTATTGTTTTCTGCCGCGTTTTTGTACATGTTGTCGGGCCCGGTAATTTCACTATTCCGCTGGAACAGAAACAGGCAACGTTTAAGCGAAGCTGTCGAAACTAGTGAACCGGATTAGGCTGAAATATTTATCGCTTGGCAAGTCGCACGGAGTTGGATATATTCGATTACTCCATTTAGACGATATTTGTGGGTTTAATCGTGCCAGGCACAAACGCCATATTCCGTGACACGGTCCTGACTTTCGG
>Ga0255049_10001552_pt1 | contig 12602 bp, 9 predicted proteins | sample JV7_2_3_MG_FD_183615 | JGI IMG/M metagenome (GOLD analysis project Ga0255049, IMG submission 183615) | Seawater microbial communities from Jervis Inlet, British Columbia, Canada - JV7_2_3 | ecosystem: Environmental > Aquatic > Marine > Inlet | place: Canada: British Columbia | collected 2016-10-06
TGAGGACCGCGATACGGATAGGCTCTGTAGTAGTCATACGACTTGGTCTTGAACACCGGGAAGTTTTTCACCGCATTACGGTGATAGATAGGAGAAACCGCTTTCACCGTGCCGATGAATAGAAGGTTTTCCGTCATCGTTGCAACAAGCCTCTCTCCTAAGGCGTTGGATTCGTCCGAGCCCAACGCCGCCGACTGGAACGCATCGATGTCTTTCATCATCTGATAGACGTACTCAGGAGGTTTCACACCTGCGGAACCGTTAGACTCAATGTATTCTCCCCACAGCATAGCCGATCTCAGGTTGAAGTAGTTATCGAATGGTGGAATGAACAGCTCGGAAATTCCAAGGATAACAGCCAACGGTTGGCTCTTTTCATACATAGCCACGTCGAGTTGGTTAGAGGACATTGCCGAACGAAATTCGTCCGTTGTGACTTCTTTCACGGTCGTATTAACGCCAACATCTGTCCAGTGCTGACCAACAAGTTCGACCAGCTTGATGGATATTCCCTGGGTCGCGACCTGAAGATTCAGGGTCAGCTTGTCACCGTTTGGCAAGTTACGCAATCCGTCACCGTCCGTATCAACCATGCCGATTTCATCAAGCAACGCTTTAGCCATTGCCGGATCATACTGGGCAAAATGGTTTAGCCACTTCTGGTCGACAAAGGCCGGTAGAGGCGAGAAGGCGACATACTGCTGACCTTTACCAAGACCGAAGTAAGCAACCTCGTTTATTTCGTCTCTGTTTATTGCCACGGACATGGCCTGGCGGAATTTGAGATTACCAAAGACCTCACGTTTGGCCTTATCTGCAGAAGTAACGTTGAACGTGAAATTAGCAAACGCGATTTCCGGTTTCAGGTCAATTGTATAATTTCCTTTTTCCTGACCATCCATAAGAATTGGAACAGAATCCAATTGCAGCGACTGCGCTTTGTAATCAACCTCGGAATTGACCAGTTTGAGGATGCGAACTTCGTTTTCACTAACGAATATCTCGTCCTGCTCGTTGATATACGGCAGCTGGTTACCAGCTGTATCCACCATGTAGAAATACGGGTTGGCGACAAAATGGCGGCCTTCCGTACTTTCGGAAATGACGATATGGCTTTCCAGTGTCGGGCTAGCGGCCGCTGGCAAACTAGCGACTTTGTCGGGGCTTGCCAACATCGGTGTCGGAGTGTCCATCCAGTCCGAACTACCATAGTAGGCTGCAATCGCTGCATAGCCGTTTTCATAGCCGAGTGACTTTGCTAACCTGTCGGCACTCAAATTGATTTTTGGATGGAATGGGCCCAGAAAGTGCTTGGGTTGAAAGCCTTGCGCGTAGTGGTTCGCAAAGTGCGACAGCAAACCGGGTTTTGGCGCCGGTAGATTGAAACGCACAGTTTGCGCATCGATAACGTCGACTGTCATGGGCTCACCGCCAACAAGTACGTAATCTTTGGCGATTTCGATCACATTCGTGTCAAGCGCCAGATTTTCATACCAGAACTCGACATCTTCCGCGCCGAAAGGCGCACCGTCCGACCATTTTTGGCCTTTACGTAAGAAGAACGTCAACTGGGTGAAGTCATCGTTCCATTTCCAGCCTTTGGCAACGTTTGGGACGATGGTTGTAAGGTCGTCCGAATAGCGCACCAGATTTACGTGGCGAACCGACATAATGTCCGATGTGCCAGACTCGGTTGCGTTCGACAACATGTCAAACGTACCGCCGTATTTTCCAATAGAATCGTAGGGTGCTACTACCAGCGGCTCCCGCGGAATACGATCAGCGAGTGACGGTAGCTTAGGGTTGCCCTGAATGCGGCCGTTCAGATTGTCGGCGGCCGGGTTACCGGTAAATGTCAATGTACAATTAGCCAGCTTCTCGAACTCAGCCAATTCGAACTGCTGAGGAAACTCGCCCTTGATGCCCATGCCGTCAGCCACGGTAACAGCCGGACAGGCCGCCGCCACCGCTTCGGATATGGTGCCAACTTGCATCGCTACGAGCGCAAGCCCGGCGAGCGGTAATAGTGTAAATTTTCTAGATATCATTTCTCCGACCTCTTCAGCGTTATTTATCGATTGTTGTTATGTTGTTCAGCCACCAATTAGCGCGGCAGCAACGCGATCCACAGCCCTCAAGCCTGTGACTGCCATGAGTGCCGGTCGATAGCGATCCAATAATAATCCCGAAATACATTGGTGAATCCACCTGCAACCACCAGGTTCGAGATACCGGTGCAAGTGACAATTCTTATTTAACTGTGCATGCTCTCAGGATCTTAGCCCTGCTTGGTTCTGTACAGCAATTCATTATAGAATGAAGCTAGAGAAGAATAAAAGCCTTATTTTTCTTGTGTGAATAATATTTATAATTTAATTTCGGTTACCATGTCAGCCAATCTGTGTTCAGACCATAATGGCATTATCGCCAGCCCACATGGCGGGCCAAAATCAAACCAGTATATCGGTGGTACGTCGTCCTGAATACTGGCGTCTGTCAGTTTCGTGATTTTGTAGAAAACCACCTAGATATTCGTGCATCGCTCGACGATCTACATCACCCCGTCGATCGGCGAGAAATGAAAATTTGCAAAGGCACTTTTCCTCGGAGCACTGACCAAGCGGCAGGGCTGGCGCCTCTGTTTCCAGATATATTTGACTGGCAATTTTTCTAGCATTTGGACAAGAAATAAACCCAGGGTTTATTTTCACCATACGCAATTTTTCAACTGCCAGTCCATCTGATTTAGCACCCGATTTTCCGGCTTTCCTGGAACCTGGCAAGCGCTGCCCAATATCAGACCGACCTGACAAAAAAAGGCCGATCGAGCCCAGCAAAAAAACTAAAATTATAAAAACCAGTAATATTTCCATCTCCCCCTCATACGTCAATGCAGACGCTTTTATAAATTGTACACCGGAAAACCTCCAATGTTACAGGGGAATTGAAGTCTAATGTTAGGAAAAGTTACTCTATGGGGTTCCCCACCGCTTTTGCCTGAACCACTAGTCATCATTCTTTCAAGAGTATGCTTTATATTCGGCAAAGCTATGCAACGTCCTATCGAGTTTTAGTCGGAGTTTTTCTTATAACCAGGCGTTACAGTGTGAGCAGGTTTGGGTGCCGATCTTATTTAGTTGATAGCATTCTCGGCAGGTGATGACGCTCCTCGGATTTTCGTCTTTGCTCTCCGTTGGCTCATCGGACTCTGCCTCCTCATAAAATCCCCCATCACCAGGCCCGGAATCATCGAGATCCAAACTCAGTTTGTTTAGTGTTATTGCCATCCGCTGGGTATTGTCTTCGACGTTTTTGTTAGACTCTAGTAATTTGGCCAGGCGCCGGTTAGTGCCGATCACTGCGAAGGGTAGATAGAACCAGAGTAAAACCAGGACCAGCAACAATATATCGATTACGATCCTGATGTTGCCGGGTAGCTGTAAGTAAATCTGGTAAAGCTCCATTTCGAACGCCCTAATTTGTTACATGAATCTGATGGAGAATCTTAGCAAATGTTTAACATTAAGCGAAATATTATCTCCTAGATATTGCTTGCCCGTGGTGAAAAAATTTGCTTCCCATATCCACATACCTGCGGTAATTATTAGATGCTGAAGGTTACCGATGACAGTATTGCTATTGCGTCATCATTCCATAGCCGTGACTAGAATATCAGACTAAACCTGCATCCCTGCCATCATGCCTTCGTAGACGGCTTCTTCAGCGGTGCGTGGGCTCATGCAATCCCCAACCAGGCGATATTCAATCTGCGAATTCTTTAATATTGCTTCAAGTTCGGTATTTGATGTATGACCCAATGCGAGCACCAGGGTATCTATCCCATCGCAAATAATAGCTTCATTGCTAAGTGTGTGTTGCAGGTAAACCGCATCACTATCGACACCAAACAATCGAGAATAGGGGATGATTTCGACGCCGAGTTTATGCAAAGTGCCCGTCCATTGATCGCGTGTATAGGACTGTATTTCCTGTCCTGCACAGATTCCATTCACCGCCAGCCGGACATGCGAACCCTGCCTTGCCAATAGTTCGGCGATGCCCATACCAACCCAGTCGGCACGCCAGTCTGCTATGACAACATTGGTGCCAACTTTAACTTTACCGGTCAGTACTTGCCATGCATCGACAACATCGGCTTCATCCTCTCCGGGCAATGCGGGTCGATAAGGTCTGGCCCCTGTTGCGGTAATTATCACGTCGACATTATTCGCATCAACCCATTCCCGATCGACACGGGTATTCAAGCGTATTTCAACACCGGTCTTGCGTGCCTCGTATTCGAGGTTGGTGGTCAATCCGCCAAATTCTGCTCTACCGGGTAACAATTGTGCCAGATTAACTTGCCCTCCCAGCCGGGCTTGAGCTTCGCAGAGAATAACTTCGTGGCCGCGTTGAGCGGCAGTTAATGCCGCCTTTAATCCAGCCGGGCCGCCACCCGCTACCGCAACGCGTTTGCTGTTAGCTGCGCGAGCAATATTACCGAGCGTCTGTTCTCGACCAGTGGTTGGGAACTGGATACAGGAAATCGATGCGCCAAAATGATAGTGGCCGATACAGGCCTGATTACAGCCGATGCAGGCGCGAATGTCGTCAAGTTCACCAGCGATTACCTTGTTGGGCAAGTCCGGATCGGCTATCAAGGCGCGGGTCATTCCACACATATCAGCCTGCCCATTAGCCAATACTTGCTCGGCAATTTGAGGTTGATTGATGCGACCAGCGACAAAAACCGGCTTGTCAGTAATCTGCTTTATCGAGTTCGCCAGCGGTGCGGTATAACCGTGTTCAATCATCATCGGCGGTACCACATGAACTGAACCCCCAAGCCCCGCCATTGAACCAGCGATTACGTTGAAATAATCAAGCGCTTCCAGTTCGTCGAGGCATTTACAAATCTCACCGGATTCACCAGGGTCCATGCCATCGTGTTCCAGTTCATCGACCGAAATACGGATACCGAGAACCATCGACTCTCCAATCGCAGTTCTCACAGCTGTAATAATTTGCCTGAGAAATCGCAAGCGGTTGTGCAAATCGCCACCATAGTCGTCTTCTCTCAAGTTGACTCTCGGGTTGAGAAATTGCGCGGGCAGTAACCCGTGACTAGCAGGAATTTCGACTCCATCGAGCCCCGCTTTTGCCATACGAGCAGCCGCTGCTCCATAGGCCTGGACAACCTCGGCAATCAACTCGATGCTCATCGCCCGCGGCATATTATGAAACCGCTCATCCGGACTGGCAAAGGACGAATAAGGAACGTCGCGCATACCGCCGCGCCTGCGATCATTGGCGCGACCCGAGTGACTGATCTGCCCAAACACACGGCAGCCATGTTGCTGCACCGCACCGGCTAAATCGCTATAAGGCTGGATGCAGGTGTCACTACTGGCGTCAACAGCGGGAGAATCAGACAATGCCGAATCGTGCACGCGCGCGGCTTCGGTAATGATAAGTCCGGCCCCACCCCTGGCCCTTGCCTGGTGATATGCAATCATTTGGCCGGTGGGAAGGCCGCCTTCGGTCATACGGGTCATATGACCAGTAGAAAAAATGCGATTGCGAAACTCGGTATCGCGTATGCGCAGCGATGACAACAAATGCTCAAGCATCAATTTTCGCTCTCGGAGAGTAGATCAACACAACAATACAGGCATGATGATGACCTGGCCAAAATTAACCACAAGTTTACTCTATCCTTTCGCGTACCAGCCGTTGTCAACATATAAGGCGTTACCTGTAATAAAGCTTGCCTCATCCGATGCCAGAAACACAACTGCTGCAGCAACTTCTTCAGGTTCGCAAATACGGCCCTGGGCTTCGGCGAGCGCCCCTTCCTCCCAGGCCTGCCCGGCGGTATCCAGTTCGCTGATTTCCCGCAGACCATGTGCAGTCTTGACAAACCCCGGGCAAACAGCATTACAGCGAATACCCTGATCCCGATACTCGACCGAAATACTGCGTGCGAGTTGGAGCACCGCACCCTTGGTCATACAGTATAGCGACTCAAGCGCATAACCCAGTTCTGAAGCAATCGACCCGGTTATAACGATCGAACCACCACCATTGTCGCTCATTTCTTTTACTGCACGACGGCACACCAGAAAGGCGGAACGTACATTGATATCCATTAAATAATCGTAGTCCTTTTCGGTCGATTCGTGCAGCGGTTTGACAATGATGGTACCGGCGTGATTAAAAAGCACGTTGTAGGCGCCAAAAGTTTCGATAACCCTGTCAAACGCGGCATCCACTTGTTGAGCGTCGGAGACATCAGTTTCGAAAAATTCAGCGCTGCCACCATTTTGCCGGATTAACTGCACGACTTCTTCACCCGCCGCTTTTTGGATGTCTAATATGGCGACGGTGGCACCCTCGTTGGCGAAGGCCAGGGAAGTAGCTCGCCCCATTCCTGCAGCGCCACCAGTTATTACTGCGGTTTTCCCTGCCAGTCGGCCCGGTCGCTGGGCGGTACTATTTTTACTATCGTTAGGCATAATTTGCTCTCCATTTTATTTTTAATCGCATGAGTCCGGATATATTCTGTTTGTTTTTTACTTAATTTCTTTATCTCGCTCGCTAACAAAAACGTTCAGCGACAAGGCAATGGACGAACCTATGACGGATCTCATCGTTATGTGCCCGCCGTCTTAATTTTATGAAAGAAGATCGCAAAAAGTTCCTGCTGCGACGAAATTTGCAATTTCCCGTAAATATTTCGGCGGTGAATTCGTACTGTGCCTACCGATATGCCAAGACTTCTGGCAATCGAATCGGAGGAATGTCCTTCGAGAACCTGCGCGACCACCTGGGTTTCTCGTGGCGTAATGCGCGGACTGAAAAGCGCACTCACGGTTTTCTCGATGAATGTCCGGCTTTCACCTGATTCCAGATCGGAAGAACCGGTTTCAAAGCTGTTGTGTACATCGTGCCAGTGGCGCTGCGCCAGGCTACCGACAATCGGAACAACGCTTTCGAGTAATTTGAACTCCCGTGCCGAGAACCGCGAACTATCACCCGAGCGCATCAGCGAAATAACCACTGCAACCCCATTCAAGAAATAAAAGGTGTAACCAATTTCCTCGGCGAGTCCTGTTTGTACGTAGTACGAACGATAATACTCGCTTTGATAAAAACGGTCGGGCGCTATATCACGCAGCCGATATAGCCCGGTACCAACCTTGCGGCCGCAGGCTTTGAAAAATGGGTCGAGTAAATAAGGTCCTTTCAGGTAGTCATCGACAAATATAACTCGTTTAGCGGGCGAAAATGTGTGGTACAGGCAGATTGGTTGCTCGTTCTGATGATAAGCGAAGGAGACGGAATAATCGAAATCTGTAATCGATTTAAGAGCATCGACCAAGTTCTCCGAAAACTCCACGGTGCCAATAGAATCAATGGATTGGGATAACAACGATATCCAGGTAGCGTTTCCCACATCAATTTTTTTGATCCGCCCGGGACTAGCCGCCATTACTATTTTTCTCTTGATAAAACAAAAGTGCGCAATTGAAACTAATTATTCTATGTTAATAGCATATACCCTAAATAGAGCAAATGGTATACATTTACTTGATTCGCATGGTAGACTATTTATCCTGTAAAACTCAAGATATAAATTAAAAAGAGGGGAAAATGAACTTGCGGGGGAATCAATTTGTACAGTCAGCCCAGTGATTCACGCGAGATAGATATCGAGTTTCGGGGGGTCACGAAACGTTTTGGTGACATCCTGGCTGTCGACGACATATCGCTTACTGTCGAACATGGGTCCTTCTTCAGTTTTTTAGGCCCATCCGGCTGTGGTAAAACTACTTCACTGCGATTAATTGCCGGGTTCGAGCAACCCACCGAAGGTGAAGTTTTTATTGGTGGTACTTCTGTAGTTGGCATCCCTTCCCATAAGCGGCCGGTGAACATGGTGTTTCAGCAATATGCCCTGTTCCCACATATGAATGTTAATGAAAATATTGGCTATGGCTTGCGCCAACGAAACCCGAAACCGGCTAAGCAGGAAATAAGTAAAAGGGTCGAAGAAACCCTGGAAAGGGTGCGACTGAGTGGTTTCGGCAAACGTAACGTCTGGGAATTATCTGGTGGGCAGCAGCAAAGAGTGGCTTTGGCTCGTGCACTGATCAACCGTCCGACCTGTTTGCTGCTCGACGAACCGTTAGCGGCATTAGACCGCAAGCTTCGCCGCGAAATGCAAATTGAGTTACAAACCTTACAACGTGATGTAGGTATTACTTTCATACTCGTCACGCATGACCAGGAAGAGGCGTTGTCGATGAGCGACCGCATCTGCATCATGCTAGAAGGGCAAATCATCCAGTCTGGCAGCCCTCGTGAGCTGTACGATGAACCGATTAACAGATATGTGGCAGATTTTGTTGGCAAGACAAATTTTTTTAGTGGTGAAGTCGTCGATGTCAATGATTCAGGCGTCACTGTTAAATCTGATTCTGACCAGTTTCTCGTTGGTACACAGCCGAAAGCAGCGATACCCCTGGCAAAAGGGAATAGAGCCAGTATAGCCGTTCGACCAGAAATGATATCTATCATAGCTGCAGATGAAACCAACAATTTTACAAACATCGCCATAAAGGGACGGGTGATGAACAGGATATTTCTGGGTGAACACTCAGAATATCTGGTAGCAACCGAGGGATACGGTGATGTAATGGTGTTATCTCCGAAATCTATTGAAAGTGCCAATAGAAGTTTTGAACCAGGTGACAATGTCTCCCTGAGTTGGAGCCCTGAAGCCGTTCTTGTACTTGGAGATATATGAGGCTGTGCTGCAAATCCGACAGTCACAGTTTTTATTAAATCGCGGATCAATTACGAAGAGGGTAATAAAATGAGCAAAAGTAATGATAATAAACCAATAACTGCGAAGAATTTCATGAAGGAATTTCATCGTTATCAGAAAGGTTCGATTACACGCAGGCATTTCCTGGGGGTAACAGGGCTGGGTACAGCGATGGCGGTTATGGGAACCGCGGTGCCTTCACTATGGTCTGGTAAGGCCAATGCCTTCGGCAACGTGGGCGATCGACTGGTATTTTCTACCTGGCCGAACTACTGGAACCAGGTCAACCTGGATGAATTTACCGAAATGACCGGTGTGCAAATCCAGCTCAATGCGTTTGGCTCAAATGAAGAGATGCTGGCCAAGTTGCAAGCTGGCGGCACCGGTTGGGATGTATTTGTACCTACCAACTATACGATTTCGAATTATGTAGCGCTAGATTTGATTCAGGAACTCGATCTATCGCGCATACCCAATTATACTGCTTCGGCCCATAATCCTAAATTTGCCGGCCCAGCAATAGTTAACGGTAAGGTGTATTGCATGCCAAAGAACTGGGGAACAACCGGCTTTATTGTCAACACTAAAAAAGTCAAAAGCGGGCCTAAATCATGGAAAGACTTTTTCGATGTCACCATGGGTGCCGCATCCGGCCATTCCATTGTGCATGACTACCAGTTGACGACTATCGGAGGTGCATTATGTGCACTTGGATATTCGTTTAATTCGATCGACGCCAAAGAGCTGGCAGAGGCCGAAGCAATGCTGATCAAATCTAAACCACATCTGTTCGCCATCACATCTGACTATCAACCGGGTATGCGCAGCGGTGATGCATGGTTGTCGATTTGCTGGAACGGCGATGGAACCCAGCTGAATAACGATATGCCGGAGATGGAATATGTTATTGCTACTGACGGTGGCGAGATCTGGACGGACTTCTATGCGATACCGAAGGACGCACCGCATCTGGAAGCTGCTTACGCTTTCCTCAACTTCATGCAGGACCCTTACGTTCAGGCCCGTGAAGCGGCGGTTCATGGCTATGCGCCGACCGATGCTCGCGCGATTGCTTTACAGCCTGATGCACTGGCTAGCGATCCTATCTTGCACCCGGCCCTGGACTTGATGAATGGTCTTGAGTTTGGTGCGGCGCAGACGCTGACGGATCCGATCCGTGCCGAGGTGATGGCTCGCTTCAAGTCTGCGTGATTCCGATGTGAATCTAACTGTCGGATAACGATGAGAGAAGATAGCAAACCGAACCGTTGGCTAACAGCAACTTTGTTAGCCCCGACTTCAATGTGGTTTCTGTTTATGCTGATCTTGCCTCTCGTCGTTATCCTTATTTTCAGTTTTGGCGAACGTGCGGCGTATGGTGGGTATGCCGGGGGTTTTACCTTCGAACAGTATGCAAATCTGCCCTCACGTCTGAAGGCATTCCAGAACACGATGGTAATTGCTCCTGCCGGGACTTTGTTGAGCCTGATCGTGGCTTACCCACTTGCCTATTTTCTGGCGATAAAAGTCAACCCGCGATTTAAACTCATACTACTTGTGCTGGTGATCGTTCCGTTCTGGACTAGCCTGCTGGTACGCACCTACGCGTGGATCTTCATTCTAGGAGGACGTGGAATTCCAACATTGCTGGAATTTATCGGTTTCGAGGGCGTTCGTCTGATCAATACCCAGGGGGCGGTACTGGTTGGTATCGTTTATGGTTATTTGCCATTGATGGTGTTTCCATTATATGTTTCCCTGGAAAAGCTCGATAAGACCTTGCTGGAGGCTTCCGATGATCTTGGAGGGTCCCCGTATAAGACTTTTATGCAAATCACCCTACCGCTGTCGATGCCGGGAATAGCTACGGGTTGCATGTTGGTATTTATCCTGCTGATGGGAGAATTTCTGATCCCGGCGTTCCTTGGCGGCGGGAAAGTATTCTTCATTGGCAATGCACTGGTAGATTTGTTCCTGCAATCACGCAACTGGCCATTTGGTGCGGCTGTATCTGTCACTCTGGTAGTGATCATGCTGATTACCGTCAGCCTTTATATGCGGATGACCATGCGCAGCAAAACTGGTCGTGATGAGTCCCTGATGTAAAGGGAATAATAACCATGCGAATTTATGCCATTGCCGTCTTCTTATTTCTTTACGTACCTATCGGTATCATCGTATTGTTTAGTTTCAATGCGGGTCGACATGCTAGCGAGCTTCGTGGGCTATCAGTGCAGTGGTATGGAAAAGCCCTGTCGAATCCATTTGTCGGGGACGCCTTTTTCACTAGCCTGATCATCGCCTTTTCGGTGGCTATTTTATCCAGTTTAATGGGAACAACAGCCGCATTGGCCTTGCAGCGTTTGAAGGGAAAAATCCGCGTCCTATTTGATAGTTTGATCTACATATCAGTTATGATTCCGGGTATCGTCATTGGCATTGCCACGCTGGTTGCCCTGGTTACAGTTTTTGATTTCATCAATCCTTTACTACAGTCGATATGGCCGGAAGGCATAAAGCCACCCAAGCTTACTATGGGTTATGCATCGGTCATAGCGGCACATACGCTATTTACCATGTCTTTGGTGATCATCCTGGTTCGTGCCCGAATTGCCGGAATGGACCGTGCTTTGATAGAGGCCTCGATGGATTTGTATGCAACACCCTGGCGCACCTTTTATCAGGTAACGCTACCACAAATTTACCCCGCTATTCTGGCCGGTTTTCTGCTTAGCTTTACCTTCAGTTTTGACGATTTCATTATTTCCTTTTTTGTCGCCGGCGCTAATACTACACTGCCAATTTACATATTTGCTTCAATTCGCAGGGGCATCACACCCGAGGTAAATGCAATCGGCACAATGGTCCTGGCCGCATCTCTTTTACTGCTGATGACAGCGCAGTTCTTATTGCGTGCACGTGCCAATCGTTAGCTGCATAGAATAAGGACATGGGGTCACATCGTCAGTCAAAATGTGAAGCCAGCTTTTATCTAAAACCGATCAGGTACAACCTGTATTTTACCAATTTCGCCAATTCTCGCTGTAGTTCACTGATTATGTAGATTAAATAACCTAAACCGTACCGCCTTCGTGCAATATGCGGGTTAGTACAACTCTCCCGGTTTTATTTCGACTGACTCCTGTTTTACGGTAGACTTCGTGTATAACTGCCCGCGATGGAGATTTGAAATGACGAAACGATTGACCTGTGTTTACCTGATCATGGGCCTGGTATTGCTAGCCTCCTGCGCTAGCACAAAAGTAGTCGAACACTGGACCGCCCCGGGCTTCGATGCGAAGCTGAAAAACATCATGGTGCTCAGTCTTAATCAGTCCGACAAATCGCGACGTCTATTCGAAGACGGTTTTTTGACTGCGTTGAAGCAACGCAATATTCGCTCATTGGTCAGTTATGACTTGTTGTCCAGTAATGAAGATTTGAACAAGGAAAAGGTTAAAGCGGCAATCGCTGGTAGCGACATCGATGGTGTTTTGGTGTTGCGCTCGGTGAAGATAACAAAGGAAGAAAGTTACCAGCAGCCCACAGCGACTAGTAGACGAGACAATTTTTACGCCTATGTCGGCCGTTACGGGCCATCCTCTGGTGCCAGTACTGTCGAGGATACAATAGTACACCTTGAATCTAACCTGTATGCCGTGGCCGGCGAGCAATTGATATGGACCGGAAAGACCGAAAGCTTCAACCCTGCAGACGTGGGTACATTGCTGATTGAAATGTCGGAGAGAATACTCGACGCAATTGGCAGGAC
>Ga0255049_10001555_pt1 | contig 12580 bp, 15 predicted proteins | sample JV7_2_3_MG_FD_183615 | JGI IMG/M metagenome (GOLD analysis project Ga0255049, IMG submission 183615) | Seawater microbial communities from Jervis Inlet, British Columbia, Canada - JV7_2_3 | ecosystem: Environmental > Aquatic > Marine > Inlet | place: Canada: British Columbia | collected 2016-10-06
TTTCTTTGTCATTATCTTTTATGTCCTGCTCTCTTTGAGTCCTTAAATCAAAAATCCTCTGCTCCTCTTTTTCGGCTTGGTCAATCTTTGCCTCTGATGCTGCTCTAAAATTATCCAAATCTGTCTGATAACCATTTGCAGACTCCTCAACAACCTCCTCATTTAAATCAATTATCTCATCCTTTTCTCTCTCTTTTAATCCTAATTTTATACGTGTCTCCTCCTCAATTAAATCAATCCTGTATAATTGTCTCTCAACCTCAAAATTTAACTCCTCCTGTTTTTGCTTTTTGACTGCCTCATTTGTGATTAAATCAATCTTTGCCTGTTCCTGTAATTTCCTGCTCTCAACAATTCCCAATGCCAATGCTTTTTGTTTAAGTATTGCAGTATTTGTAATTTCAACCTGCAACTCCTTATTTAACCTAATTGCATCCTCTTGGCTTAAATTTTCCAGATCATAATTTTTTATCAACTCAGGATAATCCTCAGTCAATCCTTTTATTAAATCGTTTCTTTGCTCCTGTGATGTGTTGCCATCTGTTAATAAATTAACTCTTTGTTGTTCTTTGCCAATGTATTGAGTAACTGCATCTTTGTATTTTTCAATAGCTTTTTGAGATAGTTTTACAATTCTGTTGCTTTCTCTTTGTGCTGCATTAAAATCATTAATTTCATCCAACGGAAACTCTAAAAACGGTATTTCAAAATCAGCGAATAATCCAATTAATTGATTGGATAAATATATAGCTCTGTTAATTGGAAAGAGTAATAAATCTGTAATTGCTTTTCCAATTTCTGACAATGCTCTAACTGGGTCTGTTTTTAACTTCTCAAAACTGTCAACTAAATTACCAATCCAATTAATTATGCCAATAAAACCTGTTATTAATTCTGTTTGGATGTTAGTCCACAACCTACTCAATGCAGCATTACCCTCAATTGATTTTGATAACTCATTTTGAGCAGCAGCCAACGCCTCATTTGCCTCCAACTCCTTTTGTTTTCTTTGAGCCAACTCTCCACTCAAATCTGCATTAAATGCAGTTTCAAAATTTATTTCCGTTAATGTCTCCAAAAAACTCCCTGCATCCTCTCCTGCACCACCAAAAACATCTGCAATTATTGTCTGCCTGTCACGTGCTGATAATTCTGTGTCCTCCAATGCATTTGTAACAGTTTGCAATGCCTCAACAGTTGTAATTGAGCCATCATTAATGCCTCCAAATAACTCATCTGTAAATGCATCTCCAAATCCTGCTCTTAATGCATCAGATGTTGTGTTTGTTTGTTCTCTAATTCTTAAACCAAACTCCTTTACTGTGTCAATACCTTTATCACTAAACACCCCTGCAGTACCTGAGGCATCCAATATTTTAAATAAATCATCTGCATCTCCTCCTGCTGCTTTTATTTGTGTTGAGTATTCAGTAATCCCCTCCAATAAATCTCCTTGTATGTTGGCATTTGATAAAAATCCTTGCTCAATTAATCCTGCTGCCTCCTCTCCTGACAATCCAAACTCTTTAATTAATACATTTGCTGCTCTCAAACTCTCATTTGTTTCTGCTCCAAATGTTGTCTCAAATGCTTTGATTGATGCCGTTAGACTGTCAAGTGCTGCACCCTCTAATCCTGTTAATTGTGCAATTGTTCCCCTTAATTGGTCAAACTCTTTATCAACATCACTAATTGCATCTCCTAATGCAACTGCACCTCCAATTGCTGCTCCTGCTGCTGCTCCCCATGGCCCTAATTTGCCAATAACTCCCTGTATTGAACTACCAAAACCACCTGCACCACTAATTGCACCTCCTAAATTTTCGCCAATCTCTCCAACACCCTCTCCAAATCCATCAAATGCAGATGAGTAATTCCCAACATTACGGCTGAAATCTCCAACACTTTGGTCTGCATCTCTTACCTCTTTATCTAATTTTTTAAACTCATCAGTTAACTCCTTTATTTCCTCCTCTGTTTTGTTCCCTGCAATGGCTGCATCTTTTAATTGACGTTTTAAATCTGCCAATCTAATACCTGCCTTTTGATATGCACTTGCAGATTTATCCTGCAATATTACAGTATTTTTTGCCTCTTTGTTGGCCTTTGCGTTTTCAACACGAACTTTTGCCAATTCCTCCCTATAATCTTTAGTTGTGGCATCCAATTTTGCCTGTGCTTTGATTAATTGATTGTCAAGTTTTATTTTAGTATTAATTAAAAGGTTTGCATCTTTTATTAATTCGTTTTCCTTTTTAATTTTTGGAGCAGAGTCAGGAGTGTCAGTTGGTACATTGTTTTTTAGTTTTTTGGCCTGTGCTGCCAACATCTCCAATTGAGTCTCTAATAATTTTACCTCTCCTGTTGCTTTTTCTGCAGATTTTCCAATGTCTCCAAATAAATCTGCCTCTGCAATGTCACTCCTTTTAATATCACTCATTTTAAATAGTATTATTTGTTTGTTTTGCTGCCTGTTGTTTAACCAGATCAATCATTTTGTGCAATTCCAACACCGTTGTTGTACGCTCATCCAATTTAAATCCTGCCCATTTTGACAACCTCAACAGTGTTGTTGTCATGTCCTCCCCTGATTTCTCTGCATTTTTTAAAGCCTCATTAATATCATCTGTTAATGTGTTGATGTTGTTTAATAAAAAACGATTATTTGTGATAATAAAATCACATTGTAAAATGGCCAAATCTCTCCTCATCTCTAAAATAAACTCGTAATTTTTGCCCAATCCTACCTGTTTAATATAATCATCATAAATGTTTATCCAGGCCAATGCATCCATCTCCTCTGTACCAACATTTAAATCTTTGCGTGTAAATGTGTAATCCCCTGCTAAACATTGCCTCCAATTGAATACAAAGCACTCATTTATCGTATTGTAGTAGTCATTTTTATTTATGGTTTTTTTGGTCATATCTGTAATTGCTTTTTAACATAAATTATTATGTTGTTTAATATCATCTCACTCACTCTCATCCTGTTTTGGGTTGTCAATCCAACAATCTCTGCTCCAAAATCATCAAACAAATTGTTGTCCTCTTTTATTGGGTTTGCATTTATTTTAATACTGTCTTTTGTTACCTCAACTGTGAATGACCTGTAAAATGCTCCTGTGTCCTTTAATGTTATGTTTGAATATTTTTGTCCTTTTGGTTTTTTATACAACTCAATTGTTGTGTTTGCATATTTTCCTAAACTTTTATTTAATGAATCAATCCCTTTGTCAAATAATTGGTCAATAGTATTTAATTGCACAATCTCCTCTTTTACTCCGTTATCAATTGCAAAAAACCATCCTTTATCCTCATCCAATTTCATGGCAGCATCTAATTTTTTATGTACGGTTTTAAACTTCATAGACTATAAATAAAAAAGTGGATTTAGTAATTAAACCAAATCCACTTTCCATCAAAATACAAAATCAAAATTATTTAGCAGTAAATAATTTTATGTAAATATAATTAATATTAATCAATTTCTTTGTCCTTTTTATCAAAAATTTTAATATTAAAACGGGTTTTTAATTGTTCCTCCAATATATCTGTAATACTATGCATTAAAAAGCCTACCAAAATAGACACCGCAATTGTCATCTGTTGATTTGCATCCTCCATTGCTAAATGAATTAATCCAGGCATTAAATACCCAATTAAAGTGGCCATTGTTACGGATGCAACTGTACTCCTCCAATTTAATCTGATTTTAATAGCTTTCATTATTCCACCAATCATTGCTGCTAATGCCGTTAAAATTTCGGGATTATCTTTCATATTGTTACCGTTTTTTTTGTTAAAAGTACTCATTTTTTTATGAAAAAATCATCTATTATCATTAATTAAATCAACCTCTGCAACTGTTTGTGCTAATCTTATTTGATTTTTTAAAAGTGTCCCACTTTCTAAACAATTTTTTTTTGTAGCTAATGCAGTATAATAAATATTAGCAATTGTCTGAGAGTCAGTAATGTTAAAAAATTGTAAATCGTCTATTGTGTTCCATGATATTGGATAAGATAACACATTGTCATCCTTTGTTGAATATAATGCAAGTATATTTGTTTGAGCCTTTTCGCTCAAAGAAAATTTTAATCCATTATAATTATATCCTAAACTTATTAAATAATCTGTTTTTTGGTTTATCAATTCAAATTTTTCAGTTTTATAAAAATCCAACCAATCTGACTCCGTTATATTATTATAATAATTTATAATTTCATTTTTTTGTAAATCTGTTATTTGAGCAGATATTAAAATATAATTATCTGAGTGTATTATTGACTCAATAATATAATTATTTTTTAAATACAAATTAAAATGTTTTTGATTTGCTAATTGATTTATATTTATACTAAAATTCATATTTTTTTATTTTAAAAGTCTTATTTTTACACATTTATCATTGGTATAATCTTTGCATATTTTTGGTCTATTTTCATAAACTGAACAAAGCATAGTTTTTTTATCTAAAAGATTACAATAACCATTAACACCTTTTTTCATTTCTGCATAATTATTATTATACATGGATTCCAAAAATTTTTTTTTACTCTTGTATCTTGGGTTTTTTTCTAAAAAAACATCCAAATGTTTTACAAATTGTTTTTTGATTTTGGGTATTAAAGAGTCATATTCTTTTTTATTTATAGTTATTTTTAATTTACAACAACCGCTATTTATACATTTTAAACAATCTACTCCCATGATTGAATTAAAATTCTCCTTGTGTTAATGTCCACATTGTCATTTCTTGTGTTAAATTGAAACGTAATTACATCTCCATTAACTAATCCATCTAAACTGAAAGTGCCTTGAATACTTTGATCTTGATTTTTCCTTTCAGTTTCAATTATTAACTGATTTAAATCTGTTGAGCCATTTTTTGAGATATAAAACTCTAACTCCTCGTTTTGGTCATTATTTGTCAATACTACTGCATAAAAAATAAAATCTCTACTCCCACTTAATCCGCTAACAGTATAAGTCATGCCAGGGATGTTTGTTGGTGTATTACTGATGAAATTATTTGATATACTTGTAATAATTAAAGTATCTTTTATGTATGGTGTAGAATTTATTGGTATATCTCCAACACCCTCCAAACTATTTCCATTAACTGTCTTTAAAGGTCTTTTATTTTGAATTGTCAATGTTGTCTCATCTCCCGTATTAATTCCACTTTGATTTGATATAGTTATAATTTCAGCAGGAGTTATTATCCTTGTATTTCCCTCCAAAACTTCATTTGCACTACTTCCAAAATCTTTATTAAATGCAGTATTTTCAATAAAATCAGGTTTTGCCCCAATTTCTGCAGGTGTTGGAAAACTCAAAACAGGGTTTAATGGGTCGGTATTATCAACACCATCTCCACTCACTGAGTCAATTTTTGCGGCCAATCTATCCTGCAACTCTTGATTTGCATACTCCCAAACTCCTGATTGATAAATATAAACTCCTTTTAATTTACGATTTATCAACCATGTTCCCTGTGAATTGTAAACAATTGCCAACTCTCCCTCATTTGCTGCAGGTGCAATTATTGTTGATAATTCTGTGTAATTTGTTGCAGAGTATAACCATGGCAATGCCCCACTCCCTGAGGCCTGTTTAAAACCCGTATTTGTGCGCATCCATGTAATAAATGATGACTTTGTAAATTGTGTGCCTGTATTATCTTGACACTCAATTAATGGCTCATTAAACATTTTTGAGCCATCTGTTGATGTGCCGTTTTTATCATAAATGTATGCATGTTCACTTTTGCTTAAATCTGTCCTCACTTTCAACATCCTATGGTCAAAATATGCATCTGCTTTTGGTATGTCTAAAACAATACTATCAACAGGGTCTACAATTGTTGTGTCTGTAACAATTAAAAAATGTGTATCTCTAATTTCAAATTTATAAGCCATTTTATTTATTTATTTTTTTGTTTTTCATCATCCTCAATTGAAATTTCAACATGATTCTCCTCCCTTTTATTTAACCAATTCGCCCAATATAATCCAAATTTTGTCAATGTTCCTGCTCTTTTATTTTTACCTAATACACTGCTAATTGTTTCATCTGGATGGCCAAATAAATCAATACTTTCATTTTTTAACATCCAATTATTAAACCAAAATTGTACATAAACTCCTGCATGTTGGTCTTTTGATATTGCCAAATCTTTAAAAACTTTTCCCCTAATTTTTTTAGGCTTTAAAATTATTGTAATTAAACCAATAAAATTAAATATTGGACTGACAAATGTGGCAATTAAATATAAAATTAATCCCATTTTTTTATTTTTTATTATAATAACTTTTATTAATTTTTATTCTATCACTAAAGGTTGCATTTATTTTTGCTTTCCTATCTCCATCTGTGTAAACAACCTCTGCAGACTCCTCCAAAACAACCTTTAAATCAAATAAATTGTAACTGTGATTTGATGCATTGTGGTCTGAAATAAACAACTCATCCTCATGCAGCAAATGCAACTCCAATAATTGCTTTGTATAGCACACATTAATTGGGTCTGTTCTCAAAGTGTATGTATTTAGGTTCTCCCTTGTTACTTTGTCTGATATTCTGCCTTTGTTGATTAATTGATTTATCTCTGTGTTTGGTTGTCTGTTTCCAAAAAATCCAAAAAATCTCACTGAGTCCTCAAAATTACTGTCTGTAAAATCAACATTGTATTTTAATGATGCTGAGTTGAATTTGCTCAACACTCTCACTGTATAACGTGCATTTTGAATTGAGTATTTTTTTAGTGTGTATGTACCAACTGTGTAATCTCCTGTGATGCCTCCAATGGTAAAATTTACTTTTATTTTATAGCATCCATGGCCATGTGTATTGTAAATCTGTTGCCAATCGTACACAAAACCAACTGCCAAATCATCATTTGGAAACGTTGCAACATCTCCCAAATTTGCAATTGTGTTGCCATCATCATCCTCCATTGTGAATGTAACAACGTCAGAGTCTAATCCTTTTTTTAAAAAAACCCCTTTTTTATCGTTTTTGTATGTATCATTTTCTGATGGATGGGCCAAAACTAATTGTTTGCATGTTGAGCATGGAGCACATTTTAATCTCTTTTCCTCCACAAATGGTTGTGGCAATCTCACAACATCAATATTTTTTTTGTTTCTGTAATCCATTCTGATAATTTAAAAAAAGGGTGTATAATTAAATACACCCTCCTAATTTAAGTATAAATTTTTATTTATCCTCATTTCTGATTGACAAACCGTTTGCCCTTTTATGAGCATTTTTGATCTGGTTGTGGTCTCTGCCTATTTTTGTTAAAATCTCAATTGCAACCTTTTCCGGTACAGATTTAAGCCATGCAATTTTGTATGAGTATTCTCCTAAAATTAGATAATTACCTTTTTTAATAATCCCGCCACTCTTTTTTGGAGCAGCAGGAGTTGTTGTTTTTTTCTTTGCAGCCATTACGCAACAAATGCACCATCTGCCACATCATACCCTGTTGCAGTTGCTTTTACAATGTAATTATTTGATGCAGTTAATGCAGCAGTCATTGAAATTGTGTACGTTCCATCAGGATTCTCAACTGTTCCTGTGTGAGCCAATGGCACACCTGGAGCAGCAACATCCTCAACAACAAACGCTGCATCCAATAATCCAACAACTTTTGTTGAGTTTTGTGCAGTTCCAAATCCTGTTGCTACTGTTGCAACAATTGTATTTAAATCAGGATTATCAGCAGAAATTGATGCAGAAATTAACCCTTTGATTTGAGTTGGTTTAAATCCTAACTCTGTAGATGTTAATACATAGCTATTTTCCTCACACTCCTCATTGTCAAAATCAACAGATACATTTAATTTCTGTACTGTTGTATCAGTTGCATAATCTTTGAATACATCAAAAGTCTCTGCAGAAAGTTCATAACCTCTCAACAATCCTGTTGTTGGGTCGTCCATAATTCCCCACATATTTGCAGAGATGTCAACATAATAAAATTCAATGTCAGAGCATCCAACTGCACTCAATTCTCTCTGGATTTGTGCGGCACTATCCTTGTCCCACATTTGGTATGTCATAGTTCTAACGCCACCAACTCCATCAATTTTGTATTTTTGAGTACTTGGTGCAGTTTCGTACACTGTCTCAGTACGTTCAAAAGTTGCACCCTCAACTCTCGGTGTTGGGTATAGTCTTTCAGATGCATCCCAATTTGGATTTTGTGCCAAATCTTGAATGTATGCACCCAATGTTGCATAATTTCCTGCAAATCCGTTTGAGTCTAAAATTGTCAAAGGGTCTGCATTTACATCAATGTAATTACGTGTACCATCTTTTTTGTATTTCGCTCTGTACCATGGCATTGCCATTACCTTTTGAATTACAACACAATTTGGTCTCCCTGTGTTTGGGTATTTTGGACTCCCACAGTCACATGCTATTCCACTCATTTTATTTATTTTTTATTTAATTTACTTATTTTATTTTAATAATTTACTAATTTAATTAAAATTAATCATTTAACACTCCAAACTGTTTATTTAAGGCATCTAAAACCTGTTGAGGCAAATTATCTCCTCCTGTCCAATCCAATGACTCTGACTGTACATTTTCCAATGTTAATCCAAATTTTGCATCAGGTATTATTAATAATATTTCAATACTATATTTTTTTGTTTTAAAATCAATTTTTGAAATATTAGGATTTCCAACGTTTAATCCAACAATCTCAATTGTTGGGTTTTCAATCTCTAAATTTTCAAAATTACTATTTTCGTATGTAAATAAATATTTCATTTTTTTATTTTATTGTATTACAAATTGATTTCTTTGGTATTGTATTCTACAAAAATGTTTGTTTCTCGCTCCTGCCATTGATGATGGAAATGAGCCATAGGTAACAATAATACCAAATGCAGTTGTTGTTGGTGCTACAATGTAAGGTGTACAACTCCACAATGTTGGTTGATTATATTGGAAAGGTTGACGATTTGCAGGGTATAAAAAATTTAACATGTTTGGACTCCACAAAGTCAACATAAATGCAAGTGTTGGACTTCTATAATCTGAATAACCTGCATAAACTGTCCCTGGTATTGATGATAAAGAATTTAAATAATTCGCTGCACCTCCTCTGATGCTTCTATGAGACAAACCCGTTAAATGGTCAACAATTAATCCATCAGTATTATTTACTCCTGCAGATGGCAACCTAAACTCATCAATAAATGTTGATAAATTACCGTTTACATCCTTGTATTGGCCATCATTAAAATCATAATACCCACCTGTTAAACTTGTTAATCTGAATTTATGCCCCCAAACATTGTTGTAAACTAAATAATCCTCATTTATTGATAAATCTTTTTGTTGATAAACTCCATCATTTGGGATTAAAAATGGAGGGTCGTAGTTTGTGTTAAATAAATCTCCCTCATCATAGGTTGCGTATGATGGCATATTAACAATGTCGGGCCTATTATAATAAACCTTTAAATCTGATGAGCCTCCTCCAACAATTTCCAAATCTAAATTTGTTTTTGTGTCGTTTAATATTGTTGGATTAATAATTGCTCCTAAATCATCAACAATTGAGATGTTTTTATTTGTTGCAATCAATGTTCCATCAATTTGGTTGCCGTTCAATGTGTTTGTTGCAGCTATGCATGTATTAATTGGCTCAACTACTGTGCAGCATTGTCCTGCATCATAAACCTCCAAATTAAATGACACATCAATGCCACTCAAATCCTCATCAATTATTAAATTTGTAGGGTCTCCAATTGGGTCTCCAAATCTCGGACGAACATCAATTCGTGGTGTGTCTAATCTTTTAAAATTATAATCATCATCAATTACCTGTAAAAATACCCTCAACAGGTTCTCCATTGGTTTTATTACATTATCATTGTGCTCTGTATTCGTCCATTTTGGTGTGTTGGCCCAATCTAATAAAAAAACACGTGCACTAAATGACAAATCAACTGCACTGTCTCTCCTTGTATTGTTTGCACTGTAACTCTCAACCAACCAAATAAATGGCGTTTTTGCTGATGTTCTGTTGCTCAGTTGTTGATATTCGTTGTTTGTGCTTTTAGGGTCTCCATGTAAAAATGTGAGACTTGGAGCAACAACAACTGCTCCTGTAAATGGGTCTGTGTGGCCAAATGGCTCAACAACAATGTACTCATTTATTTTAAATTCTTTTATTTTGTACTCTTTATCTGTTGCATCTTTGATGGTTTTACCAATTGTCAGATGCAAAGTATTGCACAAATATATTTTTTCTCCATCAATAGATAAAACAGGCAGATTTGTATTTATCTCCTCAACTATTGATTTTATAATATCAACTAAATTGCTCTCCATTAAAAAGGATGGTTAAATGGTTCATTTACTCCCTCAAATTCATCATACTCAAACTCATCATTTTCACAAATATAGTATTGGATTGCTTTATAAGTTGCAACACCATCATTGTATCTGCTCGTAATATCATGCATAATTGCACTAAAATTAATGCTATTATCTGACTCTGTTTGCTTAATTCCTACCGTTGTTATTCTGCTAGTTGTATCTCTTGTATAAAGATAATACACAAACGCTTTTAACATCTCTTTAATACCTTTGGACTGTACTATTTTTGCACATCCTCCTGTCTCCTGATAATTAAAAGCGTTGTATATTTTCACAAATCTTGGTTCTGTTGGCTCTCCTGCAATTGGAGCAGCCAGATCAATAATAAATAAATCATACAATTCAACACCTAATAATTTAGGTAAATAACACTCCTCAACATCTGTGATTGTTTGCATTAAATCAATCTCTGTTGAGTTGTTTGTTGGTATTTTATACCTCCCATTATCAAAATTACTAACTGTTAAAATTGCCATTTATTTATTTTTACCAAACATTTTTTTTAATCCTTTTTTTGTTCCCTCAACAACATCATCAACAACATTACCTGAGTCTCCTGTGTTTGATTTCACAGGCCCATCATCATCTGAATACTTTGCCACTTTTGAGGAGTTAACAAGTCGGGAGGCTAAAACGCTCCCGAACTCATTAATATCTCCTTTTTTAAAATCAGCAAAGTCCTTTAAAAATATGACTTTACGTTTCATATTAAAGTGCTAAAGTAACCAATGCAGCATCAATGTCAGCAACATGATAAAATCCTGTTTTGTCTGCCTCTCTAATTAATAGTGCTAATCTTCTTCTCACTTTTAATGTCATTGCATCCTCAACAAATTGTTTGTCAATTGTTCCTCTGCTCATTGTTAACCCTGCAGCTGCATAAATACGTCCATAATTAGCATCTCCAACAACTAACTGATTTGCAGGTATTGCATTATCCTCAATTACTCTCAAACCTTTCACAGTTTCTCCATCTCTTGAAACAAAAGGAGGCATGATGTAATTGTTGTTACCATCTTTTGATAAATCCATTGCACAAATGTCCTCATTGTTCATTAATACAAAGTTTGGCATGTATTTGCTCCCACCTGTTGCAGTAATTGCAGCTTTTACCTTTACAATTAAATCATAAATTGTTGGGGATGGTATTCCTGCCGCTGCAGGTACATAAGTTGTTGCAGATGCAATTAAACCCTTTAAGTTGTTACCTGTTCCATCTCCGTTAATTAATTGGTCATCAACTTTTAATGCTACATTTGTACGTAAAAAGAACTCCAACTCTCCTGCAAACATGCTCTCATCCTCAAAAAACTCCTCACACACAGGCAAAGTATCTCCAACTTTTTGGATTTCTAATGAGTTTCTTTTCCATGATGCGGTTGACTCAGGAAATTGTGCACATTCTGCAACCATGTCTGCTGCTCTTACAATTGTAGCCTCATCCCAATCATAATACCTAATTGTTTTGTTTACATTTGGCCCTGTAACAGTTGTAGTTGCAAACAATGACTCCATTGCCAATGTACGTGTTGCCAATTGGCCAACACCTGCAACATCATACGCTCCCTCATTATTTTGGATTGATGCCGTTGATGTGTCTGCCTTAATTGTTACCTCTTGTGCCGAACCTGGTGCATTATCTTTTAATCCTTTAATTGCCTCAAATTTTTCAGAAACAACACTTTTGATTGTTGCAGGTTTTCCATCCTCAATTATTCCCTGTTTAGCAATTTTAGATGCCAATGTATTCATTGTTTTGATAACTAAAACCACTTGTTTTTGAGTTTCCTCTGCAATTTCTTTTGTGATTTTCGTTAACTCCTCAACAGATGCATTTGCCTCCTCTTGTTGTTTGTGATATTCTGCATTGTTTGCATTAATCTCATTTGACATTTTTGCCTGTTCCTCAGGGGATAACTCTAAAAATGCTCCCTCTGTCATTTCTTTGGTTGCTAAAACTGCAGCCAATGTTAAAAATACTTTTTTCATTTTTTTACTTTTTTTGCCTATTTTTTGGCGTTCAACTTCATTTAATTTATTGAGTGCTAAAAAGCGGCTCATGTTTAGTGTACTAATGTACGGCTAATATATTTAAAATAAAAACCTGTTAAAAGTTTTTATGTTTTCCTTTGTTTCCTCCTCCGTTTGATCTGGATTTGATTGTGTTTTA
>Ga0255049_10001556_pt1 | contig 12580 bp, 11 predicted proteins | sample JV7_2_3_MG_FD_183615 | JGI IMG/M metagenome (GOLD analysis project Ga0255049, IMG submission 183615) | Seawater microbial communities from Jervis Inlet, British Columbia, Canada - JV7_2_3 | ecosystem: Environmental > Aquatic > Marine > Inlet | place: Canada: British Columbia | collected 2016-10-06
TGGCGCCGGCGCGAGCGCCGGAGCTTTGGTTGGCCCGGCCATTCCGACCTTGTTCGCTGGAGTATTGGGGACAGACACGCTGATGCTGGTTGCGTCTGTCAGCCTGATGCTCGTCATTCCCCTGGTATTTTATATGTATCACCTCAAGGGCACTGAGCTTGGCAACGCCGATCTTGAAGCGGATACGTCCAATGCGGTGATTGGTGGAAAATGGTGGCAAGGCTTTCAATCATTTTTCACCAATCCCTACTTGCTCGGCATCGGCGTTTTCATACTCCTGTACGTCTTCATTGGTTCATTCGTTTACTTCGAGCAAAAAAATCTTCTCGTCGACTTCTCGCGGGCTGAAAGGACGCAAATTCTTGGCAGCATTGACTGGCTCGTCAACATTGTGACATTCGGCATGGCGTTCTTTGTCACCGGACGAATTGTTAGCAAGGTTGGCATGCCGGCAGCGCTGGCGCTGATGCCGGTTCTGGTCTGTGCGGGGCTTTTGATTCTGGCTTTTGCTCCGGTGCTTACCGTGCTTCTTGCGCTACAGGTATTTCGTCGTGGTGGTAACTACGGTTTGACTCGACCAGCCCGGGAAATGTTGTACACCAAAGTCACGCAAGAAGAGCGCTTCAAAGCCAAGCCCGTGGTTGATATTGTTGTCTATCGAGGTGGGGACGCGATAAGCGGCACACTGTTCGCGTTCTTGACGGACGGCGTCGGTCTTGGCATTGCGGCTGTCGCCATTGTAGGGTCGGCAATCGCTGCCGCGTGGGCAGGTGCCGGTTTATGGCTGGGCAAGCAATTTGATAAGACAACAGATTCCGGGGATAGCAAATGAGTAAGCCATGGTTTGATCAATACGACGCCTGGGTGCCACACGAAATCGATGCCGATGCGTATCCAAATGTCGTCGATATGTTGTTGGAGGCTGGCGAACAGTACAAAGATAACGTCGCCTTCAGCAATTTTGGCGCAACGAAGACCTACGGTGAATGTCTCGATCTGTCGCGGGATTTTGCGGCGTATCTGCAAAACACTCTCGGTGTCGAAAAAGGCGATCGGGTTGCCCTGATGGCCCCCAATATGATGGCTTTTCCCATCGCGATGCTGGGTATCCTCCGGGCTGGCGGCGTGCAGGTCAACGTCAATCCGATGTACACCGCTCGCGAACTCGAGCATCAGCTTAACGATGCTGATACGGATACGATCGTCGTATTTTCCGGATCAACTGAAACGCTGGCCGACATTGTTGACGAAACCGGCATCAAGAACGTCATCATCGTTGGGTTGGACGACTTGATCGATATCGGCTTGCCGTCGCCGCCGGCGGACCAGAGATTGAAAGATCCGATCCTGTTCAAAGACGCTGTGGCAGCTGGCCACGATATGGAGTTTGAGAAAGTCGATCTTTGTGGCGATGACCTCATATACCTGCAGTACACGGGTGGCACCACCGGCGTTTCGAAGGGGGCGATGCTCACACATCGAAATCTCGTTGCAAATGTCATGCAATTTGAAAGTTGCGCAGGTGACTACATTGACCTGGGCAATGACGTGGTCGTCACGGCGATTCCGATGTATCACATCTTCGCGCTGATGGTTAACACACTGTCGTATTTCAAGTTCGGCGGGACAAATGTGCTGATCACCAATCCCCGGGACATGCCGGGATTTGTAGAAGAGTGGTCGAAATGGAAGGTCAACGTGTTTACGGGCGTTAACACGCTCTATAACGGCCTTCTTCATACGCCTGGTTTCTCAGACCTGGACTTTTCGGCGCTTCGTTTCAGCGTCGGTGGCGGGGCGGCGGTACAAAAGGCCGTGTCGGACATGTGGAAGAAGGTAACTGGGAAGCACATCAAGGAGGGCTACGGCCTTTCCGAGACCTCGCCCATTCTGACACTGAACCCGTTTGGCTCCGAGGAATTCAGGAGCGCGATCGGCATCCCGGCACCATCTACTGATATCTCACTGCGGGATGACGACGGCAATGTGGTTGCGGACGGTGAGCGTGGAGAGTTGTGTGCGAAAGGACCGCAGGTGATGAAGGGCTACTGGCGCCGAGAAGATGCGACGAGCGATGTCATGACCGACGACGGCTACTTCTGCACAGGCGACATCGCTGTGATGGACGAAACGGGATTTTTTCGTATCGTTGATCGCAAGAAAGACATGATCATTGTGTCGGGTTTCAACGTATTCCCGAACGAGGTTGAAGCAGAAGTCGCCGCGATGGACGAGGTGCTGGAGTGTGCGTGTATTGGCGTGCCGAACGAAAAGACAGGCGAAGCGGTGAAGGTCTTCATCGTCAAGAAAGGCGATTCATTAACAGAGGCTGCGGTGCGGGCGCACTGCAAAGAGTGTCTGACGGGTTACAAGGTTCCGCGAATCGTCGTGTTCCTCGACGAACTGCCGAAGTCAACCGTTGGTAAAATACTGCGCCGCGAACTCAGGAATTACTAAGCAGTGCTCTAAGCAGGTAGCAGTACTAGATTGCCGTCAATACCGATGAATTTCTTCATGGTGCTGGCGCAGCGCAGTGCGACAGCTTTGATGATGATGTTGTGAATCTTGCCGGGCGCTTTGCCAGCGAGTTCATCTTCAACATCGAGTTCCAGATGTGCACCGTTAACCCGAAACAGGAGTGTCCGGCTGGGCTCGTGGCTGGTCCAGCCTTTGAACTTCCAGGGTTCGGTCAGGCCAACCTTGCGACCGTCCTGTAGCAGCGCATGACATTCTGCATTTCGGAACGGGACTTCCACCGAATACTCAACAACCTCTGTATGACTGGCATCCCGAAGCGGGATCAGATCATCGAGCAGCGTTACGGCGTCCGGCGAGTTTTGCTGTTGCGGTTGCTGCATTTCTTGTCTTCCCTTGTGTATAGAACTGATTTCCAGTCTACGTCAGGAAGATAAGAAATTTCACAGAAAGAATTTCACAGTGTTAATTTCACAAACTGTTAAGGTGCCCCCCCCATAAGAAATAGGGAGCTCTTTAACATAAGTCCAGGACACTACACTAGTAGGCCGACATTCTCAGAAACTCGCTCAGGCTATTTTTCGCGTCTTTCTGTTGGTCCCACATCCCGTAATTGCGAGAGTCGGGCCCCGTTGACTGAATTCGAATGTCTTGGGACTCGGCGATGACACGCAGGTGATCGACGGTCACTTCATAGTACGCGTCCGCAGCGGAAGCAACAGGACGAACGTACACGGGCACGGTGGCGCCTATAGCTGCTGGTGACCAACCCGATAACTCCAGAGCCAGTGGCTCGCCGTCCGCATAGATAACGACAGATTCGAATCCGTCACGCGTCTCACCCATCTCGACATCTTGCATCGTATTCCATATTCCCAACCACAAATAATAGTGAAATGAACCCATTCGATTAACTTCGAGCGGCCCGAGATGCAGATAGTTGCGTGCGAAAGCCGCTTTCCCGGAGTCGTCCCGGTAAAATACCATCGGCGTTTTGCTGTAGGTGATGGTTACCGCGGTGGACGGGTCCAGTTTCTTGAATACGACGCCCTGTTGATTGGCACAGGCGGCCAGGCTTAGCAGAAAAATTGCTGCGACAATACGGTGAATGCTCAAAAGAACGCCTGATACCCGAGGTTGATGAAGTAGGACTCACGATCCAGATCGATTCCGACCAGGTCCTGTTGTGAGAATTGCTTTCCCGCCTCGATATCGATACGAAACTTCTGACCGCGTCGATACTGTACCCGAATGCCAGGTGCATACAGCCACTCATAGCTGTCGTTTGACAGGCGTTGCCGGCGGTCAACTCTGAGCCTGGGGTTGACGCGCCAGGATCTGCCGAACGGAATGCGGCTGTCGAGTGAAACTGACATGACGCGAGTTGTACCAGAGTCGGAGTAGCGTACGGTCACAACGGAAACGTCGCCCTCTCTTAGCAGGCTGCTTGCCACGATGCTGCCGGAGAAATAGTTGTAGGTACTACCGGGCATCGCCAGTACTCCGCCGGACTCCGTGGTTGCCTCGATGGTCGATTGGTTAACATTCGCATTGATCTGCAGTTTCGGTGTCAGCGAATGAGAGAGACCGAGGGTATAGGTCGTTGATAATGGGCTGCGGTCAAGGCCGAGTTGCCGAATTTCAGGCACCGGATAAAGTTCGAGCAGTTCGGCAAAAATTAGCACTGGTTGGCCAATCAAGGCGTTGCCGGCACTCAGGAACGGGCTGTGGCGTCGATTATATGAACCGTGGAGTGACAGTCGTGAAGCGAACCGCCAGCTTCCCTGCAGGAACGCGCTACCCAGTTGATCATAAGAGGTGTCGTAGTCGACAAGCCCCCACAAACTTTGATTTTCGCCGAAGTAACGGAATTCACCACCGACGGCCTGGCGGTCCAAAATTCCTTCTATGTCCTGCTCAATGTAAAACAGACCAAGCTCCAGTCCTTCCAGAGAAGGGCGATAGTTCATGCTCGCTCCGTAGAAAGTGCGAGCTGAATCGACGCCGTCCGATGCTGAATAGGCCGGTTTGCCGTACACGGCATTGAACATGAAATGTTCGTTGAGTTCGTAGCCGAGGTTAAGTCCGTCGAAGCGTCCCAAAACTCCACCTGAACTTCGTGATTGACGACCGATCCGGGCCCGGAGGCCTGTGACAGCATCCGCAAGATCGGCATAGGCATAAGAGATTCGAAGTGCATTACCGGTATCTGTTTCACGGTCCAAAAAGTCACTCCGATACCCAGACGAAACACGGCTGCCAAAGTCGAAACGGTCACCGCGCCGACGGGCGTCTAGATTCACGTCGGAGTAAAGCGCCGATTGGCTGACTATCTTGTCCTGATCGTTTTGCTGATTTACAGCACGACGGTAGTACTGCGAGAAATAGGTTCGGACACTCCAGTCGCTCGGACTGGATATACGGGTACCGCGAGAGGCGTTCGATGCATCTGTCCTCTGCTTGCTTCTGCGATTATTGGCGATAAGCGCGGCGAGTCTTTGACTGACCCGTGCCGCGCCTTCGTCATCGGGGTAGAGCGACAGATAGCGCTGGTACTCGGCTTTGGCGTGGGCTGTTTGGCCCTTCTTCTCTCGTGCGAGGGCCAGGTACTCCTGCGCCTCTGGGTGGCGTGGATGCGTCGGAAGTTGCAAAACCTTCGTGTAGATCTGGATCGCTCTTGATGTATCGCCGGCGACCATTGTTTTGCGCGCTTCTTCCATTAAGGCATCCACTTTCGACGTAGATCCGAGATCACCTACCGCTTGTTGGATGCTTGGGGGTAACGCCTCACGTTCGCCAACCAGCAATTCGACAGGAATGCTGCGCGCATCAACCTGATCTATCCAGGCTCCCGGAAACGAAGACCTTAGTTCGGCGAGTACGTTATTTGCTGCGCCCACTGAATCGAAGTCACCCAATCGAAGTCGGTACCAGGTCGTCTCGTCAATGACGATTTCTGTGTAATACAGACGCTGGCGACCGGTGAGTTGCAGCGAAGGTGCGTCTGCAATTGTTGGAATTCGACGAAAAGACACGAGATTCACAACCCAGCCCGGCCTATCTTCTTTTGGCTGGATTATCTGCCGGTGAATTGCTGTCGAAGCTACGTTTTCAATGGACGCCGACTCGACGGGTGTCTCTTGGACCCTCACGTGCACCGCAACGTCGAACGCAAATGCGTCCATATCAACATCGAAAGCGACTGGTTCGCTGAATGTGAGTGTTAGTACTGCTCCAACACTGGTGTCGCCGTTATACTCCAGTTCAACCAACCGAGCATTGTCCGAGTTAAAAGGACGAAGTCGGCTGCGAGACTCGGCGACAAGCGGCGACACGCCGTTGCATATTCCGGTTGGTTCGAGAAAGATGCGCAGTCGGTCACCGGCGTCTTGCGGTTCATGTCTGAGGTACTCAGCTTTACAATTAAAGCGCACATGGATATCAGCACCTGAGAGATCGCCGGCCTCTGCATCAGACACTCGGGAATTCGCGATGAATCCGGAGCCGGCGAACGCAACCGGTACGACGAACATTGCCAGTGCGCCGATTGCCCAGAAACTGATGTTGAGATGCGGCTTACTCAAAACCCACCGCCGGAGATTCGATGCTCTGGTCCGGGGCGATTTTTCCTAATCGTCGTGAACGAGGAATTCGTGTACACGTGGCAGGCACCCGAGCAATCTCGTAGCTCACTGGCGGTATACTTGATTTGCGGACTCTCCGATTTCTTGTGAGGTCCCGACTTGTAATCACCCGCATGGCAGCCCGCACAATCGGGCTGGAAGGAGGGGAATTGCCAGCTCACAATTTCGGTGTTGCTTTGATGGCAATCAGTGCAAGCGAGATTATCCCTGTGATCGAGAGGCTCGTAGGGGAGTCCGGTGTGGCGATAGTCGGCTGGGGTCCAGGCATTCGGGTTGTGGCAGAGGCCGCAGTCTTGCGTCGTGTTGAAGTGCCCTGGGTTTTGCCCTGTTGCGAGCGTACCGTTGTGGCAGGACGAGCAGGACCCAAGTACCTGGTTGTGATCCACATTGGTCACTGGCGCCCACACATTTGTGCTGTGGCAATCCTCGCAAACATTGGTTGTTTGAACGTGCAAAGGACCCTTGCCTGTCGCGTCGGTTCCATTGTGACAACTACTGCAGTTGTCAACGATGTTGGCGTGGTCGAAGTTCGCCGGCACCCAGGCGGCCGTCGTGTGACAGTCATCGCAGTTATTGCCGCCGGAAATGTGGGTCGGGTGTTTGCCGGTGGCTGTAGCGCCATCGTGGCAGGTATTGCAGGTGCCGTTGACTTGCGTGTGATCGATCGTATACGTCGGTACCCAGACGTTGGACGTATGACAATCTTCGCAGACATCTGAGGTCTGTATATGGGTCGGATTCCTGCCAGTAGCGTCGGTACCGTTGTGGCAGCTGGCGCAATTACCTGTGATGTTCAAGTGGTCGAAATTGGCCGGCAACCAGCCGACTGTGGAATGACAATCGTCGCAGTTGTCGCCACTGTTTATGTGGGTTGGATGCTTGCCGGTCGCGATTACGCCGTCATGACATGCATTACAGCTACCCACCACCTGGGAATGGTCCACGGTGAAAGTGGGAGCCCATACATTCGACGTGTGGCAATCTTCACAGACATCACTTGTCCGTATATGGGTGATAGGTTTGCCCGTAGCTTCTACGCCGTTGTGACAGCTTACGCAGTTTCCTGTGATATCCACGTGGTCGAAATTCGCCGGTAACCAGCCGACCGTGGAATGACAGTCGTCGCAGGTGTTGCTGCTGTCGATATGAGTCGGATGCTTGCCTGTTGCGGTGAGTCCGTCATGGCACGAGCCGCAGGAACCCAGAACCTGTGTGTGGTCGACAGTGTCAGCCGGTGACCAGACGTTACTGTTATGACAGTCTTCACAGACATTGGTTGTTTGTATGTGGCTCAGGTTCTTTCCGGTAGCATCGACGCCATTGTGACAACTCGTGCAGTTGCCGGCGATGTCCACGTGATCAAAATTCGCTGGTCGCCAGGCGTTGGTCGAATGACAGTCGTCACACGTATCACTGCTCGCGAAATGGGTAGGGTGCTTACCGGTCGCGGTGACGCCGTCATGACACGAGCTACAGGTGCCCAAGACGTGCGTGTGATCGATTGTGAACACCGGCGCAAAGACATTGGTGTCGTGGCAGTCTTCACAGCGGTCACTGGTTTGGATGTGTGTCGGGTTCTTGCCGGTCGCATCCACGCCGTTGTGGCAGTCAATGCAATTTCCAGTAATGTTCAGATGATCGAAATTGGCCGGCAACCACCCCGTCGTGAAATGGCAATCGTCACACGTATCTGCGCTCGTCAGATGATCCAGGTCTTTGCCCGACGCGATAACGCCGTCATGGCAGGAACCGCACGTGCCGATAACCTGCATGTGATCGACAATGTCCACAGGTGTGAAGGCATTCGTATTGTGGCAGTCCTCGCAAACGACGGTTGTTTGTATGTGGGCTGGGTCCTTGCCTGTCGCGGCGGTTCCATCGTGACAACTACCGCAGTTGTCGAAGATATCCGTATGATTGAAGTTAGACGGCAACCAGGCGGTGCTTGCGTGGCAGTCGTCGCAGCTTGCGCTGCTCGTGATATGTGTTGGATCTTTACCGGTTGCCGTAACCCCGTCGTGGCAGGAGCCGCATTCGCCCAGTACCTGAGTGTGATCCACCGAGATTGTCGGTGCCCAAACGTTCGGGTTGTGGCAGTCCTCGCAGACGTCCGTCGTCTGTATGTGCGAGGGGTTTTTGCCTGTGGCTTCAAAGCCGTTATGGCAGCTAATGCAGTTGCCGCTAATGTCAATATGATCAAAATTCGCCGGTAACCAGCCGATCGTCGAATGGCAGTTGTCGCAGTTGTTGCCACTCGAAATATGTATTGCATGCTTCCCGGTCGCAGTAGCTCCGTCATGACAGGATCCACAGGTTCCGAGGACATGTGTGTGGTCAAGCGTAGTTGCCGGATCAAAAGTGAATGTGCTGTGGCAGTCTTCGCAGACGTTGCTTGTCTGAATATGTGTCGGGCTCTTGCCCGTGGCAGTGTTGCCATCGTGGCACGAAACGCAATTGCCGTTATTACCGGCGTGATCAAATCTTGCCGGCAACCAGCCCGTCGTGCTGTGGCAGTCGGCGCACTGATCGTTGCTCGAAATATGGCTGACAGTTTTTCCCGTCGCCTGTGCGCCATTGTGGCAATTGATACAGCTACCGGTCAGTGATGAGTGGTCTACAAAATTGACCATGCTCCAGTCGGCTGTAATGTGGCAATCGGAGCACTGACCATCTGTGGCAATGTGATCGGATGGCATAGATGATGCGCGCACCAATCCACTCTGCGAGTGGCAGCTTGCGCAGATCGAACTGGTCGGCGCAAACGTGCCGCTAACATGACACGATTCGCAAGTGACAATTGTATGGGCACCATCGAGCACAAAGCCCGTGCTGAAGTGATCGAATGACTGTTGCGCCATTGCGACGTTTGCGATGAACAATGCAAGGACTGCCGCGATCAAGCGTATGGTTCGCAATTTCAGAACTGGGTTGTTCATTGCAACTTCCTCACTTCACTGAATGAATCAGCGCTGTGGCAGCGGCCACAGTCAACGCCAAACTCATTGTCGTGGATATCGTCCGAGCGATGGCAGTTACCACAACTACTGTTGACAGCCTTCATTTTGCGGAGCGAGCTTCGATGACAGTCATTGCAGGCGACATTGATATGCGCACCGCTCAGTTCGAATTCAGTCTGAACATTGTGGTCAAAGACCCAAAGATCCCAGGCGACCGGATTGTGGCAAGCGTCACAGCGCCCGGTGAAGTTTTCACGATGCGGATCGTCGTCTTTGTGGCAAGTGGTACAGCTTTCGTCCACGACAGTGAATACCTTGGTCTCGTGACAATCCTCGCATTCGTTCTCGTCGTGAACGCCGAGCAACGGAAAGGAAGTGAGGTCATGGTCGAAGAAAACCGGGTCCTGCCAGGTCACTTCCGTGTGGCAGCTTTCGCACAGAGTGCCGAGCGAACCTTCGTGAGCGTCATCTTCGGCGTGGCAGGATTCGCAGCCTGTAGCCAAAGCGACATCAAAAATCGGTTCGACATGACAATCGCGACAGGTTGCGTCCTGGTGTGCCCCGACGAGCTTGTAGTTGGCATCCAAGTCGTGATCGAACTTCGTCTCCGGCCACGAGTTGTTGCTGTGGCAGGAATCGCATCGCTGACCATTATGTGCATCGTGCTCATCATCTTCCAAATGGCAGGCTACACAAGCCATATCCATTTCATCCTCAAATGGTTTTTCTGAATGACAGTCACCACACGACAATTTCGCGTGTTTGCCGAGCAAATCGAAATCCGTGTCTCGAAAATGGTCGAAACTGGAGTCGTGCCAGTCGCTGGGGTTATGGCAGCTTGCACAATCGCTGCCGCTGCGGCCGTCATGCGCGTCGTCTTCAGCATGGCAGTCGAAGCAGGCCGTAGGTGGACTGGGGAAAGTCCTGTCTTCGTGGCAGTCCAGACAAGCGGCATCTCCGTGCTTACCCAGCAATGCGTAGTCGGTGATGTCGTGATCGAACTCAACGGCTAACCACTCGGTAGGCTGGTGGCAGGTCGCGCAATCAGTTCCCATGCGGTCCTGGTGAGGCTCATCTTCCTGATGGCAGTCTATGCATTGACCATCAGCCTCTCGATGCTTCTTGCTGCGTTCATGGCAGTCGCTGCACTCGGCGTCCTGGTGAGCGCCGAGTAATTCGAAGTCGGTGAACGCGTGATCGAAGTCTTCTTCATCGAGAATTACAACCACTGCGTTACGACCTTCGTGCTCTGTATGACAGGATGAACATTGCGCGGAACTGGCTTCAGCGTGGCGGCCGTGAAAACCGACTTCCTGATTCACATCGGCGGCGACATCCTCGTGACAATCAAGACACAACAGTCGTTGACCCGATTTATCGAACATCTTGTGGCACGAAGAGCAATCACTCTCGATATCGACATGCGCAGAGATGACGCGGCCTGGCATGACAAGCGTCTCAATTTCCTGAGCAAATGAAGTCTGCGTGGTCATGAATGCCGGTACCATCGCCAAGCCAATTAAGGTCTTCCTCAATAAATTCATTTCGATCGTGATAGCGCCTAGTACATGTGCACAGCGAGTACATGTACGAATGCTGATACGACCAGTAGCAGGAACAACGGCATATGGAAAACGTGCCAAAACGAAAACAGGCGCTCAAAAAATGCAAGTTGCGCAACCTGCCGCATCAGTGCGACTTGCTTTGCCGCATAGGCATTTGCGGTCTTTCTGATACTCGTGGTGTTGCGACGTACAACCTCGTTTATCGCAGCCTCTTCGCGCAACTCGCGGTTGATTTTGAAATAAAGCCGCAGTCGTACGAGGTAGTATTTGAAAGTCCAGGATAAGCTGTGACGTAATCCGATCGATTTAGTGTGTTCATCACCCATGAGCTTCGCCGATACAACTTGAAGCTCATTGATAAATCCAGGCAGAATCGCGCCGAGCCCCCGACTGTTTCCAAGGGCGTTGGATATTTCTACACGAAGTTCTTCAATATTGGCGCGTTTGCCGTATAGACCGCGATGGATGCGGGTGTAGAAATAGCGGCCGATAATTCCACTGACTGCGACCGCCAGCATGCTGACCAGCGCCACTTTGCTGTTGAGTGCATCGACACTGAAATTACAGTGGTAGAGAATCAGGGCTGGTCCGACCAGTCCGAATATCATATGGATTCGAAACCAGTGCTTAACGAGGCCCATACGACGCAATAGATGTGATCTCTTGCCAGCGGGATAGAAGAGCAATAGCAACATCAGGGACCCACCTATGATGCCCAGCCAGTAACCCAATCCCTCCTCGGGATCAACGAGCCCTTCTCTCCTCAGCAGCCATCCGACACTGACGGCAGCGGCGAGAATCAAATAGCCATAGGCACCTATGCGATTGCTTGTCCGTTTTGCCTTCGCGACGTTCGACTTTGGTGTCGCTATGCTGTCGATAGTTGTTTCATTCATTGCTAGTCTTCTTGTTATTTAATGATCAGGTCCAAGTGATGATTGTCGGCCACACGAATGGTCCCCGAAGTTGCTTCAAGGCCCTGAAGTGCAGTCATCGCATCACCCTTGCGCGTCACTCTGGCAGTGACAATCACCTGCTCGAAATTCGAAAGCTCCATACCGGCAGTTATCGACTGGCTGTCATTCAGTAGAAAGTCGATTGGGAGATCGGTTGCGGGCCGCTGTAAAACAGCGACAGGCATAGGTGGTCCGTCGACTGCTCTGGCGAATATGAATACGGTGTCGCTCGGTCTTACTTTTTCCTTTGCAGCGGAGGACAGGCGGACATTGCCGAATATCTGTGCACCAATTACGGACTCACTCGTTTTGTCGCCGCCAAGCGCTGCGAGATCGGCATCGAATTGACCCAGTTCGACGGCTTTCTCATAGGTGCTGGCCGCATCTTCGATACGATTGAGGTGCTTGTACGAACGGGCGAGCAACAACCAGCTGCCCCCATCTTCCGGATTCAACTCCAATCGCTGGGCCAGCCCGTCGACCATGCTGGCAACCGAACCTATCTTGTCGCTAGTCGCAGCACGACTTTCATCCTCCGATACACGGCCTTTCCGGACCGCCGTCGCGTCAACCCCACCCGCCGTCGGCGAGCCAAGCTTCATATACAGGCCAGCCGCAACCAGCGGCAGAGCAGTGGCGACAGCAACCAGGACGATTCTGCGATGGTCTCTCAATAGTGGCAGAGCGACGAAACTGAGCGCGACTACAGTCATTACTATTGTTACAGGCCAAAAAAATTCAGTCATTTCTATAATTGCCTCATTTCGAAAGGCGCCTTCTGCCCACAGTACTTACTAAATGCCATCACAAGAATTGAACGAGAATGGTCCCAGAAAATACGCAAATGATTTTCAGGTCTCCACAGACATTTAGATGTTTTTTCCAGGCGCGCCCGCGCGATATACGCCGACAGTCTGATTGTTTCCGAAACCCAGTCCAAGTGTCTCCAGATACAGACAATTTTGTAACCGGACATTTCCTTG
>Ga0255049_10001557_pt1 | contig 12579 bp, 7 predicted proteins | sample JV7_2_3_MG_FD_183615 | JGI IMG/M metagenome (GOLD analysis project Ga0255049, IMG submission 183615) | Seawater microbial communities from Jervis Inlet, British Columbia, Canada - JV7_2_3 | ecosystem: Environmental > Aquatic > Marine > Inlet | place: Canada: British Columbia | collected 2016-10-06
ATGTTGATTTTCTTGATGCCGCCGGCGCCATCAAGAAAATCAACATTATCGCCAGCGGTGCCCGCTTCCACGTAGAGGCAAATACACCGAACGGCGCGATCACCGCAGAAACTCACAAGGGCAAGGTCAAAACCTGGGTAACGCTGGATGCAGCGGCCAAATGGGTTCGTGGGCTTGGAATGGGCGGAGCGCATGTCAACATGACTCACTGGCAGCCAGGACAACGTGAACTCTCGGTTTAGCATTGACCAGGGACCTGGCGAAACTTTGAAGTATCAGGCCGCGTTCACGTCCAGCAATACGTAACGCAACATGACTTCATAGCTGCTCTTGTCGAGCTTCATGCCTTCCGGTATTTCGAGCGTGTGAATCGGCGAATTATCCAATTCGCAGATCTCCTGAAATACACCCGTATCGTTGCGATAGACGCGATACTTAACCTCGCGCTGATCTTCGTACTTGAGTAACACCGTACTTTCTACCCAATCCTGGATCGTCGCTTCTGCCATGATCGTCTCCGTGTCTCCTGGCCTGTAGCAGTAATGTTGCAAACGCTGTGCCAAGACAGGCAGGTACACAGATCTATCCATTAATCCTATAATTATCAAAGTATTAGCTGTTCACATGAAGAGGCTCGTATTGCCCGCACGCCGCTAAATGTGTCAATTTGTGACCAAATAGTCAGCGATTTTGCGACAACTATTTAACATATTACAACGGCCAGACAACGAGGATCGTGGGTACCGATATCGCAACGATCAGAATTTCCAGCGGTAGTCCCATGCGCCAATAATCACCGAAGCGGTACCCACCCGGGCCCATGATCAGGGTGTTGTTCTTGTGGCCGATCGGTGTGAGAAATGCACAGGAAGCGGCAACTGCGACGCCCATGAGAAACGGATCCGGACTTACATTGAGCCGGCTGGCAATCTCAAGCGCGATCGGTGCAGCGATTACCGCTGTCGCCGTATTGTTCATGACATCGGAAAGCGTCATGGTAACGACGACCAGCAACAACAAGACGATGGCCGGCGAGAACCCGGCAGAAATATCAACGATACCGTTTGCGATTAACGCCGTACCTCCGGTCGCGTGCAAAGCTGACCCGATCGGAATCATCGAACCCAGTAAAACGATGACGGGCCATTCGACAAACTGATACACATCACGAATCGGTACGATATTAAAGAGTACGTACGCTGCAACGACACAACCCAACGCAACGGGCAGGTAGACCAGACCGACGCTCGCCGCAACGATCGCTGCCGCAAAGAAACCTACGGCTAACCACACCTTGTCGCGTTGGATAACACGATGGCCCCGATCTGCCAGTGGCAGCAAACTCAATCTGCCAGTGATGTCCGTCAATCGTTCTTCATCGCCCAGCAACAAAATTACGTCGCCTGACTTGAGTTCCAGTTTACGAACGTTGTCGCGAAACCGCTGACCCTGTCTTGATACGCCGACCAGCGCAACGCGATAACGATATAACAGGCGAACTGACATCGCCGTTCGTCCCACCAGTCGTGAAGACTCGCTCACAACGACTTCTGTCAGCGTGAGATTATCGCTCTCGAGCTGCCCTTCCCCATTGCCAACGTATTCGAGACCGAGGGTGCCGATAGCCTCCTCGAGGCTGTCAGGGCTTGCCTCGATGACCAGCACGTCGCCTCCCTTGATTTTAGTCGCGCGCGCCAGGCCCGGCATGCGTCGGCCACGCCGAATCAGTCCTACGACATCCACATCGCTCTTGTCTGCGAGCGCGTCGAGATCGCGCACCTGCCGGCCGATTATTTCAGAATCCTCGGGAACACGGACTTCGGCGATGTAGTCGGCAAGATCAAACAATTCCTCGGTCGCGTTCGATACGCGCGTGTCTGCCGGCAGTAACCGCCAACCGAGTAACGCAACATAGGCCACACCAACGACAGCACAAGCCAGGCCAACCGGCGCGAAGTCAAACATGTGATAGGACTCGCCGAGCGCGTCGCCGCGAAATTCGGCGACTATGATATTAGGTGGCGTCCCGATCAGCGTAATCATGCCGCCAAGAATCGAAGCGAATGACAGCGGCATCAGCGATAGCGATGGGCTGCGTTTGCTCTTTTTCGCCGCCTGCAGGTCGACCGGCATGAGCAGCGCAAGCGCAGCGACGTTGTTCATGACGGCAGACAAGGCCGCCGCCAGACCCGACATTATGGCGACGTGCGAGGCGAGTTTTCGCCCACTATCCACAACGTAGCGGGCAAGCATCTCGATAACCCCCGAGTTGGACAGCCCGCGACTGATAATCAGAACCAATGCGATGATGATGGTAGCCGGGTGGCCAAATCCGGAAAACGCCTGCTCTTTCGGCACCACGCCGGTGAGCAAGGCAAGCAAAAGCGCGACAAAAGCGACCAGATCGTAACGCCAGCGCCCCCATATCAGGAACACGAACACGAAAAACAGGAGCCCGAACAGCAATGCCTGGTCCGATGTCACTGGCGCTAGTCCTCAATAGCGATGCCCGCACAAGACGATACGCGATACGATTCAGCCATGCCTGTTCTTTTCCTCATACTGATTGTGCTGGCCATCGTGTTCCTGCCCGGGCTCTGGGTCCGCCGAGTCATGGATCGATACAGCGCGCCTGAAGATCGTTATTCAGGCACCGGTGCTCAATTGGCGCGACATTTGCTCGACAAGAACGGTCTGCAGACCATTGCGATTGAAGTAACTGAAAGCGGCGACCACTACGACCCTGAAGAAAAGGCCGTTCGTCTGACAGAAGACAAATTCAACGGCCATTCATTGACGGCCATCACGGTCGCGGCGCATGAGGTTGGGCACGCGATTCAGGACCAACAGGGCTACGCACCGCTGCGCATCAGGAGTCATCTCGTGCGTGCCAGCCAGAAAGTCGAACGCCTGGGCGCGGGAGTGCTGCTGGTTTCGCCATTCATCGGCGCCATAACGCGGGTACCGGCGCTCGGTCTCATCATGTTCGGCGCCGGCTTCCTGACGCTCGCCACATCGACCCTGGTGCACTTCGCGACCCTGCCGACAGAGTTCGATGCCAGTTTCACGCGCGCGCTGCCAATGCTCGACCGGCATGGGATACTGAAGAAGGTTGATCGGCCACATGCGCGGCGCCTGCTGACAGCCGCAGCGTTGACCTACGTGTCGGCATCACTCATGAGCCTTCTCAATATTGCCCGCTGGTGGGCCATAGTCAGGCGCTAGCGCCTAGGACTCTTCCGGAAATGGCTGCCAGGGGTCCACAGCCAAGACATCGACCGGATACCCGATGTCGGCATGAATGATGGCGATCGCCTCTCCATCCCGGCCACGCATCGGCAAATAAACGAAGTCTTTGGCGTGCACATCGCGTCGGTTGAGCCAGCGCCGTACCGGTCCCGCGCGGCTGTCATCGGGTGTCAGAAAGCGTGCCAGGGGCATCGCGGCGGCCTTCAGTTTCGTTATTCCATTCGCATACGGCTGCCAGAATTCCGGACGACGATCGATGTCCTTCCGGCCCAGGAAGACCGTGTCTTCGATGAGTTGATTCATTACCTCAGGGTCGGTCGGCAGGGCCGCATAAATCAGCCGTGGTGTGTAGCCGGGCCATGTAGCCAGTCGGCTGTCCTGCAACTGCGAGATATCAACCTCAGAACGGGTCACAGCCTCGAAGCGATCAACAGAAAACACGGCGAAATCAGGGCGACGTTCGTAGATTTCATGCATGCCCCAGCCCAATATTGCGAGTTCGATGCAGGCAATCACTACGAGGTCGAATCGCAGGCCCCATTTACCGGGTTTGTAGACCAGCGTCGACAGGGCTGGACCGACCACCAGATTCACCGCGACCAGTACGAGAAGCAGCTTGGTGACCCCCGAAATCGCGAAATAATCGCCCGGAAACCAAAGATAACGGACGACGACAAATGCCAGTATGAGCACACCCGCAGTCGCGGCAAATCGGATCTGAAACAGCTGGCTTCTGGTCATCAATAATTCCGGGCCAATGGCGCTGTGCATCATAAGCGGAATCTGTCGCGAAATCGCTGGTTTAGGGACGATTGCGCTGCTATTATCCGCGCCCGATAGCCCGTCCAGCCTGCTCTGCGGCACCTGGGACCGGCAAGGAGTATTACATCCACTTTGTTTGACTGCCCGAACTGCTCTTGCTGACGCTTGAGCCTACGGATTCGTACTGACAAGCATTTTGATTACCTGGACTAGACGACGACCGAGCTTACGACATGAAAGACCTTAGCAGTTACCGAAATATTGGCATTTTTGCCCACGTTGACGCGGGCAAGACCACGACGACCGAACGCATCCTGAAGCTCACCGGCAAAATTCACAAGACCGGCGAGGTACACGATGGTGAGGCAACCACTGACTTCATGGACCAGGAGCAGGAGCGCGGCATTACGATTCAGTCCGCTGCAACCAGCTGCGAATGGGACGATCATCGCTTGAACATCATCGATACCCCGGGACACGTGGACTTTACGATCGAAGTCTATCGCTCCCTCAAGGTGCTTGATGGCGGCGTGGGTGTGTTCTGTGGCTCCGGCGGCGTTGAACCGCAGTCAGAGACAAACTGGCGCTATGCCAACGATTCTGAGGTTGCACGAATCATTTTCGTCAACAAGCTCGATCGAATTGGTGCCGACTTCTTGCGGGTCGTGAAACAGATAAAGGAAATATTGGGCGCAGACCCGCTCGTCATGACATTACCAATCGGTATTGAGGACGACTTTACGGGCGTCGTTGACCTGCTGACACAGAAAGCCTGGATCTGGAAATCCTCTGAAGACCCGGAAGACTACGAAATTACCGATGTTCCCGAGGACATGCTGGAACTCGTCGCAGAATGGCGCGAGAAAATGATCGAGTCTGCGGTCGAGCAGGACGATGACCTTCTCGAGCAGTATCTCGAGGGCAATGAGCCATCGGATGAAGACATCAAGCGCTGCATCCGGAAAGGCACGATTGCGCTGGATTTCTTCCCAACCTACTGTGGTTCTGCCTTTAAAAACAAAGGTATACAGAATATTCTTAATGCAGTTGTTGACTATCTGCCGAGCCCGACTGAAGTCAAACCCCAGCCTGAGATTGACCTCGAAGGCAACGAGACCGGCGGCGTCGCAATTGTCGATCCCGAGAAGCCACTCCGGGCACTGGCGTTCAAAATCATGGATGACCGCTACGGTGCATTGACGTTTACGCGCATCTATTCCGGCAGGTTGAAAAAGGGTGACAACGTGCTCAATACGTTCACGGGCAAGACCGAGCGTATTGGCCGAATCGTTGAAATGCACGCTGACTCACGCGAGGAACTCGATTCCGCCCAGGCCGGTGACATCGTCGCCCTGCTCGGTATGAAGAACACGCGTACCGGTCATACGCTTGCGGATGCCAATAATCCGGCAACGCTTGAGCCGATGGTGTTTCCGGACCCCGTAATTTCGATCGCTATCTCGCCGAAAGACAAGGCCGGTACCGAGAAGATGGGTGTTGCACTGAACAAGATGGTTCAGGAAGACCCGTCCTTCCAGGTTGCTACCGACGAGGATTCCGGCGAGACCCTGATTAAGGGAATGGGCGAGTTACATCTCGACATCAAGGTCGACATCCTGCGGCGTACGCACGGGGTTGACGTTGAAATGGGCAAACCTCAGGTTGCGTACCGCGAGACGATTACGCAATTGATCGAAGACATCTATACCCATAAGAAACAATCGGGTGGTTCCGGTCAGTACGGCAAGATCGAATATCAGATCGAGCCTGCGGAGAAGAATGCGGGTTACGAATTCGAATCCAAGGTTACTGGCGGTAACGTTCCGCGCGAGTACTGGAGTGCGATCGAAAAAGCGTTCGGCTCATGTATGGTCGAGGGCACGCTTGCTGGTTACCCGCTGCTTGACGTCAAATTCACCTTGCTCGATGGCGCATACCACGCCGTGGACTCGTCCGCACTGGCGTTCGAAATCGCGACCAAGGCTGCTTATCGTCAATCCGTGCCGAAGGCAGGCCCGCAGCTGCTGGAGCCGATCATGAAAGTCGACGTCTTTACACCCGAGGACAATGTTGGTGACGTGATTGGTGACCTGAACCGTCGTCGCGGCATGATCAGGTCACAGGACGCCGGTCCGACCGGTGTTCGTGTCAAGGCCGACGCACCGCTGGCTGACATGTTTGGCTACATCGGACACCTGCGTACGCTGACGTCCGGTCGCGGCCAGTTCTCAATGGAATTCTCGCATTACGCGCCGTGCCCGGCGAACGTTGCTGACGATGTCGTCAAGGAAGCGCAGGAACGCAAAGCCAAAAAGTAGGAGGGCCTTTAGGCCCGAAGCAGTTGGAGGGCCTTTAGGCCCGAAGCAGTTGGAGGGCCTTTAGGCCCGAAGCAGTTGGAGGGCCTTTAGGCCCGAAGCAGTTGGAGGGCCTTTAGGCCCGAAGCAGTTGTAGCCCTACACGGTTTCGGACACGTCGCTCGGATTTGGTTTATCCAACATCCAGTTCTTGAACTGGCGGAAGCGCGCAAACCCGTCGAGCTGCAGAACGTAGAGTGCCGGAATCAAAAACAGCGTGATGAACGTCGCGAATATGATGCCGAAGCTCAATGAAATGGCCATCGGCATGATCCACTGCGCCTGAACACTCGTCTCAAACATGATCGGCGTCAGTCCAGCCGCCGTCGTAAATGAGGTCAATATGATGGCGCGGAAGCGTTTCGTACCGGACTCAATCACCGCCTGTTTCAAAGGCACGCCTTCCTGACGCGCTTTGTTCACGAAGTCGACCATGATCAGACTGTCGTTGACGACCACGCCGGATAACGCGATCAGCCCGAACAGCGAGAACATGCTAATCGCCTTGCCCATAATCAGGTGACCGAGTACGGCACCGATCAGGCCGAATGGAATCACTGACATGATGACCAGGGGTTGGCCATAGGAATGCAATGGGATCGCTATCAGGGCGTAAATCAGGAACAGCGCGGCGATTGAAGCAACCTGCAGATTTCGAAAGAAGTCCTTTTCTTCCTGGCTGGCGCCTTCCAGCCCATAGTCCACTCCGACATGGCGAGCCAGCAAGCCTGGCATGTACTCTTCGGAAATCGTGTTGACCAGTTTCCCGGGTTCGACGAGATCGGAATCGACATCCGCAGATACCGTTATGGTGCGCGCACGGTTCAGTCGTGTAATCGATGAATAACTCTTGCCGAAGGAGACTTCCGCCACGGACTCGAAAGGCACTTCGTCACCATCCGGCGTGCGAATACGCATGTTTTCGAGGTCAGCGATCGAACGCCGATCTGCCAACGGGTAACGGACCATTACCTTGAGTTCATCTTTGCCCCGCTGGATGCGCTGCGCTTCTTCGCCGTAAAAAGCCTGCCGTACCTGGCGCCCGAGCGCGGCCATCGTGAGCCCCAGTGCCTCAGCTTCAGGCTTGATAGAAAGTTTGATTTCCTGACCGCCGCTATCGGACGAATTGCGGATATCAAAAACGCCCTCGAATTCGGCGAGCTTGCCTTCGAGCTCAGCCGCGGCATTTTCAAGAGAAACGACGTTGTCACCGCTCAAACGAAAACTTAACGCCGCATCACCGCCAAAACCATCACCGTCCTCGTAGGTCAGTTCTTTGACGCCAGGAATCTCACCAACCCGTTCGCGCCACAGCTCCGTGATGTCGGTCACTTGCATCGCCCTGTCATCGACCATCGGCAATTCCACCCAGGCGACTGCACCTGTGTCACCCTGGGAGAATGAACCGATATGACTGATCAACGGATCCAGGTCCGGGTTCTCGGCAATGTATTCTTCATTAAGGTCAAGTATCGCCGTTTCGATTTTTTGCAACGCGGCATTTCGTGCTTCCGGTGGGCTGCCGCTTTCCATTTGCAAACTCATGCGTACGAAGTCACCTGGCACTTCGCCGAAAATAACCATACGAACGAGGCCGCTGCTCATCAGCCCAATCGTGACTATCAGGATGCCAAGAAATGCCGCAACTGTAATGCCTCGATTATCAACAGCCTTCTCGAGCAAGGGCTGATAGTGATCATGAATAAGCCTGGTCAGACCATGTTGAGTGTGCCGCTGGATTTTCTGGAAGAAGCGTGGAATTCGCATCAATAACGGAATATGACGTTTTGGGTGGAACAGGTCCTCTTCATCGACCGGTTTTATTTTCGCGTGCACCAGGTGCGCCGGAAGAATTAACTTTGATTCAATCAGCGAGAACATCAGGCACAAAATGACTACCATTGACATCGCTTCGAAGAACGGCCCGACAATACCGCCAACGAACAACAATGGAGCGAAGGCCGCAATTGTCGTCAAAACACCAAAGGTCGCGGGCACAGCTACTTTGCGAGCGCCCTGCACAACGTTGTCGATCGTATGCCCGTCGGACCGTATCTTGGTATAAATACTCTCACCGATGATGATCGCATCATCGACAACAATTCCGAGTACCACTATGAATCCAAACAGGCTGATCATATTGATCGTCGCCGGCCACGGACCGTGTGGCATCAGGAACAGTGCGCCAAGAAACGTGATCGGTATACCGATAATTACCCAGCCAGCAACCTTCATGCGGAGGAACAGTGACAGCACCAGGAATACCAGTAGCGCACCCTGCCACATGTTCTTGACCATCATTTCAAGCCGACCAATAAGATAGTGTGAGCGATCGACCCAGAGATCTATCTCCACGCCATTCGGTAATGTCTCTCTTCTTTCCGCAACGTATCGCTTAACAGCCGCCGCAGTCTTCAATTCATTCTGCTGTCCGCTGGCCAGGACGTTGAGCGTTGCGCTGGGATGACCGTCCAAACGGCCAAAACTCTCCGTTTCAACGAAGCCGTCATTAATCGTCGCGATATCACCCAGCGTCAGGCGCGTACCATCCGGAAAAGTACGTAACACCAATGCCGCAAACTCGCGTCCCGTATATACCTGTCCTTCGGTACGCAGCAATATGTCGCCGCCAGCGGTTTTTATTGTGCCGCCGGGCAGGTCGATGGATGAACTGCGTATCGCCTGGGACACTTCCGACATTGTCAATCCGTACTGACGGAGTACATGTTCCGACACTTCAACGCTAATTTCGAATTCCCGGTCGCCGTAAAAATCGACCTGGCTGATTTCCGGCATCGCCAACAAATCGTTGCGAATATCCTGTGCGATCAGTTTGCGCGAGTAAGCGTCGACGCTACCGTGTATGGCCACAAAAATAACCGGCGTATTCGGTTCGACTTTGTAAATTACCGGCTTCTCCGCCAGACCTGGAAAAGTCGAAATGGCGTCCACGCGAGTCTTGACTTCAGTCAGGACCTCATTGATATCAAAGTCCTGAGAAACTTCTATCGTAATAAAGCCGTTTCCCTCGCGCGCGCGCGAGCGAATTTCGGTAATTCCCGAGATGTCCTGCACCGCTTCTTCAACTTTGATGACAACCCCTTCCTCCACTTCCTGCGGGGCTGCGCCAAGGTAAGGAACCTGGACCTGAATCCAGTTGAGGTCGATTTCCGGTGTAGTTTGCTTGCGGATCGTAACTACAGAAATCAGGCCAGCAACAATGATGAACATCATCAATAGATTTGCAGCAACGTGGTTACTGGCAAACCATGCAATGATGCCTTTTTCGTTGGTTGTCAGGCGAACTTGCATAATTAGTCCTCGTCGGCCTGCGATACGATTTCTTCAACTGTTTCGATTTCTTCTTCGGTCCGCACGGACATGCCATTGGTTGGCGCTTCGATCGCCGTTATCGTTATCTGCTCACCAGCCTCAGCACCGCCGCTGACATACGCGAACTGTGCGTCGGACCGTAAAATCTCCACGGTACGAATTTCAATCCTGTTTTCGTCATCGACAATCAACAATTGATCGGACCCACGTACTGCGCCACGCGGTACACGAATGACATCAACAATATTTGACGCCGAAATCTTTGCTGCAACGAAAGTTCCGATCGGCAATGGCGTACCCAGGTCATGCAACTGGTATGGGTCCACCACCTGAGCGACCGAATAGGTCACGCGACTTCTTTCATCGACAACACCCTCGGTCCGGACGATATGTGCATCCCATTCGGTGTAACGTCCTTTTTGAATGGCCGACAACTTGACGAGTGGTCCCTCCGCCACGCCTGTCCGGGTGATTTCAGCGGTACTCGGCGTTTCGACAAAGGCCAGGTCCTGATCGGTCAACGGCAAACGAATCTCGGCGTAGTTTGTCGCAAACGTTACGCCGATTTGTGTGCCTGGATTGACGAATTGACCGAGATCCGCATCTTTGGACAGAACCATGCCTTCATACGGCAATCGAACATAGGTGCGTTCCAGGTTGCGTTGCGCGCCCACGAGTTCCGCTTGCGCCGCAGCGAGCGCTGCAGCGGCAGATGCCAATTCCGCCTCAGCCCGATAGCCCTGATTGCGAAGCTTCTGTGCGCCGTCGTATTCGATCTGACGTTGATTGACGAGTGCTTCGGCCTTATCTACCGCGACCGTATAATTGGTCGGGTCGATTCGCATCAGGGCCTCGCCTTCCTGAAACACCCCTCCGGGGATAAATTTCGGCGAAATAGAAACGATCGATCCCGAGACTTCTGCGCTTAGCAAGGTTTGCGTTCTCGGCCGTACAGTGCCCTGCGTACTGATCTCGAAGCTCTCGCTTGAGATTTCCAGCTGCATGACTTCAACGAGTAAGTCGAGATTTTCGACCTCTTTTTTGGGCGGTTCCGGCTTTAGGCTGGATAGTCCAGCCATGGCAGCAATTGCGGCGGCCAGGATGCCGACAATAGACAATATGCGCCTGGTCTTGCGCTTCATACGGTAATTCCCCAACAAATAGACTGCAGCCCGCTAGTTTGAAGGTTTTTGAGCCAGAAAGCAGGGTTTTGTTCCCTATCCCTCGAAATAACATAAAAAGCCCTTTTTGTGACTTAACTCCATGAATTCGGGCCGGTTTGGCTCCAAACTGCATTGGATGACTACGTACGAGAAGCATTTCGGCCTGAGCAAGCCACCATTTGCCGCTCACGCCGCCGGAACCGACGTGTTCGTTGCACCTCAGGTAGCCGCGGCGATGGCCGGGCTGAAAAAGGCGCTGACGACCGAGGACGCGATCGTCTGCGTTTCCGGCCCGGTTGGCTCCGGCAAGACCACTATCGCCAAGCGTGCGCTGGATGGCATCGGTGAGAACCGTGGCGTGGTCACTATCGGTCGAATTCAGTTCGGCCACGACGAGGTTCTAGAGCTACTCCTGGCCGGTCTCGGGGCCCGCCAATTGCCAAAAAGTACGGTCCATCGGTTCGCCACATTCAGGCGCCTGTTGCAGCAATTCGCCGAGAACAATACCCGCGTTTTTATCCTGGTTGAGGATGCCAACAGAATTGGATTTGATGCGCTCTCCGAACTCGAAGCGCTTACCGCGGCCGACGCCGGCGTCTCCAACGGAGCAAACCTTATCTTGCTGGGCGACAGCGGCATCAATGAGCTGCTGCGTGATCCAAAAATGGCGCGCATTAAACAGCGCGTCCGTTCACGCCAGACAATTGAAGCGCAAAGTCCAAGCGAACTACATGGCTATCTCAAACACAGTTTTCGACTTGCCGGTGGAGAGTTCGACACAATCTTCGCCGACGGCAGTGCGGAAGCGCTGCATCAGCTTGGGGACGGGCTGCCACGAGTCGTAAACAACCTTGTCGTGGCCACACTCAATGCCGCTACCGAGCAAGGACTGGACAAAATCTCAACGCAATTGATCGAACAAGTTGCGGGCGAGGAATTCGGCCTGACAATCGAGCACAGCGTCAAAGATATCGAAGCGGCCATTGAGAAGGCCGAGAGCACCGAGCCCAAGCCCACGCCCAAGTCCAAGCTCGAAATTGCAACAGCACCGGAGCCTGAACCAGAGCCGGAGCCAGAGACTGAGCCAGAAATTGCTGAGCAAGAGGAAGACGAAATTCCCGAATTGATTCAGGACACGCTCCCTGATCTCGAGATTCTCGCACCGGAGCTGGCGGCGTCTGTCGCGGACCCAGAACCTGAACCTGAGCCTGAGCCTGAGCCGGAACCTGAGCCGGAACACGAGCCTACAGAGAATCAATTACCGACGTTGTCCAGTTCAATGCGACTGGACATTACACCGGAGCCCGCCCCGGCCGCCGACGTTCCAGCAGAAGCCAGGGACGACGACGGCAACATTCCCGACTGGGACAAAGATCCGACGATGGCGGAGTTACGCCCCGATCTGGAGGCCCTTGAGCGAGCCATGGCCGTCGCGCAAGGTACAGATTCACAACCAATTATCCAGACGGAAGCGCCGGAGCCAGTGCAGGAGAGGGAAGAGGAAATACCTGAAATTGTTCCGGAAATAACATTGGACAAACAGATTCAGGCGAAGATAGAGAGAGCGGCGGAAGCTCTCAAGCAAACGCAAACAGACGCCACTGCAGAGCTCGACGAGGATTCTGAGGCGTCGAATGACGACGATTCGAGTTCCGGCGATGCCAAGGACGTTGCGCCGCCTGTGCTCAAGGTGCCTGAGACAGCCGCGGCAAAGCCGG
>Ga0255049_10001563_pt1 | contig 12546 bp, 8 predicted proteins | sample JV7_2_3_MG_FD_183615 | JGI IMG/M metagenome (GOLD analysis project Ga0255049, IMG submission 183615) | Seawater microbial communities from Jervis Inlet, British Columbia, Canada - JV7_2_3 | ecosystem: Environmental > Aquatic > Marine > Inlet | place: Canada: British Columbia | collected 2016-10-06
CGACTAGTAATAATACCGTGTCGGCTTTATGGATTTCTTGCCAGGCCCGCTTGATGCCTTCTTTTTCAACCGGATTGTCCGATTCTCGAAGCCCAGCGGTATCGTGGACGTGCAAAGGGATTCCATTTAGCGAGATATGTTCGCGCAAGACATCGCGCGTGGTGCCGGCAACTTCGGTGACAATAGCGGCCTCGTATCCCGCGAAGTAGTTTAAAAGACTGGATTTTCCGGCATTGGGTAGTCCGGCTAAGGTAAGCGCCAGCCCTTCGTTTAGCACTCGCCCCTGTTCAGCCTGTTTGAGTATTTTTTCCAGGTTTGTGCGGCAGTGCTGAAGCCGGTCATTAATCAGGCTATCGGCGAGAAAATCGATTTCTTCTTCGGCAAAGTCCAGCGCTGCTTCGATGTAAACCCGCAAGTTGATAACATCATCGACCAACTGGTGAACCTGCGTCGAAAACTGCCCTTCCAGTGATCGCATCGCTGCTTTTGCCGCCGCTCGACTACCGGATTCGATCAGGTCGGCTATCGCCTCTGCCTGCGCCAGATCAAGCTTGCCATTTAAGAAGGCCCTTTCGGAAAACTCGCCCGCGCGGGCCAGCCTGGCACCGAGTTGGCAAACTCGTTCGAGCAGCATATCGAGTAGTATCGGGCCACCGTGGCCCTGTATTTCGACGACATCTTCGCCACTGAAAGAATGCGGCGCCTGGCAATAAAAACACAAACCATGGTCGATTGTCTGTCCGCTGGCATCTAAAAATTTTCTGAATCGGACTCGATTAATTTGCAGACTGCCGCCGGTGAGAGCATTGCCAATTTCTAGCGCCAGCGGACCAGAAATTCGCACGATGCCAATACCGCCGATTCCTGGAGGGGTCGCGATTGCAGCTATGGTGTCACTAGTTGGCATCGTCTAATATGCCCGGCCGAACTAATGTCGGGTGTCAGGAAGAGCCCTGGGCTTCGATACGTTTGGTGATAATCCACTGTTGTGTAATCGACAGGATATTATTAACCACCCAGTAAAGCACGAGGCCGGAAGGGAAGAAAGCGAAGAAAAAGGTAAAAACAAACGGCAAGGCCATCATCACCTTTGCCTGTATTGGATCCGGAGGGGTAGGGTTCAGTTTTTGCTGTACCAGCATGCTAATACCCATGATTACCGGTAATACGTAATAGGGATCCATTACCGACAAGTCCTCGATCCATAGAATAAAGGGCGCCTGACGTAGATCAACAGTCTCGAGTAAAGCCCAGTATAGGGCGATGAATACCGGGATTTGCACCAATATCGGCAGACAACCACCCATCGGGTTGATTTTTTCGGTTTTATACAGTTCCATCATCGCCGCATTCATTTTCTGGCGATCGCTACCATAACGCTCCTTTAGTGTTTTTAGCCGCGGACCCACCTTGCGCATCTTCGCCATCGAGCGGTAGCTGGTTTCCGACAATTTATAGAAAACGGCCTTAATCGTCATGGTCAGTAAAATAATTGCCAGTCCCCAGTTGCCGACATAGCTTTGATAAAACGATAACAACCAGTACAGTGGTTTTGACAGGAAGGTTAAGACACCATAATCGACGGTTAGCTCGAGACCGGGCGTGATTTCTTCCAGGCGTTTCACCAGCTTGGGGCCAACAAAAAGCTGGCTGGTAAATTCCGTGCTATTCCCCGGCGAAACCAGCGCGTTTTCGGACCTCAGGCCTATGGTGTAGGTTGCCGGTTGCTGGCTAGTATTGGCTATTGAATAAGCCAGGTTAGTTTCCTCCTGCGATGGAATCCAGGCAGATAGAAAATAATGCTGCAGCATTGCAATCCAGCCACCATCAGAATTTACCTTTAACTGGCTGTCTTCCATGTCGTCGAAATCCACTTTTTCATATTTTACTTCCTCGTTGTAGTACACCGCACCGGTGTAGGTAATCAGTATTCTTGACTTGGTTAGTGGCCGGGTGCGCTGAATTTGGCGATATTGGCTACCTTGCCAGTCCTGGTCTGTATTATTTTCGACTCGATGTTTAACATCGATCAGGTAATCACCCCGCCTAAATTCATAGGTTTTGATAACCTTGATGCCGTCCTGCTCCCACAAAAACGGTACTATGAGGCCGTCTTCCCCATCCTGGAGGTTATGTTCCGACTTTGCTGTTTGATAAATACTATGATGAGTGGGCGCTGTATTACTGCGATTTCGTAGACCGCTTTGCAATACATGAATGGATTCTGGGTCGCTATGGATTAATTCCAGCCCCTGTTCCGGCGTATCGAGAGAAATCGGATATTTTTTCAGTTTCAGCGAACGAATCACACCACCTTTGCTATCGATAACCGCGCTCACCACGTCAGTTTCAACCGTAATTAATTTTTCCGAAACCGATGAAACGGTGCTTTCCTGTGCGCCGCTAGAATCAAGCACAAATCCTTCGGCCTGATCAGGCAAATCGACAATATTTGATGAATCTTCACCGGCCTGAATGAGATCTGATGCGTTGCTAACTTCGCTACTGGTTACTGGCTGGGGTCCATAATCGAGCTGCCATTGCTGCCACATCAACATTCCCACAAAGGCGAGCGCAGCGAACAGGAAAAGTCGTGTATTATCCATCGAATCTACTCTGAGCAGGGCCTGGTGGTTACGCCCTCGTTGTTTTTCACCCCGGGAACCGGATCATAGCCTCCTGCATGCCAGGGATGACAGCAGGAAACGCGTTTAACAGTAAAAAATAATCCCTTAAGCGCACCGTGTTGGTCAATTGCTTCAATTGCGTATTGCGAACAAGTCGGCGTATAACGACAACTGCTACCCATGCCAAATAATGGACTCAGCAAATACTGATAGGCTCGTATTGGGATGATCAGGAGTTTTCGCATTGTTTGATAACGCTTATCCAGTGTTTTTCCAGGTTTGAATTCAATTGCGCACTATCGATTAACAAAATTGGCCGACGCACCATGATCACCATGTCTCTTGCCGGCAATCGGTGCTGATTTTTCCGAAAACTTTCACGGAAAAGTCTTTTTAACCGATTTCTAAGTACCGCTTTCGCTATTTGTTTTCTCGCAATCGCGAATCCGAGTCTTGGGGTCGCTCCGGCGCTGTTACCCACCAGTATCGTGATGCTGCCATCACCGACTCGCTTGTTATTATTGAAAATTTGCCTAAATTCTGCGGCTCGCGTCAGTCTCAATTGTCTTGGAAACGACTCTTTATTCCGAATCCCCACTATTTGAAGGAATGCGATTATGGCGTCAGGCGTGCCCTGCCTTTGGCCCTGCGTGCCTTAATAACACTACGACCGCCGCGAGTTTGCATACGTGCGCGAAATCCATGCGTTCTAGCCCGCTTTAAATTGCTAGGTTGGAATGTACGTTTCATGTTAGAGGCCTCGGCTTTTGTAGCCAGTCTAAATCAATAAGGCGCGACAATGTACTGGTCTAGCGACCATACGTCAATATGTAAATGCGCTAATTTTCCATATTTTAACGATAGCTATGCAGATAACCCTTCCCGCTGGCGCCGATATGATTTTTCTCTGATCAGGCTTTGCTACAGCTGTGGATAAGTATACTATTAGACGCTGCGTACCGGGCTTCGGGTTTTTCGCCGGGATCGTGCCGGATCACCCGATATAATGATGGGTATTTTCATAGCCAGGCAGGTCTGGCAAAGTATCATCATTTGGTAGATTAAACTAATCGCTCTGGATTTTTCAGCGCGAAAATAACGACTAATCGAGTTAATTACGCTTTGAATGCAATCTGGCAACAATGTATTACCTATCTGGAAGGGGAAATTAGCGAGCAACAGCTGAATACCTGGATTTTGCCTTTACAGGCCGAACAGGAACTCAACACTCTAAATTTACTCGCACCAAATCGCTTTGTCATGGATTGGGTCCGCAAGCACTTTCTTGATCGTATCATCGAACTGGTAACAAGTCTGGATGACAGTAAATCTATATCGGTGAATCTGTCGATCGGTTCCCAGATTAAATCGCGGACAGCAAAACAGCCAGAACCCAATATCAAGATATCACGACGCACAAATCACGCTTCGGGCCTGAGTGAATCGCAAATATTCAGCAGCTTCGTCGAAGGAAAATCTAACCAGTTGGCACGCGCAGCTTCGATTCAGGTTAGTAATAATCCCGGGTCCGAATATAATCCACTATATATTTATGGTGGCGTTGGGCTGGGAAAAACCCACTTAATGCATGCAATTGGCAACCAGATCATACAGATTAGTCCCCGGGCAAATGTACTTTATGTTAACTGTGAGCGATTTGTATCGGATATGGTTAAGGCTTTACAACATAGTAAAATGAACGAGTTTAAGAATTCGTATCGTAACCTCGATGTGTTGTTAGTAGACGATATTCAATTTCTCGCCGATAAAAGTCGCTCGCAGGAAGAATTTTTCCATACTTTTAATTCCCTTTACGAAGCCCATGCCCAGATGATCATTACCTGTGATCGTTTCCCTAAAGAAATCGAAGGACTGGAAGACCGGATTCGCTCGCGCCTGGGTTGGGGCCTGGCGGTCGATATTAAACCACCCGACCTCGAAACCCGGGTGGCGATATTGAATAGCAAAGCCGAGCAGGTAGATGTGCAGCTACCCGATGATGTCGCTTTTTTTATTGCAGAACGATTTAAATCCAATATCCGTGAGCTAGAAGGGGCATTGAAAAGGGTAATAGCCCATTCTCGTTTTACCGGACAAACGATAACACAGGAATTTACGCGACTGGCGCTCAAAGAACTACTCGCAGTGCAGGACAAACTCGTTACCATAGAAAATATTCAGAAACTTGTAGCCGAATACTTCAAAATAAGGGTTGCTGATCTACTATCCAGCCGGCGCACTCGATCCATCACTCGGCCTCGCCAAATAGCAATGTCGCTGGCAAAAAGCCTAACTCGCCATAGTTTGCCGGAAATAGGTAATGCCTTTGGCGGCAGAGACCATACGACGGTAATTCACGCCTGCCGTAAAGTCGAGGAATTGCGAAATGAGGACCGCCGAATCGAAGAGGATTATGATAATTTACAACGTATTTTGAGTAATTAAATATTGCCTGGGGTTCATCGAAAAGTTAATCATGGCAAGGGAATACCCCTTTCATGATATATTTTCTTTCGAATGGGGTGGATAGTTACTTGTAAATTTAAACAATTTGATCGGGAAACCAGATGAAAAAGGTTTTTCAACAGCACAACCGGGGTCCGGGTATGGTAAATTATTCGGGCTATTTCATTTGACAAATTGTGTGTAGTTTGTGGATAAAAAAGGAACATCAATAGAGCACTATTTTTATACATTTATATCCACAACATACAGATATAATGTGGACAACAAAAAACGCCTTTTTATTACTCTAAGTATATGATTTTTAAAGCATAATTAGGATTATTAACATATATACAGGGTAGTAATAACAACAATATTATATATATATGAAAACAATTATTAATAGAGAAAGTCTCCTAAACCCACTCCAGCAAATCATTGGAGCTGTCGAACGCAGACAAACACTACCCATACTCGGTAATGTGTTACTCAAGTCGAATGCAGGCACACTATCCTTGACCGCAACGGATCTGGAAATAGAGATGGTCTCGAATGTCGAAACTGTTTCTACCGAAGATTTCCAGACTACGCTGCCGGCGCGAAAATTACTGGATATATGCAAAGCGTTACCCGACGGTTCCGATATAGAATTCAATATTGAAGAGAACCGGGTGAAATTAACCTCTGCCCGGAGTCGGTTTTCTTTATCATCCCTTCCTGCTAAGGATTTTCCCGGGCTTGACGATATAGATGCGCAGCAGGTATTTGAGTTGCCGCAAACGAAACTTAAAGCACTTCTGGAGGATACATCGTTTGCGATGGCGCAGCAGGATGTGCGCTATTATTTGAACGGCATTTTGATGGAAATTTCGCCTGATAAAATAAAACTGGTGGCTACAGACGGACACCGCCTGGCACTGAGCGAATATAAGACCAGTATTTCTATCGACGAGGCCAGGCAAATCATCATCCCTCGCAAGGCTGTCCTGGAACTGTCTCGTTTACTCGAAACAAACGACAGTGAAGCGAATATTATTTTAAGCCAGAACCACATAAGGGTTGAAACCGGTGCATTGGTGTTCACTTCGAAATTAATCGATGGAAAATTCCCGGATTACAATCGAGTGATCCCTGTTGACGGTAATAAAACCCTGGTGGTTAATCGGGAGTCGCTGAAACGAGCGATGAACAGGATTGCTATTTTGTCTAACGAAAAATACCGCGGTATTCGTTTGACATTGACGCCGGGTAACTTGTCTATTCAGGCGAACAATCCGGACCAGGAAGAGGCGGAAGAAGAGTTGTCGGTTAATTACGACGAGGGAGAGATAGAAATCGGCTTTAATGTTACTTATCTGATAGATGTACTCAATACACTTGATTCGGAAGATGTTCACATAAAATTAAAAGATGCGAATAGCAGTTGCATTATTAGCGATAGTGAGGATTCTCCTAATTTGTATGTCGTAATGCCGATGCGATTATAGTTAATTGATCAGGAAAATTAACCCAAGAAAGGTGATTCAGGCGTTATGTCAATCAGTCAGCTTAGCCTGACAGATTTCAGGAATCTAAAGAGCGCAACCTTAGATTTTCATCCGGCGATCAATTTAGTATCGGGTAGTAACGGTTCGGGTAAAACAGCTTTGCTCGAATCCATCCATGTGCTTTGCCAGGCATGTTCATTCCGTACCCATCAGCTAAAGCAATGTATCAGTCATGGTAAATCGAGTTTTCTACTATTTGGTCGATTTAGTGGTTATAAAGCTGGTCTATCGAAATCGCAGCAGAAACTAGAAATTAAATTAAACGGTGAACCGATAAGGAAAAGATCCACCCTGGTCAGCAAGACACCGGTCAATATAGTCAATGCCGATAGTTTTAATTTAATCACCGGTTCCCCCGAGGAAAGGCGCAAATACCTGGACTGGTGTTTGTTCCACGTGGAACATGAATATTCCGAACATTGGTTACGATTCAGGCACGCGCTTAAGCAGCGCAACAGGCTGTTAAAAAGCCGGCAGGATTTAAACCTGCTGGATTATTGGAACGAATACCTGGTAGAACCCTCATTGGCAATTTACCAATATCGAAAGCATTACACTGATTTGATTGCTGATCAGTTGATTGGACAGCTCCCAGAGTTATTAGGAAATATACAGATCACACTGGATTATGTAGCGGGATGGCCCGAAGAGACTGATCTCAAACAATGTTTAGAGAATGGTCGCGATAAAGATGTCAAAACGGGCTATACCAACTACGGTGTTCACCGGGACAACCTGCAAATATTAGCAGACGGAATGCCAGCCGCCCAGGTGTTGTCGAGAGGACAATTGAAACGACTATGCCTGGCTCTTATTGTCGCAGTTTTAAAAATTGTGCGGGAAAAAAGCGGCCGGGATATTATTTTATTAATCGATGATTTACGCTCCGAACTCGACCAGGCGGCACAGCAAAGTATTTACCGCCAACTAACAGATATCGGTCTTCAGCTATTTATAACCAACATTGAAAACCATATTCCAGCTGCCTTGCAGGGAAAAGAATTCAAAATGTTTCACGTGGAACATGGTATGATTAAGTCCCTGAAAATCAGTTAGATAAGTACATGTCAGAATACGATTCCACCAGTATAAAAGTGTTAAAAGGCCTCGACGCGGTACGCAAAAGACCCGGTATGTATATTGGTGACACCGACGATGGTACCGGCTTGCATCACATGGTATTTGAGGCGGTTGATAACTCTATTGATGAAGCGCTAGCCGGGCATTGTTCGGAGATTAAAGTAGTCATACACAGCGATGGTTCGGTGTCAGTAAAGGATGATGGACGAGGAATTCCGGTTGATATCCATAAGGAAGAAGGGCGTTCCGCAGCTGAAGTTATTCTTACCATTTTGCATGCTGGCGGAAAATTCGATGACAATTCATACAAGGTATCTGGCGGTTTGCACGGTGTCGGTATTTCGGTGGTTAATGCATTATCGGAAAAGCTGTCTTTGCGCATCAGACGGCACGGTAAATTGCACGTTCAGGAATACGCGATGGGTGTTCCCCAGGGCGACCTTATAGCGATTAAAGATACTGACCAGACAGGGACTGAACTGCGCTTTTATCCGAGTACTGAAATTTTCAGTGATGTCGAATTTCACTACGATATATTAGCCAAGCGACTGCGCGAATTGTCTTTCCTGAACTCTGGTGTTCATATTCATCTGCTCGATGAAAGGAACAATAAGGAAGATATTTTCGAATACCAAGGCGGTATCCGGGCATTTGTTGAGCACTTGAACAAAAACAAAACACCAATACATGAAAAAGTAATTACGATCGATGTCGAGATGCAGAATGTCGGCGTCGAGCTGTCTATGCAGTGGAACGATTCGTATCAGGAAAACATATTTTGTTTTACCAATAACATACCACAGCGTGACGGTGGAACTCATTTGTCAGGTTTTCGCACAGCACTGACTCGAACGCTGAATCAATATATGGAAAACAGTGCGGTTAAAAAGGACAAGATATCCACCAGCGGTGATGATGCCCGCGAAGGATTAACCGCAGTATTGTCGATTAAGGTGCCCGACCCGAAGTTTTCGTCACAGACCAAAGACAAGCTGGTTTCATCAGAAATTAAAGGTATTGTTGAATCGGCGGTGAGCGATAAACTGAAAGATTTTCTACAGGAAAATCCAGCTGAAGCTAAATCAATCACAATGAAAATCGTCGATGCGGCCCGGGCACGCGAAGCTGCCCGTAAAGCCAGGGAAATGACGCGGCGCAAGGGCGCACTGGATATCGCCGGCTTGCCGGGAAAATTAGCCGATTGTCAGGAGAAAGACCCGGCCTTATCAGAGATTTACCTGGTGGAGGGCGACTCGGCCGGAGGATCTGCGAAACAGGGCAGAAACCGAAAGACTCAAGCCATATTGCCGCTGAAAGGTAAAATCCTCAACGTGGAAAAGGCAAGATTCGATAAGATGTTACAGTCAGCGGAAGTAGGTACTCTAATTACCGCGCTCGGCTGCGGTATCGGCCGCGAAGAATTCGATATCGATAAACTACGTTATCACCATATTATTATCATGACTGACGCTGATGTCGACGGTTCTCATATACGTACGCTACTGCTGACTTTTTTCTATCGCCAGATGCGAGAGCTGGTCGAGCGCGGTCACATTTATATTGCACAACCACCGTTGTATAAAACTAAAAAAGGCAAGCAGGAGCGTTATGTAAAAGACGACAAGGAATTAAACGCTTATTTATTGCAGCTAGCTATCGAAGGCGCGAAACTATTTTTGAGTGACGACACCCCCCCACTGTCGGATATAGCACTTGAAAACCTGGCACGACAGTATATGACTATCCAGGCGATTTTCGATCGGCTACAGAAAAACTTACCACCCGAGTTATTGGCTGAATTGATCGATTTAGCTGCCATTAGCGAAACTGAATTGCTCGATGAAGCAGCGATGAATGATTGGGGACAGACCCTTTCTGCCAGACTGAATGAGAAAAGTGGTAACTCGTTATCATATGAGGTGAGTGTAAAAAGTGATGAGAATAGTAACCAGTTCGGATTAACAGTGATTAAACGCCAACACGGGATATTGGCTCAATACGAATTGAGCCCGGAATTTTTTAACGGTGCCGACTACCGGGCTTTTAGTCAATTTGTTGAGCAGGCAGGCGATCTTTTCTCCACGCAGTCATTTATTAGTCGTGGTGAGCGCAAACAGGCAGTCGAAAAATTCAGCGAAGTGTATGAATGGCTAATGAAAGAAGCAAAAAAAGGATTAAACATACAACGTTACAAAGGCCTGGGTGAGATGAACCCTGACCAGTTGTGGGAAACAACCATGGATCCGGACAACCGGCGTTTATTAAGAGTGCGCATAGAAGATGCGATCGCAGCCGACGAGGTATTTACCACCTTGATGGGTGATCAGGTAGAGCCAAGGCGTGAATTTATCGAGTCGAATGCTTTGAATGTCAATAATCTCGATGTCTAACCATGGTGACACTACTGTATAGATATCTAAGTTCTTGATAATTATAATAAAAACATAATTTTCCTCAGCTGAATAATGATAATTTCTAAACCGGAATGAGGGCTGCAGATGGGCATAGGTACTATCATTTTTTTGGGAATTATAGTTTTAACGGTGTTTTACCTGATCAATATTTACAACCACCTGGTGCGGATCAAACACAATGTGTCCAAAGCCTGGTCGAATATTGATGTCCTGTTAAAACAAAGGCACGATGAAATCCCCAAATTGGTCGAAACCTGCAGACAATATATGAAATTCGAGCAGGAAACCCTGGAAAAGGTCATGCTCGCACGAAGCCAGGTATCCAGCGCCAGAGAAAGCCAGGATATGCCTGGGCTGGGCATGGCTGAGGGCGCATTGCGTATGGGACTCGGGCAGTTATTTGCGCTCGTTGAAGATTATCCCGATCTCAAGGCGAATGAACACTTTCAGCATTTACAGGGCAGAATCAGCACCCTGGAAAATACTATTGCTGATCGGCGAGAGTTCTACAATGAATCGGTAAATATCAATAATGTCGGCATCGAGCAGTTCCCGGATATTATCGTCGCCAGCATGTTTGCATTCGGTAAGCGCGACCTGCTGGAGTTTGACGGAGCCGAAGTCGCTGACGTCAACATGAAACAATTGTTCGATTCTTAAGGAGATTTTCCGGAAATTTTTTTTAACAGTAAATCGGGCGATGTATTCGTGGTTCGAAACCGATATATTGCAACTAGGAGACGGTGAATACTCGGCCTTGCTTATTTTCTTAACGGGTCTGAGTTTATACCTGTTATACCGCACCCAGGCAGCTTTCCGGCGCTATCGATTTATCAGCGGCACCGCGACCTCTAAAATTCGTTCCGCTTCACAGGGTTATGTCGAACTCAAGGGTATCGGCGAATTTATGCCCGGTGACGTGTTAACTTCGCCTTTTACTGGTAGTCGGTGTTTGTGGTATCAATGTACCGTCGAGCAAAAGCAAAAGATCGGAAATAGCACCACCTGGACTAATATATCGGATGAAATCAGCAACAATTTATTTCATTTACTCGACGATACCGGTGAATGCGTAATAGACCCTGAAGATGCCCATGTGGTGGCAGATTCGAATCAAACATGGTATGGCCACAGCATGCAGGACAAGTTACACCCTACGGCGTCAAGCCGTGTTTTAACTGGCATTGCTATCGGTGGGTACCGTTTTTCCGAGAGGCTGATCAGGCCGGCCAGCCTGATTTACGCGCTTGGTTTTTTCCGAACCCTGCAAAATACGGCCGACTCCCCAGCTGTTGAAGCCGGGGTCAAAGACCTGTTAAGGCAATGGAAGTTGCAACCGCATCGATACCTATCACAGTTTGATTTCGATGCTAACGGCAATATAGACAAGCAGGGATGGCGAGCGATTCACCATAAAGCGAGGCAACAGGTCATTAGTAAATCTCGAAGGCGGCAGTCACACAATATACTCGAGCGCCCGCAAGAGGCAGGGCAACCGTTTATACTTTCCGCGGTCGAAGAAGAAAACCTGGTTTTTCGCAAGAAATTGCTAGCCGTTTCGACCGGGAGTGTTGCATTTCTGCTATTTATCATCATTATTAATGTAATCGTAGTACGACCACCCTTCTAGCAGGCTGCTAGCAGTCTGCTAGAAGGGTGCTGCAGTAAATTCATCCCAATTCAGGCCGATGGCCAGAGAAAAACTATTGAAAAACCCGCTCCTAAATATTGCCGGTTTGCCGGCTTTCAGAAAAATCACTCCTGATATTATTCAACCCGCTATCGAAACAATTCTAGATGAGAATCGACAGCAGATCGCCCGACTGCTAGGCAATGAAGAAACGAGCTGGGATGGACTGATAAAACCGATATCCCTGCTCGAAGATCGGTTGAACAGGGCCTGGTCTCCGGTGCGCCATCTCAACTCGGTGAAAAGCAGCGATACGCTACGCGATGCGTACAATGCCTGCCTGCCATTGCTTAGCGAGTATTCGACCGAAATGAGCCAGAATCGAGCCTTGTATCGGGGTTATCAAACTATCGCGAAATCGGCCGCTTACAAAGATTTAAATACGGCGCAACAAAAAACCATCGATGATTCACTCAAACACTTCAAACTGGGGGGCGTTGGCCTCGAAGGGGCGGATAAAACGCGCTACCAGCAATTACAAAAAGACCTCTCGGAGCTGCAGTCAAACTTTGACGATAATTTGCTCGACGCAACGCAATCCTGGGAAAAGTTGCTCGAGGATGAAAAACAGCTGCAGGGCTTACCCGAATATGCAATGGCGATGCTCAGGCAACTCGCCGAACAAAATAATCGACCTGGCTATCGTTTAACCCTCGACATGCCCTGTTATATCGCGGTGATCACCTACGCGAACAGCCGTGAGCTACGTAAGGAAATATATGAGGCCTATACCACGCGCGCCA
>Ga0255049_10001566_pt1 | contig 12530 bp, 10 predicted proteins | sample JV7_2_3_MG_FD_183615 | JGI IMG/M metagenome (GOLD analysis project Ga0255049, IMG submission 183615) | Seawater microbial communities from Jervis Inlet, British Columbia, Canada - JV7_2_3 | ecosystem: Environmental > Aquatic > Marine > Inlet | place: Canada: British Columbia | collected 2016-10-06
CTGTCGGTGATTCGCGACCATCACTATAAATATGTCCACTTCGGCGCCTTGCCGCCGCTGTTTTTTGACCTGGAACAGGACCCGGGTGAGTTCGTCAACCAGGCGCAAAATCCGAATTACCAGGCGTTAGTGCTTGAATATGCCCAAAAAATGTTGTCGCTGAAGATGAACCACGCTGAACGGGGTTTAACCGAAATCATGCTGGGTGAGGGGGGCGCGGTCACGCGTCGCGCGCCGCCACGGAAACTGGCGTCCTGAGCCTTTTCAATGACAGCAACAATATTCCCAAAATCTCCCGGGTAGCTGCTGACTAAATGCTGTACCCGCCTTAAGCGTCCAGTCCTTTTTTAACGGTGGCGAGAACCTCGTTGCCTTCACCGATGTATTCCAGGTCATCGAAGCTCGACAATCGGGCAACGGCGATGCCACGGCCGTGTGGATCGAATGCACGCCCCGGATCAAAATCCAGGTAAGGGGTCCAGTCAAACCCCTGTCCCTGATCGCGGATTCTGATCTGCACCGTATCGGCCTCAACTTTAAACTCGAGTTCAATGTATCCGTCGGTATTTTCAGTCGTGCCAAGTCGGCGCTCGACCTCCATTTGCCAGGTCCCGCTGCGCATCAGGCTGCCTTTTTCTGCATAGCCTATTTTCAGGTTACCGTGTTCCAACGCGTTAACTAACAGTTCGGATATACCAGTAACCACACGCTGTGGCTCAGGGCACAAGTGGGCCACCTGTGTCGCCACCAGGTTGCATTGGTGCAGGTTACGAATACGAAATCGCCCAAAGGTCATGAGATCGAATATCTTGCGCCCTTCGCGTAACGACTCGAGTAATGATTTCTCGTGTAGCCTGCCGTTCACCGCACCACGGATCACAGATTTGAGAATTTCACCATCGTAAGGCTTGGTCAGGTAATAGGAGGCGCCGGCTTTTAATCCTGCGATGACGTCGCTACTAGCGGCTTTTGCAGTTTGCATGATGACGGGGACGTGTTTTAGCTCGTCAGTGTCCTTGATAATATTCAGTAATTGCATGCCGTCCATGTCGGGCATCATGCGATCAAGGACTATCGTGTCGTAACGAGCTGGGTCTGCTTCCAGTTTGGACCAGGCTTCTTGTCCGTTGGTCGCCCTGACTAGGTCGTAGTTCTCGTCTTCGAGATGCGCACAGATAATGTCGAGATTGATAGGCTCGTCATCGACAATCAGTATACTGGCCCTGTTACTGGTCAATCCGGATTACTCCGATGGCCTTTGCCAGGGTGGCGCATTCCGAGAGGCATTGGTCAATATCCAAAGGATTTGTCATTGGTAAATCAAGTAGGCTAAATTTATCCCATATTGGCCCAAAGCTGTAGGAAAATATGGCCAGTACGTCATTAAATTTTTAAATAATCGACGAATTGGAATGAGATTAGGGACAGTGTCACTTCGAGTAGAAACTTTGAATAACAATCTGGATTCTAGATGAATAGTTCGTTTTGCAGTGACGATTTCAAGGCAGAACCTTACTGGTGGGATCAAACCCCGAGGCCGGTAATGGAAACCGATGCCTTGCCCGAAAAAGCCGATGTTTTAGTGATCGGGTCTGGATATACCGGTTTGCATTGCGCGCTGCAGACCGCGACTGCGGGACGACAGACCACGGTGATTGATGCGGAAGCGGCAGGCTGGGGATGCAGCACGCGCAACGGCGGTCAGATCAGTGGTGAAATAAAACCCGATTACGGAACGCTGCACGCGCGATATGGTCCCGATAGCGCCTATGCGCTGATAAAGGAAGCCCGCAACGCGCTTGACTGGCTGGGCGATTTTGTCTCTGAACAGGATATCGATTGTGACTATCGGCAATGCGGACGTTTCCACGCTGCGCACAGCCCGCGCCAGTTTCAAAATCTTGTTGCCTACGCGCAAAAACAGCCACCTGGACTCGAACAAGAGCTGCAGATTGTTACGGTGCAAGACCAGGCTAGCGAAGTCGAAAGCTCGTATTACCATGGTGGTCTCATTAACCAACGACATTGTTCGCTGGATCCCGCGAAATACCACGCGGGCCTGATGCGCAAGGCCCAGCACAATGGCGCACAGGTTATCAGCCATTGCGAAGCGACTGCGTTCGAGCGTAGCGCGGATGGGTTTAAAGTCAGCACCAGCCGTGGGACGATTCGGACCCGGGACCTGGTGATTGCAACCAGTGGCTATACCGGCAAGGTGACGCCATGGCAGCGCCGACGAATTATTCCGATTGGTAGCTACATGCTGGCAACCGAGCCGATGGATTCGGTGCGTTTGGATAGACTGATGCCCCGGCAGAGGGTGTTTAGCGACACCCGCAAAGTGGTCGTTTATTTCCGGCGTACACCCGACGGTCGCCGCATGTTGTTTGGAGGGCGGGTTTCGATATTCGAGTCTGATCCCGTTAAGAGTTTACCCGAGCTGAGACAGGAAATGCTGCGAATTTTCCCACAGCTGGAGGATGTCAGAATCAGCCATACCTGGATGGGTTTTGTCGGTTACACCTTCGACTACCTCCCGCATCTTGGTGTTCAGGACGGAGTTCACTACGCAATGGGTTACTGTGGATCGGGTATTTGCCTGGCTAGTTTTTTAGGCAATCGACTCGGCTTGCAGTTACTCGGGAAATCAGAGGGCCACTGCGCGTTCAACGATCCCGGGTTCCAGACCCGGCCGCTATACAACGGCACACCCTGGTTTCTGTCAGCCTCGGTAGGTTATTACCAGCTGCGGGATCGCCTCAACTAATACTTTAGCCAGGCCTGGTTGAGATTAATCTTTGGCAGCTCGCGGGAAAACCAGCGGGAACTCTTCGCTGTCTAGCGGTTCACCGGGTTGTAAGCGTTGCTCGAGCCCGGGAAACGGTGGCGATATCTCACCGCTGCGCTTTGCATAAACGGTGTCATCGCCCAGCCAGCGTGCGGCGAAGCCACGCCGGCGATGGGTGGCCGAAAGATTTGATGGCGCGCCATGTATCGTCAGGAAATGAAAGGCAATCGCGTCACCGGGTTCAAGCGCCCAGCTGCGGATATCGTATTCGGCGCGATGATTGTCGATATCGGGGATTGATTCGAGTTTTTCATCATCGTGGTCGTAGTCGATGCCGCTGAATTTCCGCGGCAGAAACCAACGCCCCCAGTCGTGTGAACCGGCGATGAATTCCGGGCAGGTTTCGATGTCGACCGGATCCAGCGGGATCCACAGACTGCACACCTGGCGCCCATCGACACAGTAATAGGGCTGGTCGTGATGCCAGGGTGTGATCTTGTCCGTGCCGGGTTCCTTCACCAACACGTGTTCGTGAAAAATACGCACGCTGTCTGACTGCATTAAATCGGCCGCGATTTCCGGGGCTGGTGAATCAAACATGAAATCCCGATATTCGGGAATTCGATTCCAGTTGCAGTAATCGCCGAAAAATCGTCCGGCCTGGCCCTGGTCGAGGTATTCCCTGCCAAAGGGACCTGGCTCACGCATATTGGTTTCGACGCCGGTGCGCAGGAGTTCAATCCAGTCGTTGAAAACGCCGCGGAACACCAGCACGCCATCGCGTTTAAATTCGTCGATCTGTTGCTGCGTCAGTAGCGACATGCCGATCCAGGGGTACTAGCTAGTTGCCTTCAACGATGCAAAGGTCGCGCTCGGCGGCATCACGTGCATAGGACAGTGCCTCGCGGTAGGCGTCAGAATGGTAACAACGCTCGGCATCCTCGACGCTCGGAAAACGCACCACGACGTTGCGCGCACGTTCGTTACCTTCGAGCCAGATGGTGCGCGTGGCGCGTGCCAGAAATTCTCCACCATGCGCTTCAATCGCGGCAGTGGCGCGTTTGGCATACTCGCCGTAAGCGTCGGGGTCGGTTACGTGAACGTGGGCAATCCAGTAGGCAGCCATGGGGTTTCCTCTCGAACAGGTGAAATTGAAAGGATTGTTATACTAGAGCGGATATTGTAAGAAGGAAACCGATATTTGTATGCGTGATAACGGTAATTTTTGTTGTGGATGAGTCAAAAATAAAGTGCCACCTGGACCACCTGGCTAAATCCGACCCGGATCTGCGTCGTGGCCTGAAACTGGTGCTTTATCCTGCGCCGCGCATCAGGAAGCAGGGATTTGAAACCCTGCTCTCGACCATCGTCGCGCAGCAAATTTCGACCGAAGCAGCGGCCGCAATTATGCGCCGAGTGCATGTGCTGTTGCCAGCAATGGAAGCACAAGAGGCACTTAGATTGCCCGAGGGCGCGTTGCGCGCGGCCGGTCTCTCCGCACGCAAGGTCGAGTATGTCGAGGGTTTGGCGCAGGCGATTGTTGATAATCATTTTGACGCGACACAATTGCCCGAGATGGACGATCAGGCTGCAATTACGACAATCACCTCGCTCAGGGGATTTGGCACCTGGAGTGCTGAAATTTACCTGATGTTTTCATTGCAGCGCAGCGATATTTTCCCGGCCGGCGATCTGGCCCTGCGCATAGCGCTGCAGAAGCTGAAAGGCATCGAGGATCCGCTGAGTGATAAACAGGCGCGCGAGCTAGTCGAGCCATGGGCGCCTTATCGCAGCGCGGGTAGCCTGTTCTTGTGGCATTACTACCGGGGTGCGCCGACCTGATACTGACTATAAATGCTGCTTGCTGAAAACCTTGACAGTACTTATATTATGTCGCTATGGATAAGCTCATTAATATTCATAGTTACCCGTTGCACCAGCTCGACAGTGCCGCCGGGCAACAACTGGTTGCGCAATGCGTCGATGAACTCGAACGCAAGGGCATGTTTACGTTGAAAGGGTTCATGCGCCGCGAGGTGATTGATGGGATTCTGCCTGGCTTACTGAAAAAATTAAAACGGGAATCATTTACCCATGCACGGGAACACAATATTTATTTCAATAACGATATTAAAGATATTCCCGCGGATCATCCGGCCTTGACGCGGGTTGAAACCATCAATCACACGCTCTGCGGTGACCAGATTGCCGAGCCGCTGCGCCAGATTTATGAATGGCCTGCGCTGGCCGCATTCCTGGCACAGGTGATGCACAAACCGAATTTATACCCGATGGGCGATCCGCTGGCCTGCGCCAATGTGATGGGTTACTACGAGGACGAGGGTTTGAACTGGCATTTTGACCGATCCGAGTTTACCACCACCTTGTTACTGCAGGCGCCGCGTAAAGGCGGCGATTTTCAGTATCGCCAGGGTTTGCGTAGCGACCAGGATCAAAACTACGACGGTATTGCAAGGTTACTGAGGGGCGAGGATTCCGAGGTTTCGACGTTACAGCTTGGTGCGGGTGATCTTAACGTCTTTAAAGGTGTCAATACGGCACACCGGGTTACCCCACCGGTAGGTGACCTGGCACGGGTCATAACCGTTTTTACCTACTATGAAACACCTGGCAGAATGTTTTCAGACGAGGAAAACCTGGGATTTTACGGGCGCACAAACTAGTTAACCAATAAAGCTCGTAAAAAAAGCTGCGGCTGGGGAACCGCGGCCTAAAGCGGGATTGTAATCCCTTTGGAGGTAAGTCAGGAACCTGGCAGTTGCTACCGAACCAGGAAGGTGTTTTGTTCGGGTTCTCGGAGTCGCAAGTCTGTGTACCCATCCATGCTGCGTAAGTAGCCGGGTTCATGTAGCTCAGGTAGTTGGCCGGGTGAAGCGATGAAAGCGCAAGGCCAGCAGGCAGGAGGCTACCGCGAGACCCGCCGCCAGGCCCCACCACAGGCCGGCGCCACCCATTTGGTAGTAGAATGCGAGCATTGAACCGCCGCCGATGCCGAGAATCCAGTAACCGAAGCCCGCTATCCACAGCGGTACCAGGTTGTCTTTCATGCCCCTGAGTGCCCGTGCAGCGGCCGCCTGCAGGCCGTCGAATACCATGAACAGCGCCCCGATAGTCAAAAACTGGGTCGCAAGTGTAGCGACCCGGGTATATCCCGGATCAGTGGGCGAGATGAAAATCAGTATTATCTGTTCCGCGAATACGAGCGGAACCACAACCAACGACAAAGTGACTGCGATCACCATGGACATGCCGAGAAATCCGGCACGGCGTGCATCCGGCATGCTGTTGCGGCCGGTTGCATGCGCCACGCGGATCATGGTTGCCTCGGCAAGACCAAAGGCGATTACAAATGGAATTCCGACCCATGCCGCGGTAATTCCGTATGCAGCCAGCGTTTTGGCACCGATGACACCTGACAGGATCGAGGTGGCTCCAAACAAACCGGCTTCGAGGAAAGCCAGGCCGGCTACCGGCAAACCAAGCAAGAGGATTTCCCGGCACAGGGGCCAGTGCAGTTGCCACTTCGATTTGAAAACCCCGTAGTTACGAAACAGGGGTTTGCGATAGACATGCAGCAACAGTGCGAAGAACATAAACCAGGAAACGAGGGTAGTTGCGAGCCCCGCGCCAAACAGGCCCATCGGCGCAATCCCGAAACCACCGTAAACGAACCACAGTGTTAACAGGTAATTCAATCCCACCGCAGTAATCGTTATGACCAGGATTGAAACCGTTTGCGATAACACCGCGACAAAGCTACGCAACACAGAAAACCAGAGTACCGGCAGTACCGCGCCACTTAAGCCAATTAAGTATCGCCGCGCAAGTTCGATGACCTTTGGATCCTGGTCGGTGACGATCATTGCAAGGTCCAGGTTCCAGATTAACAGCATCGCCGGGATACCCAGGCCAGTGGCGACGAGTGTACCCTGTCTGACCGAAGCGCCCAGTTGTCTTTTATTGTCGGCCCCCAGCGCTTGCGCGGCGAGTACCCCGACAACGGATAGCAGGGCCATCAGAACAACCAGGACCTCGAACGACAGGTCACCGGCGATGCCGACCGCCGCGAGCGAATGATAGCCAAGCTTGCCAACCACCATCTTGGTGGTGATAAACATCGCGAATTCGGCCAGGTAAGCGGCCGAAAGCGGGATTGCGATGATGACAAACTGCTTGAGCTCGTCTTTAAGCCTGGTATCGAATTGCAACATTGGGACGTCTTATTTTTGCAGGCGGTAATGTAGTCGATTCATGCCGAGAGGGATAGCGAAACACTTATATTTATTGATATGGCTACTTTTCCATCTGTCAGATTGTGGCCTTTTTGTTTTGACAATACGACGGCCTCTTATAATAATGGTGGTTGTTAGACATGAACGATGGCAGTTCTGCAAACGCCGAAACGCGGTTCTGTGAAAAACAACAATAATCGGCACAACTATATCGAAGGAGATAATCATGAAAGTATTAGGAAAGGTTGCACTCGCATCCGTATTAGCGGCGTCGCTGGGAAGCGGCAGCGCGTTGGCGGCGGATCAGCAATTTGTATCCATCGGCACAGGTGGTGTTACCGGAGTCTACTACCCGACGGGTGGCGCTATCTGTCGGCTGGTGAACAAAAACCGCAAGGAGCATGGGATACGTTGTTCAGCCGAATCAACCGGTGGATCAATCTATAACATCAACACTATCCGTGCAGGCGAACTGGAGTTCGGTGTTGCCCAGTCCGACTGGCAGTACCACGCCTATAATGGCACTTCAAAATTTGCCGACAAGGGTAAGTTCAGCAATCTCAGAGCAGTATTTTCGGTTCATCCGGAACCTGTAACCGTAATTGCACGTGATGGCTCCGGCGTCAAGCAACTCTCTGACGTAAAGGGCAAGCGCATGAATATCGGTAATGCCGGCTCTGGTACTCGCGGTACCTGGGAAGTTATCGAGCAAGCAATGGGCTGGACTCGTAGCGATCTGAAACTCGCTTCCGAGATGAAGTCTGCTGAAACCGGGCAGGCGGTTTGCGACGGTAAGATCGACGCTTACTTCTGGTTGGTAGGACATCCATCGGCTTTAACCCAGGAGTCTCTGGCAACCTGTGATGCTCACCTGGTGCACGTAAAAGGCAAGGCGATCGACAAGCTGGTTAGCGATAATTCCTTTTACCGTAAGGCAACTATCCCGGCTGGCATGTACAACAACGAAAAAGATATCGATACCTTTGGTGTCGGTGCAACCTTTGTTAGCAGCTCCGATGTCTCGGAAAAAGTGGTCTATACCATCGTCAAGGCGGTATTTGAAAACTTCGCTGACTTCAAGAAACTGCACCCGGCGTTCAAAAATCTGAAAGAAAAGGAAATGATTTCCGATTCACTTTCAGCGCCATTGCATGCCGGAGCAATCAAGTACTACAAAGAACGGGGCTGGATGTAATATCCGGTTGAAGCACAACGAACGGGTCGCATTATGCGGCCCGTTTTTTTCTGGATTCATTAACAAGATCGTTATATTCGACTGAATCCAGAGGTATGTCGTCCCGCGGCTTGACCCGCATCGGCGGACCGGCGGGACCCAGAAGTATCTGGGACAAGATTTAACTACTGGATCCCGCGACCTACGCGGCGCGGTCAGGACGCGGGATGACAGTGCTCGAAAAATAATTAAATCAGACGCCGTAAAAACATCGGCGCTATTATAAAAAAGGGGGAAGAAATGGCGGACGAAAACGAAAAAATAAGTTTACAGGATGAACTGGTAGCTGCGGTTGAAACCGGGGCCAGAAGTCCTGCGGGCTGGGTCGGGCAATTCATCGCCGGAACCGCATTCGTCTGGGCGTTGTTCCAGCTTTACATTGCATCGAACCTACCGTTCTGGCTCAGCGATGTCACCGGCCTCAGCCTGGTGGTGACAAATTCCAACGCGCGCCTGATTCACCTGGCGTTTGGCTTTTTCCTGGCGGCGCTGGCATTTCCGCTGTTTAAATCAAGCCCCAAGACCAGGATTCCCTGGTATGACTGGGTGCTCGCTGTGGTCGGTGTAGCGGCTTGTATTTATATCGTAGTGTTGCGTAATGAAATTGCGATACGCGCGGGTTTACCCACCCAGGGCGACCTTATTGCATCGTCGATTGGCATGTTGATTCTGGGTATTACGGTATACCGAACCTTGGGCTTACCGTTGTTAATCGTTGCGAGCGTATTCGTCAGCTATGTATTTTTCGGGCATTCGGATGTCCTGCCCGACGCGATCATGTGGAAGGGCGCGTCCTACGGCAAGGCCATGTGGCATTTCTGGATGCAAAACGAGGGTGTGTTCGGGGTCGCATTGGGCGTGTCTGCGACGTTGATATTTCTGTTTGTATTATTCGGATCGATCCTGGAAAAAGCAGGTGCGGGTAACTACTTCATCAAGATAGCTTTTGCATTGCTCGGTCACTTTCGCGGCGGTCCCGCCAAGGCTGCCGTGGTTGCATCGGCACTGAGTGGTTTGTATTCAGGGTCGTCGATCGCCAACGTGGTGACAACCGGAACCTTTACCATCCCGTTGATGAAGCGCACCGGGTTTAGCCCGGAAAAAGCCGGCGCGGTTGAAGTGGCGTCTTCAACCAACGGCCAGTTGACGCCGCCGGTAATGGGTGCCGCCGCGTTTCTGATCGCCGAATTTACCGGTATCAGCTACACCGATATCCTCAAACATGCGCTTGTGCCGGCGCTGGTTTCCTACATCGCACTGGTTTATATCGTTCATCTCGAAGCGCTTAAGATGAACTTGAAGGGCCTACCCAAACCACCGTCAACGAAAACCTTCAGCGGCAAACTGATCGGCTTTTTGAGCGGATTTATCGGCATCAGCGTGCTTGGGATCCTGGTTTATTACGGACTTGGCTGGGTCAAACAAGTGATTCCGGAATACGCCTTTACCATCGTTGCGATTGGTTGCGGCGCTATGTACCTGTACTTGCTCTGGATTGCATCAAAACAGCCTGATTTGGTGGTGGATCCGCCTGATGCGCCGATTACCGAGTTGCCGCATGCGGGAACCGTTGCCGTTACCGGGCTTTACTATATCCTGCCGATTGTGATCTTGATCTGGTGTATTATCATCGAACGGCTTTCGCCGGCACTGTCCGCGTTCTGGGCCACCATCGCGATGATCGTCGTAATCTTGACACAAGACGCGATTAAGGCTTATTTCCGCGGTACCGGCCATTATGGAGCGGCTTTCCGCGTCGGTGTCGGCCACTGGATCGATGGCATGATCGCCGGTTCCAGGAACATGATCAGCATTTCGGTCGCAACGGGTGCGGCGGGTATTATCGTCGGCACAATTTCACTCACTGGAGCGCACCAGGTTGTCGGCGAGTTCGTCGAGTTTCTGTCCGGCGGTAGCCTGATCTTCATGCTGATCCTGGTTGCCCTGATGAGTCTGATTCTTGGCATGGGATTGCCGACCACGGCCAATTATATCGTGGTGTCGTCACTGATGGCGCCGGTTATCCTGACGCTCGGCGCCAAGAGCGGCTTGATCGTGCCGTTGATCGCGGTGCATCTGTTCGTTTTTTACTTCGGTATTCTGGCCGATGATACGCCCCCGGTCGGGTTGGCGGCGTTCGCCGCCGCGGCGATATCCAAGGGCGATCCGATCAAGACCGGTATCCAGGGCTTTGCCTATGATATCCGCACCGCGCTGTTGCCTTTCCTGTTTATCTTCAACACCGAGTTGCTATTGATCAATGTGGGGGTGGTAAAGGCCTTTTTCGTGTTCGGGGTCGCGGTGGTGGCGATGATGCTATTTGCATCCGCCACCCAGGGCTACATGTTCACCCGCAACAAAAAATGGGAATCGGCTTTACTGTTGATGATTGCGTTCACGCTGTTCCGACCAGGCTATTGGCTGGACAAGGTTGTACCGCCTTACGATATCTATAACCCTGACGTGGTCTACGAAGTCATCGATAGTGTGACTCCAAATGGTGTGCTGACGATCGTCGTCAGCGGTCCGGATTTCGATAGCGGCGAGATCGAGTCAACCACGATTCTGGTGCATCTGGGTCAACCCGCCGACGCAGTAGAGCGCCTGCGCGCCGCCGGCTTGACCGTTACCGTCGCCGACGGTCGCGCGATTATCGAAGAGCCCTTCCCGGGTACGCCATATTTTGAAAGCCTCGGTAAATCTTTCGACTACTATGGCGACGAACCGGTGCAAATCGCCGAGATCAAACAGCCTGCCGATCGTATCGCCAAGGAAGTGTTTTATATTCCGGCGGTTTTGCTATTGGCGCTAATCATAATGCTGCAAAAACGCCGGGCGCGCGAAGAGCAGGGTCCTGAGGTTGAGGTAACTGCCTGATTGAGTACGACATCGTTTAATTTGAACGACGGCTAATCGATGTCGCCTTTTATTGTTGGGCTGGTTCTGCTGGCAGCGTTGTTGCATGCCAGCTGGAACGCGATGGCCAAGTCCGGCGGTACGCCGCAATTCAGCATCGCCTCGTACCGACTGGTAAACGCGGTCTGGTGCCTGCCGATGTTGTTCTTTTTCCCGATCCCATTGGCCGAGAGCTGGCCCATGTTGCTGGCCTCGACGCTGATCCACACGGTGTACTACTACACGCTTTCGAAGTCGTATCGAAGTGGGGATCTGTCTCAGGTCTATCCATTGTTTCGTGGCCTGGCACCGGTGCTGGTTGTGCTCGGCGCGGCATTGATGGCCAATGAATATTTGTCGTCGGGCGCGATGCTCGGTATCGGATTAGTCAGTGCAGGACTTATCAGTATCACCTTTGCCGGTGGCTCCCTGGGAAAGATTCCAGGCCCGGCGTTACGTTGGGGGCTGGCGACGTCGGTATTGATTGCGGCATACACGGTTGCCGATGGTTTGGGAGTGCGAGTTGCCGGTAATCCGTTCAGTTATATTTTGTGGCTATTTGTATTTGAACCGATTCCGATCGGTTTATGGTTGCTGGCAACGGATCGCGCAGGATGGTTTGCTTACATGCACGCAAAACCGGGTAAGATTACGGCTGGAGCGCTCGCGGCGGCAACCGCCTACGCGATGGTTATTTACGCGATGAGTGTCGCACCGATGGGGATGGTATCGTCGCTACGCGAAACCAGTGTTATATTTGCCGCCCTGATCGGCACCCTGATGTTTCGCGAACCTTTCGGGCGCCAGCGCATTATCGCCGCCATCCTGGTATGCCTGGGGGTAGTGTTAATCAAGGCCCTAAGCTAACGGGAGTACACAGCAATGTCATTGACCAAAGACTTTCCTCGCGTGGAGTTGAGCCATAAACCGACTCCGTTTGAGCGTCTTAAAAATATCAGTGCCGAATTTTCCACCAATGTTTGGATCAAACGTGATGATTGCACGGGTCTTGCCTTCGGCGGTAACAAGAGCCGGCAACTTGAATTCTATATCGGCCAGGCCTTGCAACAAGGTGCCGATACCCTGTTGACAACCGGTGCGGTGCAATCTAACCATGTGCGTATGACCGTGGCTGCCGCGCGCAAAATGGGCCTCGCGGTCGAGGTTCAACTCGAACATCGGGTCGACCGCGAACAACCTGAATATCACCGTTCCGGTAATCCTTACCTGGTGAAATTGATGGGCGCGAAGATTCATTATTATCCCGAGGGTGAGGACGAGGAGGGTGCCGATCAGGCGCTCGAGGAGCGCGCTGCGGAGATCGCACAGGCAGGTGGTAAAGCCTATGTCATCCCATTAT
>Ga0255049_10001568_pt1 | contig 12526 bp, 11 predicted proteins | sample JV7_2_3_MG_FD_183615 | JGI IMG/M metagenome (GOLD analysis project Ga0255049, IMG submission 183615) | Seawater microbial communities from Jervis Inlet, British Columbia, Canada - JV7_2_3 | ecosystem: Environmental > Aquatic > Marine > Inlet | place: Canada: British Columbia | collected 2016-10-06
TCCCCTCCCTATGGAGTTGGCTCTGGGAACTTGTCCGTTACTGCTGACGGTGTTTATGTTGGGACTTCTGTTGCGATAAGCGGGGGGATAGTCTCATTCCCCACTCACCCCTCTGCTCCGGCAGTTGTTGTTGTTGGCTACAATTACACCATGACTCTTGCTCCCAATATCCCTGAACTAATGATCCCTGGTAAGGGTTCAACTCTTGGTCGTGAGAAGAATGTAAGCCGACTAAGAGTGCTGTTCAATCAGGCAAGGGGTGGTACTGCCGCAGGGTATCCAGTCCTTACTGTCCCAGCAGATAATCCCATTGCTGTTGTCCTGGATGAGCCTGGGTTCCATTCTATCCCTGTAGTGGGAGAGTACGGACCTCAACCCACAATAAACATAACTCAAAGTGCCCCGTATGGCTTTGAGATCTCTGGCTATAATGCAGAGTACGATTTCGGAGATTGAACAATGCTTGAAGAGATAGGCAACATTATCGGAGCCTTCGGAGCGAAGAGTGCCGCCAAGAAGGCCTACGAATTAAAAAAGAAGCAGATCACAACGGAGTATGGTTGGGCTAGGGACGACCTCTTGTTCCAGACTCAATCATTAATCGGGCAAATAGGTGCGGGTGTGGGTGCTAGTGGAATAAGACATAGCAGTGGTAGCGTAGGCGAGGTAGTTGGTAGCGAATTTGAAAAGCATCAACTCAGGAACAATAGACTTCTAGAAGGTGAGAAGTTGGAGATAGCCGGTGCGAGAGAAGAGAGAAGGCAAGCCCTTAAGGGTGCTGATCTTCAAATTGGACTCAATACAGTGGCCCTGGGGATGGAAACCTTTGGCACGGAAGCGGATCCTGGGGATGCAGGGAAGCCATACGATCCCTCAAATTCCTTTACTCACCAAGCGGGCATAAACACAGGCGGGATGTATAAAAGCCCTTCTGGTGCAAGTGGTTACTACTCATCCAATTATGCGGCATCCCCATTCCAATGATAAGGAAATGAGAAACTCTAATGGCTAACATACGACTACCTCAGAGCAGTCCAGCGATAGGGATGCCTGGAGTTCCACGACTACCCGACCCACCAGCATCCCCGGATACAAGCCAGTATGTCGGTGCCGCACTGAGTGGTATCGGCAAGATGCTGGATGCATATGCCAAAGATAGCGAGAAGAGGGCGGTATCAGCAGACGCACTTCTCCTTACGAGCATGGGGTATGAAGCAGAAGTGGAGTCCATATTTAGTGAGAAGATCAATCCGATTGTCCAAGATGATAACGGCGTTGTAGACATGCTTGCTACCATTAAACAATCTGAGCATGTCATCTCTAACTATGTACCACTATTAGAAGAGGCTGCTTCTGAAGCCCTAGAGTATCTCGATGGCATTGACCTCATGGGCAAACATACAAAAGATAAACTGAAAGCCGAGATTAATTCAGTATTAGCGGCAGGTATTGGTGATGAAAAAGCGGCCCACAGGAAATATAGAAACATAGCGGACGAAGCACTGGTCGGCTTAACGATTCAAGGTCTCGAAAGAGAGACCCAAAAGGCACTGGATGGGGATAATCTTGGCGACCTGACTAAGAGCGTCGAAGGGGCCAATAGCCTGTCTTCCACCTTGAACGATCCTGCCCTCCGGAAAGAACTTAAGACTTCACTTGCAAAGGTTGATAGCAACTTAAAGAGTGGCATAACTGCTTCTGTTTCCAATAAGATCAATGCAATTAATAATGCTGAACAATATGAATACTTCCCTAAGATTCGCAGATTGATTAAGGACAAAGAGGCCGAGTGGATCAGGATTGCCAAGGATCTTATTAACTCAAAGCCAAGGGGATCAGGCGATGGTTACTGGCCGCCGGACCTGAGCGAAAAGGAGGGCAAGGCGTTCTCTGAAAACCCAGAATTGGCATCGTATCTAAAGAAGGTTGAAGCAAGCAGACAGCCGGGTAGGAGGGCTGCTGACCTGGCAAAGATTCTCATTTCTTCCAACGGTCCTGATGCTTCATATCGTGACTTGTACAGGGCGAACGTGGTGGCAATAGACGAAAACTTGGAGTCTCGTTACCTCGAAAAAGGTAAGATGATGCTAGCGATAAAAGGGTGGGGGATCATGGGTATTATCCCGAATAAAAAAACCACTCCAAATTTGTTGGATGCAATAGAGATGGCATTGAATGATAACAAGCCAGACGAAGAAGACATGGATTTAATACTATGGGCAAGCGAGAACAGGAAGGGTCTTGAGGGACTTGGCAAGCCAATGGCTGATAAACTGGAGGATTTCGCAGACAAGGTAACACGCCAAATTATCCAGGGCGATCAGAAAAATATGCTCTCCGCATGGATCACCTCAGAAGAGATCCCAGGTACTGATAAGGGCCTCGATGGCACACAGGTTAGGGTGGATGAACTGCGGCTCCAGAGGATGAAGGAGACGGGGTATCTGGCATCCAATTCCTTCTGGTGGGACGGAGAAGGCAGGAACATATTAGAAGATGCATTTGAGGAACTATTCCCAGCCTATACGGACCATATCGGGTACACAGCAGAGAACTCCCCCTTCGCACCGGAGAGGGTCGAGTTCAAGCCTTACGCAGACCAGGAAGACAACCGAGAAAAGTTCGAAAAACTTGTATTAGACCATTTCATGTCCATCCTTACCGATTACCCAGATAGGGATAAGGCAGCGATACTGAATAACTCAATCCAGCACATCAATTCAAGGGTGTTCCAGAAGTCACGTGGCGGTCGGATGGAGGTGATGCGGTATGGCGAAAGACAGGAACTCGATGTGCCCATCCTGAATAACTACCTTAAGAACAGGCTTAGTAATAACGCTGTGACTGCTGAAGGCTGGACTGGTAGTAGAGAAGAATACATAGACAGTATTTATGAAACTGGTCGGTTAGTTACTGACAAACTAAATCCCAGGACTAATGCGTACTACTACGAGTTGGAGGATGGAACCTTCTTGCTTGATAAGACTACACCTGGGAGGGAAATGTTGATTACCATGTGGGGTGCCAAGAGGGCAGTCCTTGACCCTAAATGGCTGTCTGACAAAAGTGAAGTAAAGGAAGCAATCTGGGGGACTGTTGGCCCATTCCCTGTACACGAACTCTCTTCACTCTTCGAGGAAGAGTATAAGGAACTACCTGTTCCAGAGCAGATAAAGGTGTTCGAGTCAGCCATTGCTCGTGGTGGGAATCTAGAGGATGGCCCGTGGGATAACAGGACTGTCGAGGACATACTAGGGCTTGAATCCTGGAGTTCCTTAGACCCTGAATTCAAGTCTTCAGTGATTAGCCACATCTTGTCAAACGAAAAGGAGAAACGAGAACAGCAACCATTTATCACTAATCCTGTAACAAGGAAATACTTCGAAGAAGCCGTCAAAGAAATATCCCGAGAGGAGAGACCTAGACGGGGAACCCGTAACCCCGGCCCGTTGGCTGGATCGACCGGGTATCTCGGTGGCGGCTCGATGTCAAGGCCACCAAATCCGGTTTGGACGGATGCTCATACTCAAAAGGCGGTCATTAGGGGTATGGGACTGTTCGCAAAATACGAACTCGCAGACGTTCCCCCTCAGGATCTAGCCAAACTAAGGGACAGGATTCATCTCGCTGGGTTCAAGTTTGATCCCGAAGAGGCTATCAATGGAGCGGGTACAACTTCTTATATTGTGAATGAAGTGCTGAAGGATGGATGGAGTCCCGGTCGATCTGCGTATGAACAGAACTTAGTTTCCAAGGTTATCAAAACTGTGGGAGTGACTATGCGAGAAAGAAGAAACAGGCCGTGGATAAACGAAGCCATGGAAGGTCAGGAGTCTTCATACTTCGCATGGGAGGGTGGGCGAAAGAGGAATCCTAAATACTACAGCGTAGCCGGAATCCTGAGTAGAAGGGTTAAAGAAGTACCTGTCGATAATGGTCCATGGCCTGAACTAGCACTTCTCAAAGGGAGTAATGACAAACTGACCAAGGCCACTGTTATGTCCTGGTTGTCTGATAACGACCTGCCTGTCGAGGACGGTGCTTCATCACCTTTGAATGCGTTTGACTTAATCAGAGCAGAAGCCTCTGGTTTATTCATGGAGCCTGACTCAAGGCTTATCTTTGCAATGTCGGACACTCAGTTTGTACGCCTTTTATCTGGGCTTGTCGAGGAAAAGGAGCAGTAGATGGAAGGCTTTCCATACGCAGATCGACCGGGACTCTTGAGGGCTTGGGCCAACATGACCCCTGTGGCTAGGGATTCCTATCTAAATGCACCTCGTCCTGCTGGAGACTCGTCTCGTAAGCATGAGGACTCTTCTAGTTGGGCTGGCCGATTAGGGGTAATGGCATACAAGTACAACACTGGAGTTATGGCAACTCAGGCTATAGTGAATTCAGCCTACGCAGACACGATGGACCCCGACTATAAGCCAGACCAGGATTCCTATGTAACTAGAAACTCATGGATCAAGGACTACTACCCCAACGCATGGGGACAACTATTGAATTCAAGGAGCAGGATAGACTCCTCCAGGATGATCGACCAGATAAAAAGTAACCACGACGACAACCTCTACCTTGCTGAAGGTAGCGTCTTTGGGAACATACTTGCGGCGATCCCTGCGGCTATTGTGGATCCAGTGTCGTGGATTCCTGTGGCTGGGTGGGGGGCGAAGGCCTTAGGAGTTTCTAAGCAATTTGCAAACATAAGCAAAATCGTGAAGGTGCGAGCGGGAATCAACGCAATAGAGAACCTAGTCATGACGATGGCAGTTGAGCCTCTCATGCGATCAACGGACCTCACAAGGACTGACGAGGACGCTAAGATCGACATGATCGCTTCTGGCATACTTGGTGGCCTTTTCCCTCTGGCGGGGGCAGGGGTGAAGAGAGGGCTAAAAAAGGCGAAGGTGTCTGCGACCAAGAAGATACTTGGAGGCAAAACTCCAGAAGAGTTGATCGAGGATAATGCCGAGCAGATCCATGAACATATGAGAAATACTCCTGAGAAGGTTGAGTTCTGGGATGCAGTCGAAGACCGGCAGGGGGGAGCAGATCCAAATAATCTCGCTCCCTTCCTGGGCCACACCGACAGCGACATAACAAGGCAGTCTCGGGACTATTTCGTAGAGGCGTTAGAGGCGGTCCAGTCTGGCTCCAGCATTATCGTTGGTGCTGGCAATGAGACTTTTGTTGGGAAGTACATAGCACCATGGTTGGTTTTTAGCCCCAACCAAAGACTCCTCTTCCATCAGTCCGATACTGTCAAGACTATTGGGAAAGCCTTGGTCTCTACCAACCTCATTGGGGACATTGATTCCCGTGCTGCCTTGGAAGATGTCATATCAATGGTCAAGCAGTTATGGTTTGTGAGGAACCAGGAGATGAGTCAGAGGATTGATAAGGAATACCTTGACCCGAGCGTAGAGGCTACGGGCTTGCCAGATGGTAAGAAACTGACCAAGGATGAGGTATGGACGCTCGTGGGAGACTTGCTAAAGTTGCAGAAGGAGAAGGTGGGCGATTCCGATGCTATGGTTCCTCCAAGGATACTGACGGAGGGGGGCGAGGATGTGGATGTGGATCCCTTCGCTGCGATAAGAAACGACCAGAATACAATAGCCATAATCGAGAATATAGCCCAAGACCAAATGAAACATCAGGCGGCGGTCTATAACGCAGCGATAGATGCTGGGTTCTTCTCTAGGGAAGCAGATTTTATTCTCGATGCTACTGGCAACTCCACCAAGTTCCATGTCAGACGTGAAGTTCTTGCTGACGCAGACCCGGCAGCGATGCTTGCTTCTATTAGGCGTGGAATCTTAGCAAAGGACGAGAAGATTATCAGCAGACTTGATATCCTAATTCGTGAAAGGACTGCCGAATTAAGGATTAACAAAGAGGAAATCGAAATCAGGAAGGCAACAGGCAAAGACGTTGCGGAACTCGAAGAGAGGGTGAAGGGACTTAACGAAGAGATTGTAGATGCGAAAACGGTGAGGTCAGCGGTGGAAAATGGCACCACGGAATCCTTGGACGCTACGGCTACGACCATCATGCTAAACTACAAGAACACGGACATATCAAGGTCTGGCACTGGTAGGTCTAGGTCTACATCTGCCTTGATGGAAGTCCAGGTTGAAATTGACGAGAAGTACCTAATGCCCTTCATGGATAGCAACATTGAAAGACTGAATCAGAGAACCGAAGAACATCTTATTGGTCGAATCGCCATGTCCCTAGAGAACAATATCAGGCATGACACTCTGAGAGTTAATCAAAGGCTTAATAATATCAGTCGTGAACTTGCCGAACTCAAGAAGGATCTCGGTGAAGACCTACCCTCCAACCTTACGGACGAGCAGTTGGCGTTTGAGGGCGAGAGGTTTAATGAGAAGAAGGCCCGATACCTTGAACTCGTAGATAAGGCTGTTGATCTCGCTGAGTTGAACGAAGTTATTATCCAGGCAAGGCTTCTCGACATTGGTAAAGCCGGTATAAGCGTCCACTCTAGAGCGAGGATCTTAAAGGCTGGCTCTGAAGATGAGTATTACGAGAGTGTTGAAGATGTCATAAGTGACCTGAACGAATTGGTGACGAAGAGAAACGTAGATCGGTCCGAGGTCGCTAGGCTTAATAAGGAAATCCAAGAGTTCATGGAGCCTTTCTATCCTGGAGTGGGTGCTTCCAGGGATGCTCCTGGGCTGGAGTCAGCCGACGCTCCATTCATAGCGAGACTTCGACGAAGGCTGGAGATATCACAGGCACTGCTCAACGGCCCACGTGAGTGGGAGAACAACTTCGAGGAGGTGCTTAGAGGTCGTGGCTATTCTCCAGCAAATAAGAATGGTCATATGATTACTGGCCTCAAGGAGATGTCAGAGGAGGAGATGGGATCCTTTGACTATGAGTTCCATGTGTCCAAGAATGGGACAGTTACCATAAGGACAACCCTTGGCGGTGAGCCTGGAAGGGGAGCGGTAAAGGAAAGCAAGATCGCTCATGGCGTAACCCAGAGAGAGGGACCAGACGGAGATGTCTTCTACAGTTTCGACCTGCAAGAGAGACTTGGCGGCAATGGCACCTATGTAGTAGTAGGCGAAAAGTTTATCTGGATTGATCCTATACAACTCAAGGGAAAGAAACTGGAGGCTCTTGAGAAGTGGCGTGATAGCGGAATCACCGATCAGCAGGTACTCAAGGCTTCTGATAGAATCCGGAAGTTGAAAACAGAAATAAAGAAACTGGAAAAAGCAGATAGGTTTGAGGAGCAGAAGGCCCAGGAGGATGGTAAATGGAGGAAGAGACTACAAGATGAGTTAGCAGATCTTGAAGCGGAACAGGCTCGAATGGAAATGGACCTCCTTGCTCTAGATAAGAGGGGTGACCCTCTCATGAGGGATTACCATGCTCTAAATGGCAGGGCTATGGAGATGATGGCAGACCTAGATGCTGCAACGAGCAAGTTTGATTCTGCAACTGATACCCTGAACAGGCTAGCCTCTGAAATAGCCGCTAATACCCACGGAAGAGGCGGCATAGAGTTTGATACCAAACCACACATAAGCAAGAGAGAAGAGGGACAAAGCGAAGGGGAATTCATTGGCTTCAGTTCCAGGAACAGGCAAATGGAATCCAGCAGGTCGGGAAGACGCAGCATGAAGAAGAAAGTCTTCGCTGGTCATGATCAAAAAGACCTAGCAGACCAGAGGATGATTGGGCGTTTCGGACAAAGTGAATATGAATATGTCATCCGTAGGATAGAAAGATCCAGAAGACAAGCAGCCTTCGCCAATACAGACCACGCATTCGAGGTTGCCAAACTGCGTCGTCATGGCAAAGACGATGGTATGGACGACAAGCAAATCCAAAAGGCTGCTGACGATATTGGATTTATTTACGACCAACTCTTAGGAAGAAGCATAGGTAGCACTTCCCTTGGAGCCGACAAGACCATCCGTATCCTTAAAAACCTAAACTACATGAGGTACATGGGGATGGTGCTAATCGCTTCCCTTTCTGATTTTGGAAATGCAGTCGGTACGCTAGGGATGGCGAGATACATCCGTACTATGTATCACTACATGGGCAATCCTAACAGGGACAACATGAGTGAGTTCGCTCGCATTATCGGTGCTATGGAAATGACTGGCTCGGATAACAAGGCGACCAAAACATGGGGAGTTGGTGAAGGTAACCGGGACACACTGACGGTGGATGGACAACGCAAGGAGGATCTTGGTGGCCGGGGTAGCGGGGTAATAACCGCATTAGATGATGCAACCAAGTCTGGCTCCAAAGCCATGAGTCTTTATAACACAATGAACCTACTGGGTGCATGGAACTCTTTCAATAAAAAAATGGTTACTGTTGGCCTTGAAGACATGGTTGTGGACATAGGCATTCGCCTCAGGCTAGGTAAGGAAGTCTCCGAAAGGGATCTTGCCTATGCTCAGTCAATGAAGTTCTCAAAGGCAGATCTCATGGAGGTCGGTCGTCAATGGGAATTGTCTGGCAGTAATAGCAGAGAGACAATCGTTGGGCGTGATTTCTATTTAGCAAAGTCAGAAGATTGGGACAACGCCTCTTTCGTCTTTAGTTATCAAGCCAAGATAAAGAGTGGGGTCAATGCGATTATCGTCACGCCTTCAGTTGGCTCAAGCCCGAAGATCTTTAAGCACCCAGTTGCTTCCCTTCTGTGGCAGTTCAAGTCCTTCATGGCTGCTTCGTTCGAGATGACGTTCCTTCCGCTTCTTCAGAGGGGTGGGGTTTACAAGGATCCTAATGCCTTGATGCAGGTTATGATTGCCTCTATGGGTGGTGCCCTGACTTATAGCATTTATGAAATCATGAACGGTAGAGATCCCTTCGCTAATCAATCCGAGACCAAGGAAGACGGGACTGTCGTTACCAGTCATTGGTCAAGAACCATGGCTGCTCAAGCACTTGATAGAAGTGGTATGTTTGCGGCCATCTTTGAGATCAATAATACTTATGAACGCTTCTCCGGTATTGGTTTCCATAAGGCGATTACGGGGATTACTGGTCTCCGCTCCTACAAGGCTCGCTCTGCCACTGATCTTCTTGCTGGGCCAACCGTTGGTGGTATCAATGAGTTCGTCACGGCTCTGGGACTGATTGATATAGATTGGTTTTCGAGGGGTGAGGCTGCTGCTGGTAGAAGGCTCGCTCCTGCACAGAATACAATCTGGGCCAAACTCTTGCTTGATGTCGGGCCAAGTGTATATGACTCCATAAGTTCTGGGAAGCCTTACTTCGACAAGGAAGGTAAGTACGAAACCAGGCAGGGCACCTTTAAGACAATCCAGGAAAGATGGGGTGGATAATGGAAGACGGCGGTGCTATCCTCGAAGGAGGACTGGCCTCTACGGCTTTGGCCTTGCTGATTCTTAGGGAGGTTTTTTCTTTTCTCAAGGAACGCAAGAATGGGTACGAGAACGGTGGTCGTTTAAGGGCTGAGATGAAACAGTGGGCTGAAGTTGAGAAGAATCTTACAAGCCTGACTGAGAATATAAGGAAACTAGCCCATACCATTAACAATCAAACACAGACAATGAATGCTGTTCTATACAAGATTCAGCATGACGTTCAGGAAACCAGGCAGCAGATCAAAGATGCTGTTGGAGATTGTAGGCATAAGAAATGAAGAGACTACTCTTAATGGTGACATTGCTTGTGACTATCTCAGGCTGTGCGTTCTGGGATGGCTTTACTCGTGGTCTTACAGATAGTCCGGGCTTGGAAGCCTCTGGCGAGTTCACGGGCAATGTAGTGCGTGATTCAGTTCCCTTACTTCCGTCACCGTGGCGGGAGATCGTTGTAGGTTGTCTTGCTGGAGCCGCTGGTTGGCTGGCCAAGGCGAGAAAAAGAAAGGTGCATTAAATGGAGTTCTTGAAAGACTTCCTGACCTCAAGGAAAGCACAGGCCCTTGGTCTATTGATCGTCCTCGTTATGTTCGGTGAGAATGCTGGACTCACGGCGGGGCAGGTGGATCTCAGTGCTAACGGATTGATGGCTTATATCCTCGGTCGGGCAATCCATGATAATGGCATTGCGAAACTCAAGTGAATAAGGGTAAAGTTACCTGTGTGTTGCTCGTGGCTGTTGCTATCTTGTGTGTAGTAAGTACACGCAAGGTAAAGACAGCGGTTGTCCTGGTTGATACACGGGATATACCGATTGTTCAAATGGTAATCGAGGGGCCGGGTGGGGATCTGGTGCCCGTAGATCATACATTGGTCTACGAGATGGGGGTCTTTTTCAATGGGGACCACCTACCCCTCGTCGTTTTACTACTGCTCTCGGCTTTGTGGATACTGAAGAGGGCTAATGGATTGGGGCTATCTAATGGCTGCAAAAAGGAAGTATAAGAAAGAATACAAGAAGTTCCAATCCTCTGAGGAGCAGAAGAAGAAGAGGGCTAAGAGGAACAGGAACAGGGATGAGGCTGAGAAGTCTGGTCGTGTCAAAAAGGGTGATGGTAAAGATGTCCATCATGAAGGCAAGAAGACTACAGTGATGTCTGCTTCTGAGAACCGTGGTAAGAAAGAGAAGTCTAGAGTCAAGGGATCCAAGAGGAAGAAGTCGAAATGAAGAAGAAGAAGCAAGATCCTCATCCAGCAGTGGCTTACCGAAGAAGGCAAACTGAATGGGAACAAACCTTTTGGGGCTATAATCCATCGCCAAACTTTGGACAGGATAAAGCGTGGGTTCGAGAAGGAAGGGATCCTAGTTGGTCTAAAGATCGTGAACACTTAATGAGAATCTTCAATAAGAATGTAGAGAACCAATCATTTAGTAAAGAAGACTACAGTGATCTTTTCAGCAGACGCTTCCGCCTCCCAACTGGATCCCCTCATAGGGACAGATGGGAAAAAGAATATGATGCAACAGGTTTAGGTAGTGCATCTAGAGCAATGAGATTATTACCAGTTCCTATATCAGATAAAAAAACACAAGAGGACTACATTGCCGCTGTGAAAGATACTGATATGTACAAAGAAGACCAATGGGGGCTTCCCTCCCTAGAGAGAGAGGGAGCGGCGAACCGGAGGGCTTCAAGTATTCCAAATATAATGAACCTCCCAACCCGAAAACGTTTGTCTCGGACAGACCAGGCGAGGGGATTTGACGGTGCTTCCCTTGTCATCGGAGAACTTATCCTAGATCACAATAGAGATAAAAGTCTTGATACACCAGCCGTGAAAAGGGAGATGGCCCATTACGATCAACTCCATGGCTTTCTACAGAAACAAGATAAAGGTGTAAGGGCTGCACTAAATGTGTTCCGTGGTGGAGGATTCACAAGACGGTAGTAACCGGGAAAGGGTCGTCCTCTATCTCTTCTGAGAGGATTCCCTTTACCCAGTCTACCATGCTTCCGTCTCTTATCTGTGCCCCTACCACTCGTAAGACCTTCCAGCCCATGACGGTAGCCGTGTTGTACTTCTCACAGTCCTTGGTGAAGCCTACTCCAGAGGTGTGTCCTCCTTTGGCTCCCCTCCAGACTCCTCCTTCGATCTCTAGTGCCACCATTTGCTCCGGCCATGCGAAGTCAAACCTCCATCGCCTTGTCTCGTGGAACTGGTACTCCTCCTGATGGTTCCTTATTCCCTCTGCCTTTAGTTTTTCCGCAGCACTCTTCTCTAGGCTGCTCCTCTTTCTCTTCGAGGATGATGACTTCTTTCGAGGTGACGATTGTCCATTTACCTTTTTCATGGAAGACATCCAGTTCTATTTCCCCTCGGAAAACTTGGAAGTCTTGTCCGGGCTTGATGCTTACCTTTTTTCTAGTTCCGGGTACTCTCATCTTTAGCGTTCATCTCTTGGGCTTTTCTTCTTACATGGAGTATGTTTGCTGCAATTGCTCTCTCTTGAGAGGCTTTTTGTGTGGTGGTTTCTTTCTTGGACCAGCCTTGGACGATTTCTAATTCGTCTGGGTCCAGTTTGCATCCATCTGCGTACCACCAATCTAGTTTGTCCTTGGCTAATGATAGGTTGTTCACCCATTTGATTGCCGTCTTGTTCTTGATTACTGCATTCTTCCACTCGTCAGAGCCACAACTCTGGCTTACTCCCATTAGATTCTTGAGAACCCAATCCAATCTGGCTGAGACGGACATATCAAGATACTCTAGGTCTTTGACCTCATCGAACTCTTTTATGTCTTCTTTTTTCCTGAACTTCTCCAGCCATTCAATCTTCTCTCCGTCTACCACATACCAGACTACATCTTCGAATGTACTCTGATTGTAGACGAATACCCTTCCAAACCTGATTCCTATTGTAGATGTGGTTTCCCCAAACTTGTGTTTCTCGATTAGTTGTATTGCTGACATCTTGTCATTCCCCTTCTGTAATCATGTCCGTCACACTAAAAGTCTCCTCTGACACCCGTTCTCCGTCTTTATATTTCCCTTCCATTGCTGCTTGGTAATGGTCTGGATTCCCTCTCTTTGGAATACGAAGGAACACATCGAGGTCCGCTGAATCCCAAGACTCA
>Ga0255049_10001571_pt1 | contig 12519 bp, 17 predicted proteins | sample JV7_2_3_MG_FD_183615 | JGI IMG/M metagenome (GOLD analysis project Ga0255049, IMG submission 183615) | Seawater microbial communities from Jervis Inlet, British Columbia, Canada - JV7_2_3 | ecosystem: Environmental > Aquatic > Marine > Inlet | place: Canada: British Columbia | collected 2016-10-06
TGGCTCTCTCTTGAGAGGAGAGAAGAGTGGGCGTTACATTTGTAACGGTCAGTGCGTTACGCGAATCCCGTGCCTTTTTGACCCTCGCTGCCGTCTGCGCCCTTGTTTTCGCGGTCCTTCCGTTGTGCCGTTCGTAATTCGGAAGGGTCAAATCTCCATCCGTTCCGGTCAACCACCCCACCTCGACCATCGCTTGACCCAGGTCGGGGCAGTGGGTCAAACGATCGATGAATTTTATAGTAACGCTCAGACCGTTACCGTCCACGGTCTGTTGATCGGCCCAGATCCAGAGTCTCAGACATGCTCCGACGACCGCATTGTGGTCGATGCTGAGGATGCCAGCCATTCGCACAATCTCCGGTTTGTCGGGCGTGGCATGCTGTATTTTGAGCCAGTCGCCGGCCATTCAGCCCTCCCCGAATGTTTCAATTATGAGATCGCTTATCTTGCGGTTCCGCTTCCGGCCGAGGTCATCGATAATCGAGACGACGACGTCACGGCCAGCGGAAAAGAACGGAGTCATTTGGTAGTTCCGCTTCGCGCCTGACCTCCCAATCCCACGATGGCTCCACACTCTTCCCGATCGGTCGATCGAGTACATCGATGCACCCGGTATTTCGCGTGAGAGTCGGTTGTTGATGGTGCCACCTAAAACCGGCAGCCGGGGGCAACGCTGGGGCAGCGCGTGCAATCCCGGCCACCGGACCAAGGAGTCAGATTGCCTGAGCGTCCGTTGACGTTTCGTATTCACTCGGAGCGTCGGCCAGAAATGTGTCGAACTCTGCGTCGGGCTGGCGACCATCGAGATCGCCAATCTCCGCTACCGGCGCTGGGGAATTGCCGCCAGTCCCAAGCAATCGGGTCCACACCCGCGCCAGGAATTTTCTGCGGGCTTTGCCCAGGATGGCGTCCGTTCCCATCCCTTTGTTGACGCGGACGCAGATGCGGGTATCGACCTGGCCGTTTTCCCCTTTGACGCAGCGCATCTCGTCATGTTTGCCGTCGAGCGTCCACGTCGCGGACATTTCGACGAGCGCGCCGGAACCAGCCTCCTCCACTCTCGGCACGCCAGGCGGGTCTTCCTTGAAGCAAATCCCAGGCCAGCCGTACACGATACGCTCTACGCCTCGGAGCGTAATGTAGCATTTCCCCGCGATTATGTTGAACTGGTTCTGGGAGATCCCCACGCCGTTCATCAACGCCGAGATCATGCAATCCCTCACGACCTCGGGAGGGTAACCACCACCGCTGTCACGATCGGTGAGGAATCCCAGGGCTGTCCCCTGCAGCGGCATTATCACGCTCATGAATTCCGGTGTCATCGCTTGCTTCAGCTGAGCTATACCCTGCGCCTGGCAGAACGCGATCGTCATTTCGTTTCCCGCCGCAGTCGCTTCTGCGATCGCGCGCCGCGACTCGGATACCACCCGGTCCATTGTCGTTAGTGCAGACACGTCTTCCGCTCTAATCAGTTCGGTCATTCTCGCCTCCGATGTTGAGTTGGTTTAGTACGTTTAGCAGTGGCCCCAGCTCCTCCTGAGGACACGGTTGGCTCGTCCAGCGGCACATTCGCTGCCCGCTGATATGGTGCGTTTTTCGCTCAGTGTCACGGCATCCTTCCTCACATTCGCCGCTGATCCGGCAGTGAGATTTATTACGCTGTGAGCTGTGGTTCAGTCTCTGCATTTCTGTATTGCTGAGTGCCCGGCCCTCGCACATGAATCCCGCAACGCCTGCGCGGACCATTTCGTCTGCTGTTCGGGGTTCAGGCTGCGTCACGATTTGCCCTGCTTTCTACCGCCTCTGGACGAGAGATCTGGACATCGCGCGGGGCGTCGATACCAATGCTGACCACGTTCCTACCGCTGCGCACGATCGTCAGAACGATGTCGTCACCGATATGTATCTGCTCGTCCTTCTTGCGGCTCAGCACCAGCATTTCATCTCCCTTTTTTGTCATCATCCAAGAGCATCCACGCCGTGATTAGGCTGCCGATGGCGACCGCCGCGACGTGTGTCAACGTCCATGTCATCCTGTGGTCCTGTGAGATTCGATGAATTCCGCGATGTCGGATCTCCGGTATCGCACGGCGCGGCCGATCCGAATGTACGCCAGGTTCAGCCTTTTGGATCGCCGCCAGTGACGCATGGCGTTTTCTGTGACTCCCAGCAGTTTGGCGGCCTCGCGAGTGGTCAGCAGACCCTCAATTGGCCATGTAAGATCCGGCAGCCGGCGCAGCTTGATTGCGGCCTTGGTGTCATCGTGGGGCGTGGTCGTGTTCATTTGTGTCTCCCAGGGCGGGCATGGTACGGACGAGACCGGATGGTGTCAAGGCGGATTCTGCGAAACGTCCACCTTTGCCCACCCAGCATCGTGTCAAGGCAAATTAGTCGTTTGGGAACATGTGGGAACATGCCGCGTTGCGTGGGCGTTGCGTTGCGAATTAGGAAAACACCGTGATTTGCAGGGTTATTTTCCTGCGGGCGTTGCGTTGCGTGTTGCGTTACCCAGCAAAACCCCAGCAAAACCCTAGGTAGGCCCCAGCAAAACCCTAGGTAGGCCCCAGCATGCTTGCTATCCGGCCTCTTCCTTCCGGCGAGCACGGCGGATGGCAAGGCGGATGATCTTCCTCGCGGCAAACCGCAAAAACGGTAGCCTGGCCCGGTCAGCCTCTTCTTCTAACCAATCGACGATCGTTTCAATGTTCGAGGAGCACCAGTCGCATCCCAAACGGTTCATTTCCCTCGCCCGCTTCGCGCACGCACACCCCGGCGCTGGACGGAGGCCAATCTTGCTCAGCAGACCCCGTAATTCCGTCCCAGGACCGCCCTGGCGGCGTGATCCGGTTCTAGCGTAGCGTACGCGGGCGGTGCCGCTTACGTGCCGATGTAGGGGCTGTACGCGATCGCCAGAGTAGCACTCCTGATCGGCGAGCCGGCAGTCCTCCCACGCAAGCCAGTATTTACCCCCCGCCTGGCACAACTGGACCTGAGTTTTGTCCTTCGCGCAGCCATGCCGACTGCACTGGATCCGGCCAGACTCTGGTACGTTGCATTCGCATTCGGTCATGGTGGTGGTGGACCTCCCCCGCCGCCACCACCACCTCCACCACCTCCGCCGCCCCCGCCGCCACCGCCCGACGATTCCGTGACCGTAATTCGCACCACGCACGTCTCATCCGAACAGGAGCAACACGGGTTCGTGAATTCTGGTAGTTCGTAGACCAATTGCAGCGGCTCGCACGTACAGGATATCGGAAACAGCACTCCGCTAGTCATCTCTGGGCAACACGCATTTGACCAGGTTATGTAGGTATACGAGTTGAAGCACGGTTCCGAATCGTCGCACTCATCCGAGTCACAATCCAGCACCAATTCCCATCCGGCCAATGCACAATCGTCGCAGCCAGGTTCCAGGTCGACGTCGCAAAAATCAGGTTCTGCGGTCGTGTTGAATTCGACGCAGTCGCCTGGCCCAGCGGAGGTGAGTGTCGCAACAGCATTGAGTGCCGCGCAGTCGCTGGAGATGGTCGCGGTCAGATCGGGATTCTGGCACATGATTTCGTCGAGCGGGGCACAGCAATTACACGGTCCTGGCGCTTCCACCGCGTCACAGTCCTCGCTGCAGCCGGAACACGACAGAATCAACTCTTTCGTCTCTTCGAGCGTTTCGTCGAGGATCACGTTTACGCCGAACTCGGGACAGGCAAACGTCTGATCGTCCACCGTATAGCTCGACATTGTGATCGCGACCTCACAGTCGCTCGTCAGCTCAATCGTGACGGTCTCCGTGCCACTTTCCGCGAGGCACTCAACATCCGCTGTCCATCCGCCATACGAACCGATATCGGGGTCGTAGGTGGCCTTCACGCAACTCCGACACTCAACACAGCGGTCGGCATCTAACTCGTCGCGGACCTCCACACAGACGCAGATGTCACAACACAGACAGGCGCAGGAATCATAGCAGTCGCTGCAGCGTCCCCAGTTCGGAGTAATGTACGATATCTGCTTTGTGGTGATTCGGCCAGTTTCACAGTCCTCGCTGCCGGACACGGACGTTAGGTCCACCGACCAGGTCGAATCCAAACAGCAGCAGCTTGGGCCGTCCTCATCGGCTGGGTCCGACCACGGGACCGACATCTTCGATCCACCCGTTATCTCGCCACCGTCCTGAACGGCTGTCATGGTCGCCGTTCCGGCGTCGAGCGTGCTGTCGCTGACGGTCATTAGGCCGTAGTCGGTTTTGTCCACGTCGTCGCCGGTCCACTCAATTCGGATCGCCGTACCGGGCAGCGGGCCGCCGGTGCAGGTAACAGAATCGATGTTAGCCAGGGCATCAAGCGCCGTCTTGATGTCGGTGGCCGTAGAGTTGTAGGCCAGCGCACCCGTCGTTTCCGTCGTCGATCCGTCGTTGAAATTGAGCTTGAATGTCCCCGTGGTCGGCGTACCAGACTCGATCGAGAGATCCTGTATTTCGTTTGTTTCGACGCACGAAAGATCGAGTGCAGTGGAACTGAGGCAGAACGAGCAGTCGTCGTCGTCGTCGCGTTGGATGCCGAATTCGAGGTCGAGCGACATCGATCCGCAGACAATCGTTCCTGAATATTTCGGCTCGCCTGAATTACAGTCGAGGGCGAATCTGGTCTCCCGTTTGGAGCAGTCGCAGGCCGAACACGGGTCTGCCGAATCCACCGCTTCCGTGACCTCAAATGTAACGCAGATCCAGCGGGGAATGCACGCACAACAACCCGAATCGTCGCCGCAGGTAAAGCCACGGTGACAATTTCGGCAACCGTAGACGGTCTGGTTAAGGTCACCACACGGCATCTCAGGTACACTGCTCCGAAATCGGGCACAAGAAAACGATAACCCAACGACAGGTGACCGCCGGGGATCCGGTCTGTGTCTCGCTCACCACCACTGACCCACTCGGCTCGAGCGATGAGATCGACGTCATCAACTCGAAATCACGGCACTTAACCTCATCGCCAGTGAATTCCACGACGATCTCGAGATCAGGGAAATCCCCGCCGGTGACCGTGACCTCATCGATATTGTCGAGAGCGTCGAGTGCTGTTTTCACATCCGCTGCAGTGCAATTCCAGTCCAGGTCTGCGGTCGTGTCGCTCGTGTCTCCATCGTCGAACGTGAGCGTGAACGTGCCGCCCGTTGGACTCGCCGCACCGTCCTGAACGGCTGTCATGGTCGCCGTTCCGGCGTCGAGCGTGCTGTCGCTGACGGTCATTAGGCCGTAGTCGGTTTTGTCCACGTCGTCGCCGGTCCACTCAATTCGGATCGCCGTACCGGGCAGCGGGCCGCCGGTGCAGGTAACAGAATCGATGTTAGCCAGGGCATCAAGCGCCGTCTTGATGTCGGTGGCCGTAGAGTTGTAGGCCAGCGCACCCGTCGTTTCCGTCGTCGATCCGTCGTTGAAATTGAGCTTGAATGTCCCCGTGGTCGGCGTACCAGACTCGATCGAGAGATCCTGTATTTCGTTTGTGCTGATTCGTAGCGTCTGCTTTTCGTTCACGCATGTTGCCGCGTCCGATCGGAGTCTCTTCGAAAACCCCTTCCTCCCGACCAAATTTTCGTCGGTAGCCATCTCAAAGAAGCAGGTGTCGTCAACGACGTCGAGCTTGTCCGCTCCGTACTCGCCCGGTACTCGAGAACACGCACATGTTCTCGCCTCGATCGTAACGGTCGCCGTGCCGTCCTCACACGACGCCGAATCGATGACAAATTGGACATAGTCGCAGGGGTTCCTGCCACTGGGCTGCCATTCACCGTTGATGAAGATCACTCGCAGCCAGTCGTCCTCGGCAGCTGCGAACATCGGGTCACGGTTGGTTACCAGGATCGTATAGTCGGCTTCGATCAACCGATACGGTGCGGCAGCCGATGGCACATAGACATCCATTACCGCTGTGGCTGGTTCTCCGAACTCCTCGGGTGAGTCCAGGTCTTCGGTGAGCTTCCCCTGCTTCGGTGGCGAGCTGTCGTTGAACGGCCAAGGACCGGGGTCGTCTGCTCCGGTCATATGCTCAACTGCGAGCGTGGCTTTGACTATCCGCTGCGCGGCGTCACCGTCGAAATTATAGGCGTCGGTGCTCGGCACGGATTATGCCTCGTTGATCTGGAACACCAACTGGCAACTGGCCGTGTCAGCCTGCGCGTAGATAGTTGCCCCAGTGTCGAGTCGGAACGTGGCAACCTCTCCGGCCAGCAACCGCACGAGCGGGTAGAACGTGGCGCTCACGTAGACTCCGAGTTGTATGTAATTCGTAGTATCAATGTTCATGAAATAGGCGATGCCGGATGTGGATATGTCAGTCACCACCAGAACCTCTTGCGTCGTTCCGATTGTCTGGCATCCCGATGCGTGCCCCTGACCCGTTTGCGTCACTGAGACCGTCTTCTGGAACTGTGAACTGATGTCGCCATTGTTCACGTTGACGCCAACGCTTTGGCTGATTGTGCCTGCCATGTTATTACCTCAATGGAAATCAAATATGACAAATGGTTTCGGGTCTAGGAACATGTAGCGAAGATACACTAACCCCCCCATCCTCTGCGCCAAACTAGGAACATCTGGGGTGTCACCTGGGTTGAGCAACTCTGGGAACACCTTTGTCCAATCCAGGGGTTTTCCGTACCCGTCCAGAAACGCCGGGTTCTTGGGTGAGTTCCCGGCGCTGTCAAGTATGGTTCTGTAGACAATAGTCTTGTCGCGTGGATTCTGATCCAGCCAACGGAAACCTTCGTCTACGAATGCTCGGTCCCACCCCGATACCGTAAATGTGTGTTTATTCACCTGGCCTGGAACGATTTGGTCTGCGCGTATAATCGTCCATTGTTCCAGTGGCTTAAATGCGATGTCGTATGTGACGGTTCTGAATGCGTGGTTACGGTCGCTTTTGAGTGCGCTCACCGAGATATTCTGCATGTATCCCGTCAGTGGTGAATGTCTGATCCCGTCTACCCAGAATGCGTCGTTGTTAATGGACTCTGTATACGTGAGTAGTTTGTCCGTTAATGTCTCTTCGTTCCTTACGATGTGTGCCACTGGGTACTTTACATCGATCTGCGGGGATGGATTGAACCCGTCACCCACACTGTTCGCAACATAATATCCGAATCCGGCGTTGTTGTGATATGTACCAAAACCATCGGCAGTGTCATCTTCTATGAATTTTCGGCCGGTTCGAGCCGGCACCCGCTCTACCCCGAATGACCAACTCGTGTGCTGTTGTTCATCTGAGACGTATCTGTCGGGCGAGAAGGAGTCGGGCGTGCCGGGAGACTCGACATTCCCTGGATCGATGGCACCGGCAGCCGACGATGCATACTCCAACTCAAATGTCCACATTTTACGGCCCTGGTCGTGGCCGGTCGCATTTATGGAGTTGAGTCGCACAAAATTCCACAACGGGTGTGCCGAGAATCTCTTGGGGACCATTGGATCCTCAAGAATCACCTGTGGGTTTATCTCGGCAGTATCAAGGATGGCAATCCGACTCTCTGTTACAGTGATCGTTCCATCGTCGTTTCCATCGATGGTTCTACCTTCGATTGCGAGGTTGAATGATTCCATAGCCATTATGACTGACCCACTATTGACACGGTCTTTGCTCTGACCCTCAACGCTCGGGATGTATTACTCGCTATTTTCTTCAGTTCCCTTAGGCTCGCGGACGCGAGCGGTACGCCGTCCACCCGCTTCTTCGGGGCCGGCGCGCCTGCTGCGCCTACATCCGGTGCTGCGTCACCTGGAGGTGCGCCTGCCGCCCCCGCTGGACCTACTCCTGCTGCCCCCGCTGGACCTACTCCGGCCGCTCCGGTCTGTAACAAGATCATCTGGTCCTTCGCGCGACGGAGGGCCGCCATCTCCGCTTCTGTATTGGACTCCGTCAACATCCCCATCTGCCGCAATGTTTCCATGCGGTCGCGGTCCAGCTCTAGACGTCGCTCGGCAATGTCTTTCTGTCGTGACGCCAAATGCTCCAGCCTGAGTTCGGCGTCGATCTTCCGGCGATTCAGTTTACCGACCTGTGCGTCAATGCTTTTTATCTCGTCGGGGTCAAACCCTATCTCCTCATCTGAGTGAGGAGATTTCACCTTCAACCTCTTTTTGAGTTCCTCGATGCGTCGTAATTCTTCCTCAATATCCCCCAACTCTTTCCGCAGATCGTTCCCCATTTCATCCCACGGATCTTTATCTTGTTTTGGTTTGAGGGACGACTCCAGATCTTCTTTGAACGATCGCAACCCTCGCTCTGATCGGAGTTCTACGTTTAGCGCCTTTACACGCTCCTTGAGTTTGTCGGTGAGGTCGATCTCTATTTGTCGGTCGCCAACTCTGTCAAGTATGCCATCCAATAACGCTTGCTTCTCGGTTAAGAGTCCCAATTCTTTCTTGAGTCCAGCGTTCAGATTCGCCTGTTCTCGTGCCATTTTGCGAATCGGGTTTTTGGACTCGATATCCTCAATTGCTTTTCCGATCGGCCCAAAATTAGCCGCCCACGCTTCAATCGGATTGAAGATCATCGCTGCGGGCACCTCTGTATGTTTTCCAATACCTTCGGTTATTCCTAACCTATTGAGCAACGCCGAATAGTCCCGTTCTGCATCGCGGATTTCATCTTCCATCTTTCCCTGCATTTCTGCAGAGATGCCACCAGGTGCAAATCCCGCCGCGCCCGCCACCTGCTTTTTAATACTAGAGATGCGTATCTCTGCCTCTTTCAGTCGTTGTAAATCTGCGTCGGTGAGGCCGATCAACTGGCGCATGAGGGTCGCCTTGGGGTCGCCCGTCTTCAGTCCTGGCAGAGATGCCTCTATTGCCAGCCTCGTGCCTTCCAGCTTCTTTTTCAGGTCATCCACGTTTGTTTTTAGCTCGTCCACCCGCTGATTCGCCTCGAATAGTGGACCCGATTCCTTCGGTTTGCCATCAACAAGGAGATCCAACTCCTTCCTGAACTCACGCAGTCCCTTCTCCTTTTCGAGCTGTTGGTTGAAATCCTTGATGTTCTGCTTCTGAATGGAGATGTGGTCTCCCCACGCTTCCGTTGATTTGGTCAATTTCAGGAGCACCGGCACCATAAAATACAGTGCCGTCGTGACTGACGCTGCCATACCCAGCATCTGGTTGCCAGTGACGGCGAACGCCTGGGTGACGTTGTTTGCACTCGCGCGAATCGCCTGGTCAAGAGAGATCGTCAACTGCTGGCCGAAATCCTCCGCAGCGCGGCTCATCTCAAACATGAAATTGCCGGCGCGACGACGACCCAGAGATTTAGGCTGTTGAATGCCAGTTTTCCTGTTAGTTCGTCCAACAGCGGATTCTGCTGCGTCAGCGGCGTCAGACGCAGCTTTGCCGATATCTTTCTTGATCTGCTGCGCACCAGTGACCGTCAACTGGATTGCCGCAGAATACTGTGCGCCTCGATTAGCCACGGGAACGTCCCTGTTGACGGATTGATGTGTTCATCGCCTGCTGCATGTTCTCCGACTCAATCTCGCTCGGAGACCTTACACCTTGTTTCCACTGCCGGATCATCTCTGTCAGGATCTGGTCAGCCGAGAAATGTTTCGCTTCACTCGCCCCGCAATGAATCGACACGAGTGTTGCCATCGTTGCGGCGGACGTTCTCCATTCATCTCCCCACGGTTCGGCCAGGAAGCACAACCACTCTTCCTGTAGTTCCTTTGCCGTTGTCGTCTTCAGCAACGTCTTGTAACTGACACCACGCGCGCGTGCTAATTTTCGTCGGAATCGCTCACTGTGGCGTCGTCTCCGTTTTTTACCTCGTCACCCTCGGGATCCTCGTCCTCTTCACCGTAGCGTCCCAGGCGGTTGAATTTCTGGCACGACTCAAACAAATGCTTGAGTACCACATTGTCGCCACTGGACAGTGTCTGAAACCCCTCGGGACTGTTGAAACTCCGCTTCATATTCTCATCAACAATCGACAGGCCGATCAATACCGCCCGCATCGATTTATCGATCTTGCTGTTAGGCCGACGTTTCACCCATGCCGTGGTGTGCTCCTCCCATGTTTCGAGGAGCACACCGTCTAGCCGCTGGATCGTCAACTCCAGATCCCACTCAGGAACTGGAATCGTCGTCGTCTCGAGACCTCCGACGTTGTCTCGAATCCTCTGCGTGATGCCCGTCATGTGTTTTATGATCCTTGAGTGAGGTTGACATCGCCACTGACGGTGAGTTCGTAGTCGCCTGTCGCGACATTGTCCATCACCACCTCGGCGCTAATACTGGTCATGAAGCCTGAGAACACCATCGTCGCACCCGTGCTCTGGCCTGTTGCCGGCGGGTACTGAATGGTAATTGTCTCGGCAGGTTCGTCGATCGGTGGGGTGAGATCTGGGTCATAATGCATGGTGACACGCATCGGATCCCAGTTGCCCAGATCGGACGGGATGTACGTTCTCCACGAAGCGTTTGTATGCTCCGCGCCTGCCGCCGTCGTCATGTGCGTTGTCTCTAACGCGGGACGGGTGCCCGTTGGTGGAGTGACGTTTGTGATTTGAGCCGCGAACCCACTCGTTCCGAATGTCACCGTCGTACCGAAAAGATGCCGTGCTGCCATTTTCTACTCCTTCACTGTAAAGGCGGCATCCTCATCTGCCGCGTCGGATGACTCTGGGGTGAAATCGAACAACGCCAATACCACCCGCGTGAGTTCTTCATGCTTCACTTCAATTGCCGTGAGACGCTCGTCCTGATCCTGAACTGTCGCGTCATCGACGAACGGCCGACCATTCAGTGACAGAATCCGTGAGCATTGGAAATGCCCGATGTTGCCACTAGCGTCTTCAAACTCTACTGAGATCATGTTGGACTCGCAGCCGTTCTCTGAAAGCTCAATTCCAGTCCAGCCAGTACAGTCGGCCATTCCACGTCCGCGCCCGTAACTGGCTGAGGTGTGACATCCCTCGGGTCGTCGAGAAACGCTGTCTCGATAAACGTCGTTCCCCACAATCCGTGATTAAACGTGTTGACGCTCTTCCGCACTGTGTCTGCGAGTGTCATAGCCTTGAGCGTTGATGTGCTTGTGAACTCTACTGCGAACTCGTCTGCTGCCAGACCCGTGTCTCCTGACATGTGCAGTTCGCTGCCGCCACCCAAGATTGTGATAACAATCCACGGGGGCTTCACATCCACCCGCCGGCCGTTTGCCTTCTTCAACTCTGTCGGTACGTGCGTGAAGAACAGGTTGCAGGGATCCGTGCCGATGATATCTGTTATTGCCGAGATTGATTTCCATTTCGTATAGATCGCTTCGAGGATCATTTGCGTTTCCTCTTTGCTGCGGCGCGTTCTGCCGTCAGGAATGCCTTGCCGATTACAATCGCTGTGCCCTCAATCGCGCCACCAATCATGTCGTGCTGTATCTCTCGTCGCTTCCCGTGGTAGATGGCACGGAAAAATGGTTTCGCGCGGCTCGGAAATGTTCGCCATCCACCACGTCTCGTTCCCCGCTCGACCAGGTGCGCATATTTGAACGGTTTAATCGTCTCACCGTCCCCGCCGATTTTTCCCTTACGTTTCTGCTTTGTGCCCTGCAGGGTTCGCACGATCTCCAGTTTCCCGGCAGCTTTCAGTACCTTTTTCGACGGCTTCCAGTAATTGCGGAGTTTGTATCCCGGTATGTTGTCATGCACCTTGCCGCCGGGTGGCTTATTCTTGTGCTTGCCAAATCTCCGAGTACCGTAAGCATGAACCTGTTTGCTATGACGCAAATCGTACATATCCACCTTGGAAGGCGCGGTCATGCGGGACCGGAATTTCATAAACGCTGCGCCACGACTCAGGATGATTGGCCGGGCGCGCTGGAATCCCAGAGACTCCTTTAGTGCTCCGGTTCTATCCTCTACGAGACGGTTGTAGATCATCTGCACATCAGCGTTCGCACGCTTCGCGGTGGACAACGCTCGAGCACCACGCTGGACTGCCTTGCGCTGAATCTCGGACTGCTGCGTCTTGGTGAAGCGTGCGATCTGTATCGCCAGTTCACGGAGACCGACCTCTTCTAGTTTTAGTTTCAGGTAGCCTCGGGCAAATAGATTCGACACCGATGTAATACGGGCGATTTCGTCCTGGGCGTTGACCTTGTCCGCTCTACGCTGCAGGTGTCCTAGCTTGTCCCACCCCGCCTTCTGAGCGGAGTCCGCGTCGGCAAATCCACCTTGCTGAATAGGTATCCATGCCATCTTCTGCCACTCGCCCGGCCCCTTTTTGCCGTAGGCGAATGCATTGCTCTTAACAGCCATCACATGCCCTCCGTCGCGCGACCAACGAAGCGGAACTCGCGATTGGCATAATCGATGTTTTCCGGCTTACCGATTAATTCATAAACGTCGCCGGCAATCACCATGGACCACGACGATTCGACCTCGGCCAGTTCCGTGGTGTAGTCGCACTCAACAACCACGTCGGCCTGACCGTGCGATTGATTAACGAAGTAGACCTCTTTGCTGCTCTTCGACCGCACGGTG
>Ga0255049_10001572_pt1 | contig 12518 bp, 21 predicted proteins | sample JV7_2_3_MG_FD_183615 | JGI IMG/M metagenome (GOLD analysis project Ga0255049, IMG submission 183615) | Seawater microbial communities from Jervis Inlet, British Columbia, Canada - JV7_2_3 | ecosystem: Environmental > Aquatic > Marine > Inlet | place: Canada: British Columbia | collected 2016-10-06
CTTAACCACAAATACCGTTTATGGGGTAACAATCACTGCCGGGTGGGTGTCGGAAACGGCGCAAACTGGCGTCACGATCCTGTTCTCATCTTCCACATGTTACATGGGCTATAATTACGGTTTTACTAGCACAACAGGTAACCCGCTAACAATTAACGCTGCAAACTTACATTGTTTTTCAACAAATACCACATTCCGCGCCGACGTAGCAACTTTGGGACATTGTGGATCAACAGGTGCGGCGCAGTATGTAGTTTTATATATATCAGATAGTGCGACAGTAGAGTCAGTAACGAATACTTGGGGCACTTCCATATACGCCTACAATTATAAAACCGGACTGTCCCAAACAGTAATAGATGTAAAATTCTTTAATTTTCAGTACTACTCTACTTTCAGTTTCTCCACCAGCAAATCTGATAGCCAAGCAAACTGGAAATTAATCTGCACGGAGTGGTATCGCACGATGGGGGTTAATAATTTAAGCATGAATCTCTACAGCGCAACTCATACTCTTGATTTTGATTTTGCGACGAATCACCATTTCTCACAAGACAATGGAAAAGCCTTTTTTGGAACCGGTGGGCCGGGCACAGTTACGGTAAACTCGACCACCAGAACCTACGAGTTTGGTTGGTCATCTAATGTACTAGATGGTTTTTTCTCTGGAGATGAAATAGACGGAACTTATAAATCTATAACTACGCCTGTTACAGAGACACTTAAAATTGCGAATGGCGCGTTCGATGTAGCTTCAATGGGAGGCAGCAGCCCGTCGGCTTTTCACGCAGTTTGGGTTAAATCAATTAATAATACCGGCAGCCTAGACCTCATAGATTCTAAATTAATGAAGGCATCTCACGCCTCTGTGTATGGTACGCCAATAAAATTAAATGTGCTGGCAGATGGAAATATGAAAAAGCCTTGTCAACTTATGTGGTCGAGCAACTACACCACAAATAAATGGCCGATAGTAATTAGCCACAGCCCGAATTTCTCAGATAAGCTTACATGGCATTTTTCAAGTTACACTAACGGAGGCATATACACGGAGACGTTCGCTATCGATATGCCAACGATTGCAGCACTCGATTTTGATTGCGCTTTCACGACGAGTTCAACACCGGGTGTCACAATAAAAGCACAACTATACACCGCAAATAGTAGCGGAGTTGCAACAGGTTACGGGTTGCAAACCGCGTCCGTTAGCGGTACTGCCGCGACAATTTCTCAAGCAATTGCTTCCTCTACCTTCACGACCAATGACGCCAAAACAGCGTATGTAATTGTAGAGATGACTAAGACGAGTACCGCTGTGGCAAACGTATCGATTAACACATTGGGTCTAAGCTGATGGCTTTTACAGATTGTGATTGCAGCGATATAGGTGTGGTCGGAATGCTGCGGCCTGTCGCCAGAACCTACGCGGCATCAAGTGGCGGTGGCGGTAGTCTCAAGCAAATATACAGCGGGAGTACGCAAATTCAATCGATCTATCATGGATCAACAGCAATCACAGAAGTTTACGTTGGATCAACAAAGGTGTTTGGGTAATGGCACTCACGAAAGTTACAAGCGGCGTTCGAACTCTCGCTGCGAATGAGGTCGCGACAAGCAACATCGCCGACAACGCGGTCACGCTTGCAAAGATGGCGCACGGCACAGACGGTAATTTGATTACCTTTGACGCCGCAGGCGCACCGGCGGCAGTCGCAACTGGAAGTGCCGGTCAATTGCTAACCAGCGCAGGTGCGGGCGCCGCGCCTACATTTCAGACCGTTGCATCGAACGTGATGGTGCAGCGCGTTGTAACAGAAGTTTCGAGCGTTATTGCAAGCTCCGTTGTTACGCCTTTCGATTCAACTATTCCTCAAATTGGCGAGGGAACTGAAGTCGGAACGCGGGCAATCACGCCAACTTCTGCATCAAATTATTTAGAAATCGAAGCAATTGCTAATCTGACCGGCCAAGGATCGGCGGCAGACTACCAAGTCATGGCATTGTTTGTCGATTCGACAGCAGACGCGCTGGCCGCTACAGCACAAAACAGCGTCAGCTACAATATACCAACCTCACCTTTGCGCCTGTTCCACCGAATTTCGGCGGGAAGTACATCGGCGAGAACTTATAAAATTCGGATAGGTGCGCCAAGCGGTGTTGTCGCGATCAATCAATCCTATGGGTCAGGTATCACGCTAGGGGGAATACCGAGATTTTACCTAATCGTCACGGAGATCGCAGCATGAATAATCTGATTCCCGAGGCGTATTACCAGATTCATAGCGAGCAAGGCTGGGCGTTAGTTGATGGCGAAATAGTGCAAAGACCGGCGCACCGCTCCGGTGAAACTGACGAGCAAATTGCGGCGGTTGTCGCGCAGTATGAAGCCTGGCTTGCAGATAATCCGCGATGAACGATCCGCGCCACATTGGTGATGCAGCCGCAGGCATCGCGGGCATTGGCGCGTATCTGGAATTTTTGCCGCTGCCCGAAATTGCGGCACTGTCGACCATCACCTGGTATACCGCGCGACTCGTCTCCTGGTTGGTCAAACGATGGCGCGCGCGCTAATTATCGCGGCGCTGCTGCTGTTGCCTGCGACCACAGCGGCGCAAGGTGTCTGCGGCGCATATGCAAAAATAAGTGAGCGCCTGGTGAATAATTTCAACGAAAACATCGTCGGCCGCGGCATTGATTCGCAGAATCGAATGTTCGAAATATGGACCGGCGACGACGGCTGGACAATCACAATGACCAGCGCGCAAATGATTACCTGCGTTATGGTCGTAGGCCAAAAAGGCACCAGCTGGGAAAATGTTGCAAAAAAACCGCGCGGCGCGCCGGCAGGAGGCAACTGATATGGAGCTCGACGCGCGTTTACTACTGACTTTGGCCGGGATGGGCGCCTCGATTGTGTCGGCCTTTGTCATCGTCAAAACAAAGTTAGGCGCAGTGATCGATCAGCTAAAAGACCTCGAACAGCGGCTGCGCGCCTTGGATTCAAGGCTAGATGCGGTCGACGTTCAAGTTAGCTCAACCAACAAATCGCTGTTGGTTTACAAAGATATGTTCAACCCGAAGGAGCGGGATGCCGCCAGCCGCGAGCTCGAACGACACAAAATTGAGATCGCGCATCTTCGCGAGGACATCGGAGATCTAAAAAAATGATCTGGAGCAATGTGGAATTTTTTAGAGAATCTGAATTTTCATGCAAATGTGGGTGCGGTTCTGCTCCAATGGATGAGACATTTTTAGGCGTGCTCGACGAGATCCGGCGCGAATTTGGGCGTCCAATGGCCATATCATCGGGCTATCGGTGCCAGAATCACAAGATTGAGGCCGCCAAGCGTGCGCCAGGGCCTCACTCAACCGGCGCTGCGGCCGATATCCTGGTCACCAGCGCGGTCGCACTGTCGCTTTTGCGCATTGCAACGGCGCATCCTGATATAACTGGCGTGGGAATATCGCAGCGCAGCACCTGGTCAACGCGGTTCATCCACCTGGATTCCGTGCCACCAGGTGGCAAATTTCCCCGCCCGCATTTGTGGAGTTATTAAATGATTGCCGCCCTTTTGCCCGTGCTCGGCCCGCTGTTAGGTGATGTCGTCAAGCGCGTTTTGCCCGAAGACAAAGATAAGCGCATGGAGGTTGAACGCGAACTAAATATGGCCTTGATGCAAAACGGTGCAGCCATCGAGCAAGCGGCCGCGAGCGTTATCAAGGCGGAAGCCGACAGCGAGCATAAAATCACTGCGACCTGGCGTCCTATCCTTATGTTAACGATAACCGCAATTGTGGGCTGGAATTATTTGGCTGCGCCGTTGGTTGAATTAGCTGTGCGCCTGTTTGCCGGCGGCACTGTCCCGCTAACGATACCGCTGCCCGAAGAGCTCTGGCAATTGCTAATGATTGGCGTCGGAGGGTATGTCTGCGGCAGGTCCGCAGAAAAAGTCGCAAAGAACTTTAAGAAATGACCCAGAGAAAAATTGGTCACAGAGAGAATTTAAAACGCCTTGTAAATTTGTTGGCGCTATAAATTCTTGTGTACTGGCAGCACCAACAAGGTATGCGTGCGGAGCTCATCGCCTCCGAACATTTTGTTTCAGCCGGATATTATGTATTCAGCACGTTTGGCGGCAAAGGGCCTGTCGATTTGATTGCGTTGCGCGTTAAGCCGTTCGAAATACTGCTACTAGATATTAAAATGCGGCGACGCTCTCGTGCCAGCCGCGAGACTTGGGTCTCGCGATCATTAACTACGACGCAAAAACTGATTGGAGTTCAGCTTTGCGTCGTAGATATTGACTCTAAGAAAGTGCGGCTAATCGCCCGGTAGGCTTAATACTATTTCGCGCGCCCGGCGGCCGTTTGTGGAGATACCCACGCGCCTCCAACTGGTGCACAATTTTATGCACGCTCTGGCGCGTCGTACCCATCGCGTCACCGATATCTTGATAGGTTGGTGAGTGGTCATATTCAGCGATCAATTGCTCAATTTTTCGCAGATATTGCGCCTGACGGCGCGTTAAGTTCCAGCCCATTTGTGCCTCCTAATCGTCGAGTATTTTGATGACGAGCGATTTCGCGCGCGTCGGCGGCTTGGCCTCCACCGCGTAGGCCTTACGGCCTCGGCTCATTCGCCAACTGACGCGCGCGAAATTCTCGCCATTTTCCTGCGCATAAGCGGTTTCGTGACATCCCATTTCGCTCTGTATTTCTGACGTCAACCCCGCGATCTGGTCTTCGATTGCGCGGCGTGCCCGCTTGGCCGCGTGCAACTCGCTTACACGGTCGCTAAGCTCAGTGCTCAGTGTCAAACTCTGCTCGGGCTCGGCGGTCGGCCAGGTCAACGCCGCATCGTTCGGCGTTAGTGCCGGGTACCAATCGGTAACAGATTGCGTACGGTACAAATCGAGGCGGGTCTGAAAATCCTGGACATCGGCGGATATTTTATAACGCTGCGCCTGGTCAGGTGCATACAAAAATATTCGCAACTCACTGCCTTGGTAGAGCACGCCGATGGCAGCCCATTGATAGCCGGTGCACATCATTAAACCCTGCACCTGGAGCGGCCCGCGGCCTATATCAGGCTCTATTTCTGGCGCATGCCGCGTCGATTTCGCCTCGAGCACACCCATGCCGTCGAGGCAAATCTCATCCTGTCCAATAACGTAGATGCCGGCATCTGTGTCGGTCGTAAATGTTAGACTCGCGCCATCTGCGCGCCCATCCAGTGACCCCTGGAGCGGCAAAGTTTTGTGGATCACGGGCTCGGTGACCTCGAGTTCGGGTTGCTCCAGGCTCAAGCGATCAGCCGTAACCGCCAGGATGTTTCCTTCGTTCCAATTCCCCCAATCGGCGGCCTCTGAAGACACATAGTTGCCGGGTGCATGAGCCGTGCCTCGATCAATCGCGTCTATGCTTTTGCGCAACTCGTCGTTAGGCGTTGACCAGTGCGACAGGCCAGTCAACCCTATCAGACGACTACACGACATGTGCCGGTCGTCGGTGATTTTCCCGATGTAACTTTTCATCGATCAAACCCCCCCATCGCTGAATATATGCAATAGGAAAAAACAGACCGCGTAAAAAGACACAATTACGACGAACTCGAAGCATGTGTTAAGGACTTGTTTTCCCGTGTGTATTGCCATTTTTATCTCCTTACCTATTTTTGTTAAGTGCGCTTCCTTACGCCAATCTTACACATTCCTGACACGCGCGTCCTCTTTTAATTTCAATTCCTCCCATCTCAAAATTACATTGCGCACAGCTGACGCCTGCCACCGGCCTTTGCCTCGGGCGGTCAGTTGGCCGCGAGCCTCGAGCCCCAGCGCAATTTCCGCGAGGCTTGCGCACCCATATTTTCGCAGTTGGTCGATCAAAGGCCCGACCCGCATGGCAAATTTATCCGCAGCTGTTGCGCGCTTGACGGCCGCAACCGCCGAGCCCGCCTTTGGGTTGGGCGAGCCCAAAATAACACCCTTGCCCTTCGCCGCCTCAAGCCCAGCAATAGTGCGCTCGGAAATCAATGCCGCCTCATACTCAGCGACCGTCGCCATTAGTTGCAAAATCATTTTATTTTGCGCTGGGTTGTGCATGTTTGGCATATCGCAAAATATGACCGGCACCCGGCGCTCGATAAACGTGCACAAAAAACCGACGTTACGCGTCAGGCGATCCAACTTTGCGCAAATCAGCGTGGCGCCCTCATCGATGCACATGTCAATCGCCGCATTAAGCTCGGGGCGCTGGCGCATTCGCCCGCTCTCGATTTCGGTGAAATGCTCGATTAAATCCCACTCTCCGCCGTTGAGGTGGCGTCGCACCGTCGCGCGTTGCGCGTCGATGCTGTGGCCTTCTTCGCCTTGCTCCCGCGTCGAAACGCGGTAATAGGCGACAAATTTTCCCGTGTGTATTGCCATTTTTGTCTCCTTTCGTTGCGACCTCATTTAATGCGATTTTGTTTTTGAGGTCGTTATTCACGCGGTTGCGTTGAATTTTTTGGCAAAAAATAAAACCAAGTCGCTTTGTTTCGCTGTCAGTCGAGCATTACCAGGCACCTGATAAACGCCGTCTCCCAGGTCGAGCAACCACCCGCCGCTTATTTCATGTGCAGCGCGGGCCGTGCCGATATCGTCAAAAGTTTTCATTCTGCTGTCTCCCTTTTCGCGCGCTAAATTTCCCTGTAAAGACCACAACAATTGTAATTGCCGTTCGCTATGTTCTCGATAAATTCCGCAATATCTGCCTCTGCATCCAACACCACATACTGTTGATTTTTGAACGGTTGAAACTCCTCGTCCGACCCAAAATCTCGACCAATAAAAACGATCCGGTTGCCAGTGTCTTCCAGCAGAATAATTTGTTACCAGCCCAAAATTGTCGGCGTTATTTCCCACTGATCTTTATTCGCTTGAAATTCTATCGGCGTATTCATTCTGCTACCTCCCGCAGCACGATTACTAAATCATGAACCCCATCGCCAACGAGCAAACGGGTCTGATCCCACGACCATATCCCTACCGTATTCAAGTAATTTCTTCTGCTACCTCCCACCGGATTAGGCCCGCCGAAAGTTGGTAAGTTTGTCATATCAATTTCGCCATGTGCGCGCGGAAGACGCTGGTCTTCAGCAATAATTGCGCCAAGTAATTCCTCCAGCGTTCTCATTTTTCTATTCCCTTTTTCAGTTTTCCAGACGCCCAGATGTGGGCGTTTCGCCGGGATTTCACCGGCTCGTCAGTGGGCTAAATGGCCGAGAAGGTTATATGGTTTCCGTTTGCTTTTTTCTTTCCACCTTCGTCTAAAAAAATCCAATTGCCGCGTTTAGTTCCTTCAAAACTTCTGTAATCTACTATGCGCGGTCTGCGACGCGATCCGCCCCAAATTGGGAACGTGCCTTTAACGCGCACTTCATTTTCTTTATTTTCTTGAGGTTTAACAAGATTCCGCAGCTTTTCGCGTTTCGTTTCGTCGGCTTCTTCCCATGCCTGCACCAGTTCGGCGGGATCGTAAAATTCGACCTTGTTGTACCAGCTGCCGCCCGAATGGTGCCATTCGGAGGTGCGCCAGAAGCCGTCTTTTGCCAGGGCGACCGCGAGTTTTTTGGTTTCGGTCCATCCGGCAAACTTGAGGTCGCCGGCGGTTATTTTTGAGAGTGGCTTGCGGCCATCTTCATAGGCTCGCAGCGCGTTGACGCTCATCCCGGCGTCATAGTCGTAGCCGTTGCCTCTACCCGGAAAATTGTCATATTCAAAGTTAGCCATTTCAAGAGTCCCTTTCTTGCTGTGGTTAGCACCGCTGACCGGGTTGCAGCCCGGCTGCGGTGCGGTTTACGCCGCGTCAAACAACGGCAATCCGATTAGTTCCATCCTGGCCTCGGGCGGCTTACCGCCGGTGATGACGCCGAGCGTCGGCTTGTCTGCCTCGAGGTAGGCGCCGCTCGCGACGTAGGCGTTGCGCAGCACGCGGTAGATCGCCTGCCATTTGGCCCCGTGTACGCTGCGAACTGGCCCATACTTGCGCCCAGCTATCTCCTGTTCGCCGGCGGTGTGGTCGATGGCGTGCGCGATCTCGTGGCACAGTACGGCCGCCTCGGGCGCCGCCTTGTCGTTGGGATCGCCCACCAGGTCACCGATCTCGGGATCTTTCGCGATGCTGGCGTATTCGCCCCAGACCGCGAGGCCGCCTTTTACTTTGGCCAGGCGGTTGAGCATCCGCGTGCGCTTGGGGCCTTTCTGGTCGATGCTCGCAGTCCACTGCCTGATGTAGGCGTCAGTATTTGCATCTGGCTTATAGTTCCAATCGTGCGCCGCGCACACATTGATCCAGGGCCTGCAGTACTTCATCCCGCCCCAGGCACCGCCGTCACCCTTGCGGATTTTGACCTGTAACTTCGCCGGCCAATCCGCGTTGACCAGGCCCGCCTCGACGGCGATGGCGCTGATCTCGCGGATCATGGTTTTGACAGGTTTCATGCTATTTGTCTCCTTTGCTCTAGTTGTTGTAGAAGACTTTACAGGGGTAAGTGCCGACAAAGATCATTCCGTCGAACCCGGCGTCGCGTGCGAACTTCTCATAATCGATGTAGGCGACCAGGTTGTCGGAGATCTCCATGCAGTCGGTCATAAATTCCTCGGCCCAATGAGCCGGCGTGTCATATTCGCCGGCGTAGGCCTCGAGCGCCGTATCAATGTCGGCCTTGGCGTCAACGTTCTCGGTGTAGGCCTTCCAGGTTTCCCGCTCGCGTTCATCCGCCTCGATGTAAGCCCAGACCTTTTCGTCGACCCAGCACTCGCCGACCATGCCTTCGGGGATGCCTTCCCAATCCATGAACATTAGCTCTGGATCGAACTCGTCTTTGTGGAGCTTCGCGGCCGCCTCGAAGAAATCATCCTTGTCGGCGTAATCGCCTAAGTCCAACCAGGCGCCCGCCAGGTTGCCGGCGTTGTACTTGCCGTAGGTGCCTACATAAATATTCGTGGTGGTCATCCTCTTGTCTCCTGTTCGTTAACACTGACAATCAGCAAGGTGGGGGATCGTTTGATGTTTGTCAACCCTTCGACAGCAAATAAATCATTTATTTTTAAAATTATCAAACGTACCGTGTCGATATGACACAAAAAGATGAACCCCGACGCGCAGTGCACCGCGTAACTCTTCGCATCGACGCAGACGTCTGGGCGGCGCTGGCGCGGCGTGCTGACTACAATCGGCGCACCAGAAATGCGGAAGTCGAAATCATTCTGCGCGATGCGGTCGCATTACCTATTGATCGCGTGCGCCAGACAATCGCAGGTCGGCGTGAGTAGCCGGAGCAAGCGCAAGGGCAGCGGGTACGAGCTCGAGGTCGTGCGCGATCATCTGGCGCTCGGCGTGCAATCATCAAAACAGCCACTATCCGGCGCTCTTGGCGGCAAATATTCCGGCGACGTGCAGATAGCCGGTATGTATGGTGAGTGTAAAAGGCGGCGCAAGGGCTACAGCAGTCTATACAAGGCGCTGGAACAGGGCGGCGGCAGCGATGTGCTGTTCGTGCGCGATGACAATCGGGAGACGTTAGTCGTTCTCCCTTGGGAAACCTGGCGCCAGATTCTCGGCTGGCTGCGCTGGGCAGATCTCTATCCGGCCGAGACAATCGAGGAGACAAAAAAATGAGTGACATATTTAGCGGCGATAGTGGCGGCGGTGACGGCTGGATTAATTGGAACGCAAAAACCTGTAAGTGGACGATTAACGGCGGCCCCGCCGAACCAAAATCAATGTTCGTAGACGCGCGGTCATTTGTTGAAGGCTGGATTCAATTTAACCCTGCTTATGACGCCATTTTTCCGCGCCCCGAGGACGGACCTGTCGCGCAGCCAGGCGACACGTACAATCGCGCGTGGCTTGTGAGAGTATTCACTGACGAATGGCTCGATTTTAAATTCACGAGCTGGTCTGTTTATAAGGTTTTCAAGAAAATTGCGCCGCAATTTCGCGATCAACCTGACGGTCAGCTGACCCAGGTCACGGTTACAGGCGAACTCTTGAAAGACAACAAGGGGAATGCCGGTCCAATCCTCGAGGTGGTTGGTTTTGTCGATGATCCAAGTTTGGTTCCACCCGCTGCGGCTGCTGCACCCGCTGCGGCCGAAAACGACAGAGACTCGATTTTCTAAAGTCGGCGGGTGGATTTCGTCAAAATTATGCCCGATGTGGCTCGCCTATTGTGCGGCGAGCCCAACGCCCGACTATCCAGCGCGACCGAATGGCGCTATGGGAAAAAAGGGTCCTTGTCGGTCGATCTCGTGGCAGGCACGTTTTACTGCCACGAGCTCGCCGATGGTGGCGGCGTGGTCGATCTGATTCGCTACAAAGCGCCGGAAACCGCCGAGAATGGCGGCGTTGCGCGCTGGTTCTCGGAAAATCTGGGTATTGACGACGAGAAACCGAAAGCGCCGTTCAAGACCGTCGCAAGCTGGGACTATCACGACGCCGATGGCGCGGTGCAGTACACCGTCACGCGGCGCGAAAATGGCGAAGGCGACAAGACCTATCGACAGCTGACGGCGCGCGGGCTGAAGCCTAGCGCCGATGCGGCGTTTGTGCCCCTGCCCTACCAACTGCCCGAAATGCTCGCCGCGCCGGATGCCGTGGTCTACATCGCCGAGGGCGAAAAGGCCGCTGATGCGCTGCGCGCTGTTGGCCTGGTGGCCACGACCAACTCCGGCGGTGCGAATAATTGGGACAAAATGGGGCGCCTCAACAAATGGTTTGAGGTGCGCCAGGTCGTCATTTTGCCGGACAACGATGAGCCTGGCCGCAGGCACGCGGCAAGCGTGGCTAGGCACTTGGGCGGCGTGGCGGCGGCGATCAAAATCGTGGAACTCACGCGCCTGCCGGAAAAGGGTGATGCGGTCGATTACCTGGCCGCACGCAGCGTCGAGGATCTGCGCGCGGAGGTGCGCGAGGTGGAGGTGCTCGAGGTTGACAGCATTCCGGTGCAGAGCGTTTTCACCGTTTACACGCTCGAGGAGCTCGAGGCGCTGCCCGAGCCGCAGTTTCTGGTCGAGGGGGTGCTAATCGAAGGCACCGACGCCGTGCTGTACGGCGAAAGTGAGGCGCATAAAAGCGGCACGGCAATCTCGATGGCGTGCGCGGTCGCCGGCGGGAGAGAATGGATGGGGCGCAAGACGCGCCAGGGCGCGGTGCTGTTTGTCGCAGGCGAAGGCGGTGCACTGTTGTCTAGGCGGTTCGCTGCGACCCTCAAACACGAAGGCGTTGAGCGCGCGCAGAATATCCACGTCATCAGCGACAATGTAGACGCCTATGCCGGCGAGGTGCACATCGAGGCGCTGACGGCACTCGCCGAGGATATTCGGCCGGCGCTGATTGTATGGGACACTATTTCGCAGCATTCGGGATCAGCGACCGAGAACAGCGACGAAATGAAGAATGTGCTGCGAAACATGCGCATCATTGCGCGCAGCTGCGGCGCGGCGAATCTGATACTGGCGCATCCAGGCAAGGACCTCGAGCGCGGTGTGCGCGGGTGGAGCGGACAAAAGAACAACATCGACGCACTCTTTAATCAGCGGCGAAGCGAGCAATATATCACGCTCAAGTGCGAGAAGCAGAAGGATGCTCCGCATTTTGAGCCCATCGATTTAAGGTTCGAGATCATCGATGACGCGCCCGTGATTGTGCCGGGCAGCCAGAGCACGGTCGGCGAAGCGGTCACCAGGATCTCGAGCAAAAACAATCGGCGCGCTTATACGGCCCTCTGTAATGTGCTTGCGCGCGCCGATTGGGCGCCAGGCTTCGATAACTATGCAACCGAGGATCAGTGGCGTCGCGAGTGCGCCAGAATAGGCCTCGGCGGAACCGATAATGCTGACAGCCAGGCCAAAGCATTCCGGCGTGCATACGCCGCGCTGATTGATGTCTACTTCTACACAGACGGCAAAAAGGTCTATTTGGCGGACAAAACGGACAAAATGGTTTGTCCGGACACCGGACAAGACAAAACCGGACAACCGGACAAAAAGTGATGTCCGTATACAAACACCAAGCTGTAACCCGCAGAAAGCCGCCATTGTCACCGGACAAAAATAACCGGACAAACGGACAAGACAACAACACGCAACCGGACGGACAAAACCCCCCTTTAGGGGTTGTCCGTTTTGTCCGGCCTCGGATTGTCCAGAAGGGAACTAGAGGGTGTTGAGACGTTTAGATGAGATCGCGCACAGCTACGAGCAGAAGTGGGGCGTGGGGCGTCTCGAGCGTCTCGTGCCGGCTAATCTCGCCGACAAGTTTGAAGCGCAGAGGAATATACTGAACGAGCTTCTGACCAAGAACGCGCCGGAACGCATCGAGCGTGCAGCGGCCGGAATGGCGCGTGCCTGGCAGGCGCTCGACAAGGCCGCGACCGAGGCGGGTCATGTTCCGCTGCCAAAAGAGATCTGGACGGCGCGGCACAAGAAAACAGGCGACATCATTTCCATTTACCGAGGCAACATCGAGCTCGTGGA
>Ga0255049_10001574_pt1 | contig 12515 bp, 9 predicted proteins | sample JV7_2_3_MG_FD_183615 | JGI IMG/M metagenome (GOLD analysis project Ga0255049, IMG submission 183615) | Seawater microbial communities from Jervis Inlet, British Columbia, Canada - JV7_2_3 | ecosystem: Environmental > Aquatic > Marine > Inlet | place: Canada: British Columbia | collected 2016-10-06
GTCACCCGGTGTCACCCGATTCAGGCTTCCAACCTGTATGCTCGCCACATTCACAATCGCGTTGAAGCTGTTGTTGGCGCTCGAGAGGTTCATTCCGGATGGCAGGCTGCCGCTCGTCGGCCCGGAATGACATCCGGAACAAATGGGAGAAAATATCTGCGCCTGTAGCTGTCCCAGCGTCACCGCGACAGCGTTTTGTACGGTGACGGCTACGTCCGCGGAAACACCAACATTGCCGGTAAGGTCCTCGGCTTCTACGGTCAGAATCACATCAGCGTTTGCGACCGTTGTTGAATCCCAATCCAAAGAATAGGGCGCTATGGTGTCGGTTCCGATCAACGCGCCGTCAACGCGGAAGCGCACCTCAACAACGCCCTGATTGTCACTGGCGGTCGCCGTCAGTGAGACAGTGCCGCTCACCGGCGAGCCCGGCGACGCCAGTGAAGCGACTGGATCCACGTTATCGAAATTGGCAGCATCTGGAGGCGTTATCTGGCCTCGCAGTTCGCCGCCCGGATTCGCGGGTGTATGCACATTGACGTACAGGCTACCTGCTTTGTAATCGCCGAGACTATCCGTCGTTAATGCTGCGTCGGTCGATGACCAGTGGCCGAGGTTTCCACCGTCCTGAACCAACCCGATCAGCACCGGGCCGTTTTGGCCAGTGGCTGCGGTATGAATATGTGCTGCGGTTGCATCGTCCACACCGGAGGCGTTGACATGGAGGTTCAACGCACCCGTATCGCGGTTCACCGTGCTTGCCGCGATACCACTGGCTGTCGTTACTACAGCCGGTACTTCCGTACCGCCCGTCATGTCAGTGAACAGAACTTCGATGGGTGGCGGTGCTATTTGTCCGCGAACCTCGCCACCGGGATTTCCCGGCGTATGTAAATTTACGTAGAGCTGGCCCGCCTGGTAGCTGGCGAAACCCGCATCGTCCAGTTGTGCGTCGCTTGCGGACCAGTGAGCGACGTTGCCGCCATCTTGTGTGAGCCCGACCTGCACACCGCCGTTCTCTCCGGCATAACCGAGATGTATGTGTGACGCTGTTGCGTCGTCGGCGCCCGAAGCGTTGACGTGTATCGTTACGGTACGCGCTTCGAGATCGACCGTGCTCGCTGCGATTGCACTGGCAGCACTGACAACGGCTGGCACTTCCTGACTGCCCGCCATGTCGGTGAACAAGACTTCGATGCTCGACGACGCGACTTGACCACGGATTTCACCACCGGGGTTCGCCGGTGTATGCACGTTGACGTAGTAGCGACCCGAAGCAAGGGCGGCGAATTGCGCCGCGTCAATCGGCGCGTTCACAGCTGACCAGAGGCCAACGTCGATTGCATCCTGTGTGAGTCCTACGGCGACGCCGCCATTCGTTCCTGCATAGCCATCATGCAGGTGTGCCGCCGTCGCATCGTCGACACCTGTCGTGTTCACGTGAGCGACGACGGTGCCCGCAACGGGATCAGCAGTAACGGCATACATGCCGCTCGCCGCCGTCGCTATTGGCGTTACCGGTTGATTGCCGTCAACACGGCCAACGGCGAACAGGATGCCGTCGGGTATTACTTGCCCACGAACTTCACCGCCCGGGTTGGCAGGGCTATGAACATTGATGTAAGTGCCGCCAGCGAGAACGGCCATGAGTTGAGCCGCGGAGAGTGCCTGCTGTTCTGCAAACCAGTGCGCCGGATCGCCACCATCCTGTGTCAGACCAATTTCGACGGGTCCATTCGTGCCGCCGAACGCGTTGTGTAAATGTGATGCCGACGCATCGCCCAGACCGCTGGTATTAACGTGCACGCTCAATAACGAGCCCGCTTCGTCGAGCGTCAAAGATGCAAATCCACTCGCGTTTGTATCGAGTGCCGGAACCTCCTGTTCGCCAGACAGCTCGGCAAAAATGACTGCAATGCCATCCGGTAGTACCTGTCCGCGGATTTCGCCAGCGGGATTAGCCGGGCTGTGCACGTTAACGTACAACTCACCGTTTGCGAACGCGGTTAACGCAGCCGCATTCAGAGTCTGGCCTTCCGCCAACCAGTGGCCGACGTCGGTCATGTCCTGCATCAGTGCTACAACGACCGGGCCGGTCGCGCCGGCGTAGGCCTGATGCAGATGTGCCTGCGTGGCGTCGTCGAGTGCAGCGACTTGTGCATGAATGACGATCGCACCGCTCGATTGATCGAGTGTTATGGCCGCGCGCCCGCTAGCCAGACTGTCGACCTGTGGAACGGATGCGATTCCCTCAAGATCGGCGAAGCGTAATACAAATCCGTCGGGCAGAATCTGACCGCGAATTTCACCGCCGGGGGCCGCCGCGGAATGAACGTTGATGTACAGGCCACCGCTCAGCAAAAGATCAACACCTGCTGCATCCAGTATGGAGCCGGCGGGCACGGTAAAGAGCGCTGGGTCACCGGCGTCCTGGTCAAGTCCGATCAATACGGGGCCGTTTTCTCCGGCAAATGCGTCATGAATGTGTGCCGCTGTCGCGGTAATGCCGCTGGTTGTGAGCGAACCTTGTACGTCGCCGGTCGCAATATTGATCGTCAGATCGGCCGGCGCCGTTGCCTGCGAGTCCGTAGCCGGTACCTCTTCGTTGCCGTTCGGACTCACGGCGAATACAAGCACGTTCTGCACGGTGAATGTCGCCGCCGCGGATGTCGCGGAGTTTCCGGCGGCATCATCCGCCTCGGCCGTGATCGTGTGATCGCCCTCCGAAGCACCGGATGTGTCCCAATCCATGCTGTATGGCGCGGTGTTATCCGTGCCCAGTAGCACCCCGTCCGCCAAGAAGCGGACGGCGGTGACGCCAACGTTATCGCTCGCTGAGACGGTCAGCGTCACGGTTCGATTGACAACGCTGGCAGGGGCCTGCACCGCCCCGACGGTAGGATTCGTCGTGTCCACCGGGGGGGGAACGGTTGGCGGTGTTGTTGCAGCGCTCCCGCCACCGCCGCAGCCGCAAGCAACGGCCAGAATAAAAAATGACAATACGGTATTTGGCAGCGTTTGTTTAATAGTCATGAGAGGATTCCTAGAAGAATAAATGCACTTCGGCAAAAAATACTTTGCGATTCTGTGCGTCGACTTGCGGTATGCCGTCGTAGAGTCGGTAGCCGAGTCGGGCCTGAAAAAATTGCAGCGGTGAGTGTTCCCAGATCACGCTGTAGCGAACCTGGTGGTCCTCGCTGATGTCAGTGTTCGGATCGAGATAGTCGTAGCTGAACTTGAGGTTGTTCGTGCCGCGGACGGTCCAGTTTGCTTCCAGCAGCCCGGCATACGCATCGACCGTTACGCCCGGCGCAATGTCGTCACTGATGACGTCGATCTCGACGAGCCACGCAGCCGGACCCGTCTTGAATCCGCCGAAAACGCCGAACATCTCGCGATCGCCGGCGTCGTCGTTGTTGACGTTAACGCTGGCACCTGCGCGCCAGCCGGGTTGCACGTAACTGGACGTGAGATTGAATTGATTGCCCGAGCTGTTTTGCCCGCTGCCGCTGCGGTCAGTAATTGAAGCGATCGTCGACCAGGCACCGGCATCGTAGCCACCTTGCAGCCCGCGATCCGTGTTTGCGAAATTGATGCCGCTGGCCTGGCGAACAAAGGCAGAGTCGTCCTGCAGACGAAGACCAAACGGCAGATAGAACTCGCCCGCCATAACAAACCACTTTGTGTTTTTGCTGTTCAACCGCAGGTAGGCCTCTCTGTTGTCGAAGCCGTCCGGCGAGAATTGCTCATCGACATAGACTGAAAGCCGATTCCGGATCAGATCCACCTCAGCGTAGAACGTGCCGCGATCAAAGCCGGTATCGGATGTCCCACTGCGATTGGGCGTATCGACGTCCACAAAACTGGCACGCAAGTTCCCGCCGATCGACAACCATTTCGCAAGCTCACCGGTCCAAAGGTCGTTGTCGCCGACGTGTCGGGCAGCCAGTTCGGATTGCGCGAAGACATTGCCGTAGACCGTGCGTTTGCCGCCGCCGGCCGGATGGCTGTGGCAGGAGGAGCACTGCATGCCTTTCTTAACGGCGAGATAGGGCTCGGCGTAGGCAACGTGCCCGCTTGCGAGCAAAACCAGGAGGGTAAGGAAGAGTCCGACGAGTTTGTGATTATTAGTATTCACCTAGCGATTCGCCCCATCGGATATCCATTGCCGTATGTCGTCGATAAGCGCCTGGTCCAAAACGCCGCCGCTCAACGGCATTCTTCCACCGCTTGCTGCCGTGCCTTCAACCTTCTGCACCAGATAGCTGTTGTCGGGACCGTTGGCCGTGACACGCTGTAAGCTCTGTTGTTGAAGGCTTGCGACGCCGACGAGGCTCGCGAAGCTGGCATCGGCGCTGCTTAGGTCCATACCGGCCGGAAGCACATTGCCAGTGGGTCCGGTGTGACATCCTGAAAAAGCGCAGCTCGCTGTAAAAACATTCGCTTGCAAGGCATCCAGCGTCGCCGTGTTGACCGGTACGGCGAGCGAAAAGACGGCCTCGAAATCGCCTCCGGCGATGTCGTCACCGGAGGGGAATGTTCCGGAGAATTCACCATCAAGCGCATTGGCATCGAGATCCATGACGATCGACGCGCCGGAACCGAACAGTCGCACTCGGTAGGTGTCGTTTGTTAACGCAACGCCCGTCAGATCAAAGGTCGCAGTTGTGGCTGTCGCGCTGATATTCGCCGCTGTTATGGTCGTCTCATTGTCTTCCGCAAACGACGCGTCGCCACCGCTCGCTTCAAGGACAAAAGTCATCATGTTGATCGTCGAGACGTCCAGCTCGCGATCGAACATGGCAACGATGTTCGCGGGAGCAGCAGCCAGTGCCGTATCCGGGATGGGCGTTAACGATGTGATTTTGATCGGCGCAGACGATGGCACTCGATCGTCGATCGCGCCGTCAGTAATCCATTGGCGAATTACGTCGATGGACGCCTGCTCGACAGGCGGTGCGTTTAAGGGCATTTGTGCGCCAACCGACGCGGTGCCCTCGAGTTTTTGAACCAGGTAACTGCTATTCGGGTCGCCCGGCGCGACGCGCAACACCGAGGATGCCTCGGAACTCGGGACGCCAACCAGCATGCCGTAGCTGTTCGCCGCGTCGAGCCGCAATCCCTGCGGTGCGCCGGCGCCCTGATGGCAGCCAGTGGTCGCGCAGGTCGGTGTAAGGACATTGGCCTGAATTTCGGAAAAATTCGGTCCAAACGCGCCAGGCGGCAGCGTCGGCGGCAGGCCGCTGCCATCGCCACCGGTACAGGCCGCGAGGACCAGGCTTGTCAATGTGAGGAAAACGATGTTCTTTTTGCTGCAGCGTTGCGACAAATTCAATTTCAGCCCACCATTTGGGAACATATCGGTTTTTTCAGTAAGTGGGAGAATTGCCCCAAAAGGTTCAATTGCTACCGAAATGAACCTTTTGGGGTGCAAAATGACACTAACTAGCTACGGTACGTGTGTAATTCCTTAAATAAGGTGGATCATTGGTGTCTGGATGATGTCTGTGCGAACTGGAACATCGGGGAACAGCAAAGACGCTGGTGAACAGCGGCTTCTGCTTCGTATTGCGGACAATGACCGCGATGCGTTTGACGAATTGTTCAACAGCTATCACCGGCGCTTGTTCACTTTCCTGTTCCGACTGACGCGCTCGCATGGCGCGGCAGAAGAACTGACGAATGACGTCCTGCTAACCGTGTGGAAGGACGCTGGCGGCTTTCGTGGTGAGTCGAAACCGTCGAGCTGGATATTGGGCATCGCCTATCGCAAGGCACTGGCGCATCTCAGAAAACGCAAAGTGCACCTCGTCCCGTTCGTGGAGCAGAAGGCCGCCGTTGATGAAAACGGTGCTCGCCTTGAGCGCGAGGACTGGGTGCGGCAGAGCATCGACGCGTTGCCGCCGAAACAAAAACTGACAGTAATGCTGGTTTATTTTCTTGGGCTGTCGTGTGCCGAAACTGCAAAGGTCTGCGGCGTTCCGCCAAGCACCGTGAAAACACGCATGTTTCATGCGCGAAAAAAGATGAAAGATTATCTTGTTGAGAGCCGGGATCCAGAGGGTTGGCAGAAGGAGTTTGGTGATGAGTAAGGTTCAGCCGGGTCAGTGCAGCAACGACGCGCGCGGGATGATTCCGTGGTACGTCAACGGCACGTTGTCGGATGCAGAAGCTGCGCTTGTTCGTGAACACATCGACGTCTGCAGCGATTGCCAAACCGACGTTGGGTTGCACACCCGTATACATGCTGCGGTCATCGAAAATGATGTATCTCCGATAACGCCAAAGACCAGCGCATCCGATATATTGAGCGGTGACGGAGCGGCGCGTTCACGGTCGACACCGAGCGTCGGAAATACCCGGCAATCCATGGCGGTTGCCGCGGGGCTCGCAATTCTGGGTGTGGCGTTGATTGCGTGGTTGATTGTCGATCGCAATATCGAAAACACTAACCGGCAGTTTCAAACAGCAACATCAGCGGAAACCGGGGCGAATATCGACTACGTGTTGCAGCTGCGCTTCGATGCGGGCGTATCGGAGCAGCAACGCCGGGAAATCGTCGCGCAAATGGACGACGTCGTTAAATGGACGACGGTATTCAGCGGCGATTACGAGATTCACGTGCGACTGTCGGCACCGACTTTCGTGGCGCTTGAACAGTATCGATTGCGCGCCGAATCGATATCAGGCGTACAATCGGCAGAATTCACGGCACTCCAGTTGCCGATGAGGTGATTGCAATGAGGATGCTCAAATTGGTGTTGGCCTTGGGTATATTTCTACTCAGCGGCCTTGCGCTGGCTGCGGAAACACCAGACCCCGATCGCGACATCCTGGTTACTTTTGACAACGACGCGGCACAATCAACGAGTGCGGGACTGGCCGCCCCATATCAGCGACGAAAACAGTACTCGATCGCGCGGCAGGTTCGCCGCGATGCGGCAGACCTTGCGGATGAATATTTGCTGCTGGAAATCGATCACTGGCCAATCCAGTCGTTGTCTGTCTACTGTTTTGTGTATCGAGTTCCCGAAGGCGAGGACAGACTGCGCATCATCGCGAAACTGAATGCCGACGAGCGGGTCGAGTCCGCTCAGCCGCTGCAGAGTTTCGAGACGAGCGCAAGACAAGACGGTACTTACGACGATACCTATTTTAATTTGCAGTACGGCCTCGCAATTCTCGACATCGGTGCGGCGCATCGAACAACACGGGGTAAGGGAATTCGCATTGCTATGATCGATAGCAATGTGGACGTAGGCCACGAGGATCTGAAAGGCAGAATCAATCGGGTTCGGGAGTTCTCGAACGAAAGTGAGTCTGTTGACGATACTCATGGAACGGCGGTTGCCAGCGTCATCGGCGCGCGTTCCAACAATGCCGCGGGCATTGTCGGCATCGCTCCCGAATCGACGCTGGAGCTCTACGTTTCGTGTTGGAGTGGTGGCGAAAAGAAACCGGCGATCTGTGACACGTTTTCATTGTCAAAAGCGCTTGATGCGATTCTTGACGATCCGCCGGACGTTTTGAATCTGAGTTTGATCGGGCCGTATGACCCTTTGCTGGAGCGCTTGATACAAAAAGCGTCTGATGCCGGTGTTGTCGTGGTTGCAGCCGCACCGGATAGCCCGAGACTGACCAATAATTTTCCATCGATACTGCAGCATGTTATCGGCGTGGCTGCGGCTCCGACCGAGGCGCCGGCCGTTGAGTCAACGAATGGCACGTTGTTTGCTCCCGGCGATCGAATCCTGGTCGCGGTGCCAACGGACTCATACGATTTTCGATCGGGAAGCTCTCTGGCGGCTGCACATGTGAGCGGTGTCGTTGCACTACTGCTGTCAATCGCGCCGGATCACTCGCCGGCAATGATAAGTAGCATATTGCTACGTTCGCAGATTGAAGTGGCCGGTCCGATGGTATCGATAAACGCCTGCGATGCCCTGAATCTTGCAAGCACGGAGCAGCGCTGCGGCGACTAAAGCGACTAGAATGGAATTTGAATTTTCAGTACGACGCGAGACTTCGCGCGGTCGGGGCTGCTGATTATGGGCACCCACGAGTCTGTGTCGTGAAAACGCAGGTCGACATCGGCCCACCGAAATAACCTTGTGATGCCCAGCTGCCAGTATTGGTAGGACTCCCCGGTGAGATCGGAAGTGTCGTAATGCCCGGCGCCGGCACCGATCGCCCAATTCCTGTTGATCGGCCACTCGGCGTACAGGTCGATATTCGTGCTTGAACGTCCAGTGTTGTAGAGGTCTGGTGAGTAGGCGAACTCCAGCCACACGCGGTCATCGAAGTTTCCGGTCAGGGAATATTCCTCGTAGTTGTAATCGACATTCCCCGTCTGGCCAGGATAAACGTAGGCGACCGCGGTGGCAGAGAATCGCAAGGAGTCTGATACCGATAGAACGTAGCCGGCATAGTAATTGACCTCCTGATCACGCTGCCTCGTCGGGCCATTGGTGATGTCGATCGTCGAGCCCCAGGCGCCGAGATAGAAGCCGCTATCGAAGCTGAATTCGGCACCGAGCTGTAACGCGGGGTCGCCATCACTTTGCGAGACACCGCGCCTGACGTAGTCACTGGTCAAGGCCACGTAGCCGCCAAAGTCTGCGGCCGAGGTTGACTGGCCCCACACTGATAACAAGAGAACGAGAATGAGAATGAGCGGCATATGCAATGATTCCATAATTTCGCTGCAAGCGTTTACAAAAGTTGCCGTGACTCAAACTGTCTGGGCAGAGCTCGTGGCGGATTTCAATATCAGAACTCATGCTGGCAGGCTGACCAAAACACGCGTGCCACGCGGTTGACGTTGTTCGATGTGTATGTCCCCCGAGTGCGCTTGCACTATCCGCTGGCAGAGATTCAATCCGAGGCCGTAGCCATTTCGATGCCCGCGTGAGGGGTCGAGTTTGACGAAGGGTTCCAGTACTTTGTGAGCCTGTTCTTCGGGGATGCCAGGACCATCGTCCTCAATGGATATTGTTACGACTTTGTCGTCTGAATGGACGCTGACTTCAACGGCGGCGCTGTCGTCCAGCGAAAACTTGACGGCATTGTCGACGAGGTTTTGCAACAGAACCTTCATGAGTGCCTGGTCGGCCTTGGTCGGTAACGAGTCTGGAGACGCTGACAAAACAACGCCCGGTCCCTTGTCGCCAAACGTCGCAACGACCTCACGTACCAGTGCAACGAGATCAAACTCATCGTGTTGCGGATGAGTTGCACGATTCTTGATCCGCTCGCGTTCAAGCAAGGCCGACGTCAGCGCTTCCATCTCACGGATATCGGCCGCGATCTGATCGCGTTTATCGCCTTCAGGCATCATTTCCAGTGCCACTTTCATGCGTGCCAGCGGCGAGCGAAGTTCATGACTGACATCAGCCATCAGGCGGTCGTGGTCGTTCAGCATCTGCTCAACGCGGCTGGTCATGTGATTGAAAGCCCTCCCGACCTGTCCGATCTCATCCATGCGAACGACAGGAACGCGTGTCGAGAGATCACCTTCAGACACCTTATCGACGCCTTCCTTTAGCCACCTGAGTGGTCGCAGCTGTGACACCTGTACCGCATAAACGACGCCGACCAAAAACAGCAGTCCACCGATCCACAGCCACAGCACGGGGCTAACAACAATAGTGGTCGTGTCTTCCGGTAAGAAAAACGAGTAACTCATATTGCCGTGTCCCTCGACGCGGATCGTGCGCGCATGCCCAAGGTGCTCCGCGAGGTGCTCTGGGGTCGTGGATCTGCCATCCGAGCCAAAAGCGAATACGCCTTCGTTTGTCGTTAGAACGACTCCCATCCGGTGACTTTGAGCGGCCGTTTGTGCCAGTTCCGGATCCGATCCGATGCGACCGGCGAGGTAGGAACTCCACTCGTCCAGCGGCGACTCAAACGATTCTTCGAAAACGTTGCCGCGAATGCCATGGAATGCGAAAACCGCCAACAGCACGATCGCCGCCGCAAAGATGGCTGTCGATGCGGCGAATCGCGATATCAGGCTGGATGGGCCGGTCATTAGCTCATCGCCCCGACAAACTGGTAGCCACTCAGGCGCACGGTGCGAATGAAGCGCGGCTTCTTGGGGTTGTCACCGAGCTTCTCGCGCAGCCGACTAACCAGCATGTCGACCGAACGATCATAGACGTCTGCGTCGAAGCCACGCAGTCGTTCGATCAGGTGATCTCTGGACAGGACGCGGCCACGGCTTTTCATCAGGTCTTTTAGTAACTCGAATTCCATTGTCGTGAGCTCGATGCCATTGCCGTCCAGTTCAACGCGTTGTGTTTCTGTTTCCAGTCGTAAACCATCGCAAACCAGCGTCGCGTTACTCGAGCGCTCTTTAGAGCGGCGAATCACCGACTGAATGCGCGCGACGAGCTCGCGTGGTTCAAACGGCTTGTGCACGTAGTCATCGGCGCCGAGTTCGAGTCCCATGACTTTGTCCGCCGTCTCTCCGCGCGCTGTCAGCATGATGACCGGCAGGTCGTACTCCGCACGAAACTCGCGACACAATTCCAGGCCGTTTGTATCCGGCAGCATGACATCCAGGATCAGAAGGTCCGGAAGCCTGCGACGGAGTTGTTTTCGTCCCGCGGCGGCCGTAGTCGCGCTGCGCAAGGTGTGACCGAAGCCCTGCAGGTACTCAGTGAGCAGGGCGTTGAGATCGATGTCGTCATCGATAATCAGGATGTCGTAGTTGTCCGTCGACGCTATCATCAGCCTCGCAATGCCCGAATAGGATCAAGTCGTGCCGCTCGCATCGCAGGATAGGCACCGGCGAGCAACGCCAGCGCCAACGGGATCAGCATCGTATACAAGGTGTTCAGTCCGGTAATCTGCATCTGCCATCCGAGAGCCCATTGTCCAAGAGTAATGCCGATGCCGCCGAGTAACAAACCGCTGACGGCACCGAGCAAGGCTATCATTACTGCTTCCGCCAAAAACTGCAGCATGACATGTCGGGGCAGGGCGCCGACGGCGAGGCGAAGACCAATCTCGGCATGGCGTTCTCTAACCGATAGCAGGGTAACCGCAAGCAGTCCGGCGCTCGCGAGGCCGAGCAGCAGCGTAGAAAGACCCTGCAGGAATTTCTGCATCGAAGCGTCGCTGCGTCGAATTGTTCGCATCAACTCGGTCTGGTCGCGAATAGTGAAATCATCAAGCGCTGCGCTTGTGTCCAGCGCATGACGTTGGCGCAGCAAATCGCGCACGCCGCTGATGACGGTCGCGACCCGATCTCGCGATTTCGCCTGCACGAAGATACGGTCGATGTAGTCCACATTCAGCAGTCGGCGCATGGCCGTTGTCACTGGAACAAGAATCTTGTCGTCCTGTGGAATACCGCCGGCGTCGGTGCCCTTCTTCTGTAATACGCCAATCACTTCGTAGGGGGCGCCGCCGATCAGCAAGCGCTCACCAATGGGCTGCTCGCCGAAAAATAATTCTCGCGCGATCTGCGGGCCGATGACCGCAACGCGTGCCTGGGTTTCGAGATCGATCTCATCAAAAAAACGCCCGGCGGCAGGGTGGTGGACGTTGCTGTAGCGATACTCCGTTGAGGTGCCGATGACGGTAACGTTGTTCGCACGACCACCGTATCGAACATCAAAGTTTTTCATGGCAATGGGCGCGGCTCGTTCGACCCCATCCACCTCGCTGATAATCGCCTGCCAGTCGCCCATTGTCAGTGTCCGAAAGCGCTGGCCTTGTCCCCGGAGGGCGTCGGTCGCCTTGCGCACCGACCCGATTGCAAGCAGGTTTTTCCCCATCGACGACAATGCTGATTCAAATGCCTTCTCAGCACCGGCGCCGAGTGAGAACAATATGAACACCGCGGCGATACCTATGGTCATGCTGCACGCAGATAAAGCCGTTCTTGCGCGCGCCCGGTTCAGGGCGCGCAGGGAAAAACCCGCATTGCGGATCCAATTCAACGCAGCGCTTCGATCGGATCGAGGCGAGCGGCTCGGCGCGCCGGGAGGATTCCGGACACAATGCCGACCAGCATCGCGGCGCCAATCGCAATCAGCAGGCCCAGCGGCTTCAATTGCATCGGAACGTCATACACATTCGCAAGTGCCGCCGATGCGCCAAAGCCAACCACAATCCCGAGCAATCCGGATACCAGTGACACGGTAGTCGCTTCCCACAGGAATTGCATAGCAATCGATCGTGATGTCGCGCCAATCGCTTTGCGCAGCCCCACCTCGGCAATGCGCTCGCGAACGACAACCAGCATGATGCTAGCGATCACGACCGCAGCCACCAGCAACACCACCACTGCTGCCAGCAAGACATAGACTTTCAGCATGCGTTTTGCCTTGGCGGCTGCCACGTCCGCGAACTTGGACGTATAGAGTTGAAATGTATCCCGTTCGCCCTCTGCGATCTGGAATCGCTTGCGCAGGAAAATGGCAATTTCTTCTGCGTCTTCGTCCACCTGTTCTGCATTGCTCACCACGAACTTGGCCATGCCGACCAGGTCGGTATTGGCAAGGCGC
>Ga0255049_10001578_pt1 | contig 12507 bp, 9 predicted proteins | sample JV7_2_3_MG_FD_183615 | JGI IMG/M metagenome (GOLD analysis project Ga0255049, IMG submission 183615) | Seawater microbial communities from Jervis Inlet, British Columbia, Canada - JV7_2_3 | ecosystem: Environmental > Aquatic > Marine > Inlet | place: Canada: British Columbia | collected 2016-10-06
TTGCCATTGCGGCGCCGCTAGCCGCAGCTAATTTCACAAAATTTCGACGATTTAACTTTTTCATATCAATTCCTCACTCAATTCATTCTTCACGGGGTTATGTAATCTGATCCACAAAGTGATCCAGCTTTTTCTTCTTGCGCTCGGTATAAACGGTCTTGAGCATATTATCCGGATCGATATAAAACACGTGTGGTCTGGTCCCCTCTTCGGCCATCAATACATGATCGTCATCGGCCAGGTTGTGTTTTACCACAAGCTTGGAAATTTCACTTTCTGGATCGTTAAGATCGCCGAAGATACGCGCACGCCCCTGGCAAGTGTTGACACAGGATGGCTCCAGACCATTGTCGACACGATGAACGCACAAATCGCATTTGTCGGCAGCCTGTTCGGTCGGTTTGGCACCGGCCTTGACAAAGGGGTCGAACGACCGCACGCCATAGGGACAGGCATCGATGCATTTGCCACAGCCGATACACTTCTCTTTATCAATCAGGACTATGCCATCAGGTCGCTTGTAAGTAGCACCTTTACGGTAGCGTATGGTTTTACCATCGGAGGTTTTAAATTTGGCGCGTTCACCGGGGAATTCGGGACAGGCTTTCACGCAGGGTGGAATGCCGTCTTTTTCATTGCCCTCGCAGTGATTACACATTAAAGGCAGGAACACCTTTTTGGTATTAGGGAAAGTGCCAACAACTTTTTCCTGGATAACCGCTCGGAAGCGTCCAAGCGAAACATTATTTTCCGATTTACAGGCGACCGTACAGGCTCTGCAACCGATGCAGCGCCTGAGATCCATGACCATACCCCATCGTGGAACTTTGGCTTCTGTCGCCGCCTGGCTAATACCTGGCGTTACCAACGCCGCGGTGCCGACGGCCGCCGCCCCGGCGCCACCGAGAAATCGACGCCGACTAATATCTGGTAATTTATCTTTACTCATTTTCTTCACTCCTCTTCATTTCTTCACCTGATTAAGGTTTGGGGTTCATATATGTTTGTGTCCTTAATCTGCCTAGCGTGACGCCTCGAGCAGATCAATACTGTCTTCAAAATCTCCAAATGCGCCATCCAAGATGGTGATGGCGTATTTTTTGTTATGTACGCCGTTGCCAACGCGTACGATGTCAACCAGTTCTCCACCCCTGGTGATCATTGCCTCGGCCTGGTTTAATTGCTCCTTACCCAGGCTATCTCTGAGTTCTGCCAACAATGTACGGGCTTCTTCCTCAAGCTCCTCAACGTCGGCAATCTCGGTCTCAAGCGTCTGTTTCCAGTCATCCAGCATTTTTTTGTGTTCCTTTGTGTGGCAGGCGGCACAGGTATCACCGGATGCGGTTCTGACATCGTGCCCGTTGCGCACGGTTTTCTTTAAATGGCAGCCCATGCAGTTGGTGTTCACGTCAAACATCAGGTGTGGGTCACCTGATATATCTGCGTCTACTGGAGCACCTGAAAGCAATAGCTTTTGATACTTGTGTTGATCGACATGGCAGAGCAGACAATCGTTGCGCACAAAGTCGAGATGATCGGTTCGGTTGCGATGCTCGATCACGGTATGGCAATCAAAACAATCGGCTTTATCAGGCACGTGTTTATCGTGCATCAGATCACGGTCGCCCGCGGTTGCAGACAGTGTCTGGCTTCGGTTATGGCAGGTAAGACAGCCGTTGGCAACGACGTTTCCAGTCTCGATCTCGCCACCACCTTTGACGACCTCAAAATGACAACTCTCGCAGGCCACTCCCGATTCCTGAATCGTCTGATGGGTAATCGGTTTCTTAGTGCTAGCGGGATCTTCCGCATCCAATTGACTTTGTAACGATTCAGTCGGAATCGTGTGGCAGATATCGCAGCGCGAGGCGCCCTGGTTAAAATCAATGGCTGGCCTGCTGACAAAGGAAATCTGCTTAAATCCTCCGTTACCTGCCTGCGCTTTATCGAGCGTCGGCTTTACCAGTTTGAGGTGGCAGAGAAAGCAGATTTCCGTCGGCACTTCGAAATGTTTCTTTTCCGAGGACTTGAAGTGACAGGTATCACAGGTAACCGTATGTCCGTCGAGGGCCTTATCGCCAAAGTGAACCTCATGTTTGAAACGCACCTTGTCGGTGTATTGAATTTCCTTTTGCGCGACCGTTTCACGGTCATGGCAACCGGACTGCAGGCAGGCGCCATCCTTGATTACAGGGCGAATCGGTAGCGGCGCATCCGGATCGTAAAGATAGGCCGCAAGGTGCCGCAGACCCTCGTACTTTGCTTTTAGTCCATATTTTTCACCCGGCAAAAAATGGCAGTCGATACACTCTGCCTGCATTTCATCGGGATTATTGCTTTTGTGATGATAGTCAGCCTGCCAGGCTTCGTACTGTTCGGTCATGGTGTGGCAGCTACCGCCGCAAAAAGAGGATTGCGCGGTGTAATACTCGGTGCCACCCCATGCTGTTAATAGAAACACAACGATACCTGCAAAAATTAGTGCTACCCATCGCCAGCCAGGTTTAATTTTCATTTACCCACCCGACCTCGATTGCGTTTACTCCAGGCTAAGACTTCGGCCATAAAATTCTTCGAAAAAGATCGTTACATCAGAAGAATTCTGCAAGAACCGGGCCACCTGCCCGTAACCCTTAAATTACGGGGACTTAAAAATTGACAAGCGCTAAAAGCTATCGAATTGTTACCCGCGGGTAACATTTCAGAAATAGTTGTAACTTTCCCATTAACCCGATAAAAATCGGAGCCTTATGGATATTTGATCTATTCAGTGGTTACCGACCGGTAACATCTGGGGTGAACCAGAAAATATAATACGCAAACCTTCTACACTCTTGACACAAATCAAAGAGTTAACTTAATGCCCGAGCATGATAAGAACTTTAATTACCGGTACGGTAGCATAGAGAGAAGTTAATTAGAGTCGTAAACCGTTCCGCTTTTCCTGGCCACAGGTGAGATATAAACGACAAGGGGTAACGGTATTTACACTCTAGCGGGAGCGGAATTATGCGATGCCGCCCGATGAGTTTAGGTGGCGCATCAATGCCGACCCGGATTATTGCTTCAGCGAAGGAGGCCAAAGTGCGATCAATAATTTTATTATTGCTTTTCTGGATTACGCCGATCTATGCCGTTGATACGCAGCCTCCGATCCGCTTTGGTTTGACTGCAGTAGTTGTCACCGAAAATCTGAGATTCCTCGACCAGTGGAGCGAGTACCTCGGGCGCAAAATGGGCCGCAAGGTCGAGCTGGTGCTCAGAAAATCGTATCGCGAGGTAATGGATTTACTAAATTCGGGTAATATTGATTTCGCGTGGATTTGCGGCTTCCCTTACATCCAGTCGAGAGAACCGGAATCAATTCAGCTGCTGACCGTACCTGTCTACCGGGGAGCACCTCGTTACCATTCTTATATCATTGTTCCCGAGAGCAGTCCCCATCACCGCTTTAGCGATCTGCAAGGAAAGATTTTCGCGTTCTCCGACCCGGATTCAAATTCCGGCTTTCTTTATCCCCTGTCATTGATGGTTGCGCGGGAGGAGAGACCCGAGACCTTTTTCCGGCAGACCTTTTTCACTTTCAATCACGCCGAGACGGTGCAAGCCGTTTCCGAGCAGTTTGCCGACGGTGGTGCGGTAGACTCGTATATATGGGAATACCTGGCCATCTTCAAACCGGAAATGACAGAAAAGACCCGCATAATAAAGAAGTCTCCAAGCTTCGGGTTCCCCCCGATTGTCGCCCGTTTAGGGGCGAGCTCAAACATGGTTCGTTTGATGAAGAGCACGCTTGAAGATATGGATGAAGACGTTGACGGCAAGGCGCTGCTCGCCCAACTCAAGCTGGATGGCTTTGATAATTTTCCGGATTCGCTGTTCAATGGAATACGCGCCCATGCCAACAAGGTAAAAACCATCCACTCGAGTTTCTCCGCCCTGACCGATTAAGTGCAAAATATGAATGCCTGTATTTAATCCAAAATCCTGGCCCCTGGCGATAAAACTGCCACTCACGATCACAGCCGTCGTGACGGTTGTCGGCTTCATGATCGGTGCCGTCATGGTGATGCAGGACTGGTCGCGCTTTCACGAAGAATTGGGCGAAAAAGCGTTGCTTCTATCTGAATCCGTTGCTATAACCACGCCAAAAACCATGCTACGTAAGGATTACTGGTCGCTCTACCTGAGCCTGACGAACATGCGGTCTGGCAAGCACAAAATCGTTACCGCGATGATTCTTGATGTCGAGGGCAGAATTCAGGCGCATCTTCACCCCGCTGACAATCCGATGGGGCTGCTGTTTTCGCCCGTAAACAGTATCGAGCAGGATCTGTTTAAACAGGCGATGGCGGCCAGAGAACCCATCGTGATCAGTAGCGGTGGCTATAGCAGAACCGGCTTTCAGGAGGGTGTCGTGCCGCTGTACTCCGACCAGAAATATCTGGGCGTAGTCCGGGTGCGCCTGTCCGTCGCTCAATTGTATGAAAAGGCGATCAATTCAGCCTTGATAGTTCTGGCCCTGGTTTTGGGTTTCGTCATTATCGGCAGCGCGTTGGGTACTATTGTTTCCAGACGCATGGTCGAACCACTAACGGCAGTTACTCGGGGGCTCGAAGCGGTGGGCCGTGGCGAAATGACCGACTTTGCCCCGGTGCCGGTAACAGAAAGGGATGAGATCGGACGCCTTAGCACCACCTTTAACCAGATTATGGCGGAGTTAGCCGAAAAAAAGATGCTGGAAGAAGAGATCGCCATGAGTGAGAAACTGGTCGCACTGGGTCGTATCACCGCCGGCGTCGCGCACGAAGTCAACAACCCGCTGGCCGGCCTGTTGAACTGTATCGATACGCTGCGCCAACATCCAGACGATAAAGCGCTGATTGATCGTTACCTGCCGGTCATCGATCAGGGCCTGCACCGAATCAAGGATATTGTGTACAACCTGCTGGTCGGGCTAAGGATTGAAGAAGGTGATGAAATTGAAGGTATCGACCACATCGATAAGCTACACGATTTGATCGGCGCCGAAATTGGCGACCGGGATATCCAGGTCATCTGGGAAAATAATGCCGACAAGGATCTGCAAATACCCGGCAAACTCGAACAAATCGTGTTTAACCTGCTGAAAAATGCGATCGAGGTGCTTCCCGACGGTGGTACCGTCGCCTTCAAAATGAATCTCGATGGAGCGTATTTAAACATCGAGGTTAGCGACGATGGCCCCGGTATTCCCGCCGATATCCGAAACCAGTTATTCGATCCTTTTTTTACCACTAAACCCAATGGTACCGGCCTCGGCCTGTGGGTGGTCTATCGTCTTACCCAGAACCTGGAGGGAATCATCGAAGTCGAGAGTGAGAAAGGTCAGGGCACCACATTTCACGTTGCGATACCGGTTAACACCATGAAGGCAGCCTGATGCAACATGATCCGAACCAGGATTTAGACCGGGATGACTTTAGTGACTACCGTGTCCTGCTGGTCGAGGACGATGAAATCATGCGCCTGTCGCTGGAAGACAGACTGCGCCTTGAAAATATCCCGGTGCAGGCGGTAGGCGACCTGCACAGCGCCAGGAAAGAACTAGAAAAAGGTGAAATCGATCTTGTTATCACCGATATCCGCTTACCGGATGGGACCGGGATTGAACTGTTTAACGATATCTCAAATCACTTTCCCGGTATTCCCGTGATCCTGATGACCGCCTTTGGCGATATATCAGACGCGGTTAGCCTGGTTCAAGCCGGTGCCCTCGATTACCTCACCAAGCCTTTTAATATTAGAGATTTTATCAGCAAGGTCGAACGCCATCTCTCGCGTATCGCTGACGCTCAGCTAACGCTGGGCAATTCCACTGACGATGTTAGCTTCAAAGCAGGCAGTGGAGGTCTGGGCAAAAGCCCCGCCATGCGCAAGATCGAAAGGCTGGTAGCACGGCTTCGTGAAAGTGACAGTTCGGTACTGATCACCGGTGAGTCCGGTGTTGGCAAAGAGGTAGTCGCAAGTCTGATTCATAACAACAGTATGCGCAGACAGGGGCCCATGGTGAAGGTAAATTGCGCCGCCCTGTCTCCTGCGCTGATTGAAAGCGAACTCTTTGGTCACGAGAAAGGGGCATTTACCGGGGCGGTAAAACAGCGCATTGGACGCTTTGAGCAGGCCCAGGGAGGTACTATTTTTCTGGATGAAATCGCCGAGGTATCACCCGAAATACAGGTCAAACTCCTGCGCGTCTTGCAGGAACTTGAAATCGAACGCGTTGGTGGTGTCGAAGCGATCACGCTGGACGTCAGGGTCATTGCAGCAACCCAGGTAGATTTGGACGAATCCATCAAGCGTCAAGAGTTCAGGTCAGACCTTTATTGGCGCCTAAACGTCATTCATGTGAGTATTCCCCCGCTACTGGAACGGCGTGAGGACATAGTTTATCTCGCCAGATTGTTCGTGGCTGAACTGGCAGCCAAAACGGGAAGCGGAATTAAGGGATTATCGGAGGAAGCGGAACTACAACTCCAGTCCATGTCATTTCCAGGCAACGTGCGCGAGCTCAGAAATATCATAGAAAGAGCGGTCGCGTTATGTGATGCCCCCTGGATCAGCCCCGCCGAATTGCTGCTCCAGGATGACGATCATCAAGTCGTCAGCACAACGACACTGCGAAAGTCTACCGAGGAAGCAGAGCGCAAAGCCATACTTAATGCTCTGGTCGAAAATAATCACAAGATTAACCAGGCTGCTGTTGCGCTTGGGATCTCGCGTAAAAACCTTTGGGAGAAGATGAAACGCTACCAAATTGATAAGTAGCGGGATGATTTGGTTTGATGAATATTTATATTTCTGCATTAACAGGGATAATGCGCTAGCCGAGGTGGGTAAGCCAATGCCTTTTACAGAGGATCCAGGCTTTGCCTGGCCCGGGCGCAGATATCTTCGATTGGGTATCAGAATACCACGGGTCAGTGCAGCCGCGTCAAAAAGTGGCGCTTAGTTTGCCGGCGCCATATTCCAGTTGAGCGGCAAGCCCTGAACGCTCATCAGCACATGATCCAGGGCATAGAAGAATGCCAATGTCACAGCCAGAACGACAATCCATCGTTTCAAGGTATTGACTGCATCAACCTTCACTCGTGGTCTCCTCCAACTGTTAATTAGCTAATGGTTACTGACCATGGCAACATGGATTGCGTTGCGTTACGCCATGTCGATCAAAGCTTGAGCGCGATGTCCGACCTGGTATCGCCCCCGGCACTAACCACTACTTCCTGCTTCGACTCTCCCAGCTTTTCATGCCAGACCTTGAGGCTGTATTTGCCGGGCGGGATATCCGCAATGGTGAAGTTGCCATCCGCATCGGAGATTACCGTATAAGGCGTATTGGCCACGACCCAGTAACCCCCCATCCAGGAGTGGATATCGCATTTCGCGCGCACCATGCCGGTTTTTCTGATCTTGGTGTTTTTCACCACCAGCTTCGAGCCCGGCTGGATTTTCTTGTTGACGTTGAAGACCCCCTTGCTGATGGTATGGAAGTTATGCCCGACGCTGTCACTGTTTAACACCACGCCCTCCATCTTGGACTTGATCAGCATGATACGCGGCGTGAAACTGCAATTCTTTTGATCGAAGGTAAATCCGCCACTCGGGAAATTCCAGTCCTTGCCCGCGGCAATCTTCTCGATGCTGAGCACGACATTCTGGATTCCACCGTCGGCACTGACCAGCAGCGCGTCGGATGGACGATCACCACCGCAGGCTTCGATGTCCTCGTCAACTTTCAATATTTCCGGGGCTGGCGCGGTGCCATCGTAGCTGACGCGGCCGCTGATGCTGCCGCCGTCGGTTACGCCACCGCTCGACACTTTATACTTGGCGGCTGATGCTGGACCCGCAGCGAACACAAGCAGACAGCCTATAACCAGCGTTACCGAACCTAGTGCTTTCATCACAAATCTCCTGATTGCAAGTTATTAATCGCCGATGTTATCCAGTTGAGTGACACCTTGGTGACACACGGCGACTGGTTAGCCCGGGGCCTCGTGGGTCTGGGGACGATTGCGGCGCAGATACCAGACCAGGACCACGCCCAGCAGCAGAAAGACCAGCGTAGTCCCGAGCGATGCGCCATAGACCAGCGTGTAATTCGTATCATGCGGTAACAGCAACCAGAACCACGGGGTCAGGGTATGTTTGGAGCCAGTCTCGCCGTTGTTCCCATCCCAGTTCGCAAATGACACCGGGATGAATTGCCCTTTACGGAAAATCAGATCACCCGAATCCGTGGCGCCGCCCGGTTGCGATTCCTCCTCGGACCCGGCAACAGTGCCGCGTGGGCGCTTGAAAAGCACACGCCAACGGCCGTCCCGCCAGGCACCCTGGGTAACAAGATCGCCGACGCCCTCACGCAGCGTCAACTTCGAGTTCGGACCCGTGGCATCAAACAGCATGGCGCGTGACTCGATCCGGGGTTCAACCGAACCGGCATTCCAGTACCAGATGGTGGTGTGATGTTGCGCATCGCCATGGCGAAACAGCGGCTTTTCGACCGGTGCTGTGGAGTAGGCGTCCTGTTTCGGAAACTGTAGCGCAATCGCGTCGGAATACATCTTTTCATCCTGGTCCGGCAATAGCTCAACCACCGGCCCACCGGGAATACTCTCGGTGCGGTCGTTGAATTCGAGCAGGAACGCGATTTCGGTTTCGTTGTAAAGCGTGCGTACGCTGACCGTATCATTGAGCGGCGTGAACAGGCGGTCCTGCTTGATGATGTTGGGCAATAACCTGAAGGTGCTCGCTGGAACCCCTTGCCATGCCGCGTCGTCAACGCTGCCCGGCAAGTCGCCCGACCATTCCACCCCCTCGATCACGTTTCGTTCGCCGGGCCAGGTCGTGTCAGCACGCAGCGAATAAGTGTAGTTGGCCACGTGCCAGCGGTCTTCCAGCGTGATTGCATCCTCTTCGCCCTCATCGACCGCGCGGTGCGATGGCATCGGTGTACCACGGATGCCGATTGCTACTCGAGTGTAGATGTTGCGAATCGTCGCGGCGCGTTGCGAATCGTCTACCTCGGCTTGACTGCTTGCGGACGAAGTTTCAGTCACCCGCCAGGTCCAGGGCTTGGTGAGATCACGCGGCCAGATGCGATAACCCCAGTCATCCTCCAGTAATTCACCCGAGGTGATGTTGCCACGTCCTACCTCGCCGTGGCACTTCCTGCAGTTCTCCTCGAAGACTTCCTTGCCCCTGGCAATAGATTCGACCGAGTAAGCTATCTGACCCGCGGTGGATTCCACTTCACTAATCGCCAGCATGTCGGGTTGCAGATAATGCCCTTCATCGTCGAAGTCTTCATCAGCGGCGTCCTCCGGCGCCCAGATTGCAGTGGTATCGAATTGCTTGATCAATGTGACCAATCCACTGATTTGCTGATCCTTGAACAGGGTAGACCATCCCGGCATGCTGGTGCCATCGAGACCCGTCTTGATGGTGTTGAACAAATCGATATCGCTCGGTGGTAAATCCCCGGGTGAGGTTTTGTATTTCCACAGGCCTCCGGTGAAATCACGCGGCCGGGGATATAAATACTCAGCTGCCGGTCCGTCTCCGGCCCCGGTTTCGCCGTGACAGACGGCACAACGTAATTGGTATATATCCTTGCTATCCATGGCCGCGCGTTGCGCGATAGTCTTGTCCTTCATATTACTGACCGCCTTGGAGATATCCTGGTCCCACATACGCGGCACCTGCTCCACATAGTCGTAAAGGAAGGTAATTACGTTCCAGACATCCTCCTCACTCAGCATTTCGTGCCAGACCGGCATCGCCGAGTTCCACGGCATGCCACCCTTCGGTAACCCGGGGCCGCCGGTCGTGATCCGCCAGAACAGGAAAGACTCCTGCAGTTGCGCGATCGTGCCCACATCGCCAAAGTCCGTCGGCAGTGGATCCAGGGCTTTCGCAAAGTGGCCCTTCCCGTCGAGCTGATCACCATGGCAATAAAAGCAGTTACTGTAATAGACCAGGCTGCCCGCGTTTATTGTTTCTTGGTAGGTATCCCATGCGCCATCGGCATCGGTCTCGAGCTGATCCAGCACGCGCATACGCACCGGGTTTTCCAGTGTGGCCAGGTCAAAACTCTTATCGAATACCTTTATCGCGGCAGGCGGCGAGGGGTGTACCTGGCGCAACTCAAGCGGTTTTTCCAGCGAGGGTTTCATTGCATCGTACACGGCATACCCCGGCAGCATCGATATGAGGATAAGCAATGGCCAACGCAACAGGCTTTTATCATCGTCGCGCAATGTCGATACGATCGGCGTTTTAAATTCGCTCCAGCGCTGATCGTCACTGGAGAAATAAAGCAATAAACCGGTCAGCGTGATGATGATATAGGAGATCATCAACGAGCGCGGCATGAACGGCGGAAACGCCCAGCTGAATATCAGCGCGGCGCCCACCAGGACGATGACAGCCTGCCAGAAGGCGGGAATTCTTATCCTCATTGTTGTGCGCCGGTCTGCTGCGCGAGGAATCCCGAAATCAGCTCCAGTTCCGCCAGGGCCATGGTTGGAAACGGCGGCATGATGGGTGGGAAGCCCTCGGCAATTACCGCTTGTGGATCGACGATACTGTTACGAATCTGATCAAGCTGCAAACGCTTGCCGACGTCATTGAGGTTAGGCCCTACCGGGGATTCGGTCGCGAGCACGGTATGACAGGCCGCGCAGCCGAATTTGGCGATGACTTCCTCCGGGGTTTGTGCCAGGGCCGGCCTCTCGGCAACGACTTCAGTATCCTTGTCCGCCGTCGGCGCAGCCGTGGGCAGCGCCACCGTCACGGGATTGCCATCTTTGTTTTGCATGAACGCTATGATTGCGTCGATTTCAAGCTCGGAGAGCTGGATCGGAGGCTGGTCGACGACCGGCATCGGTGATTCGGTATCGTTACTGCCCTTTTTACCGAAACCGGTTACCACGTAGATGCTGGGCTGCAGCAAGGATTCGCGCAGGTAATTCTCATCGTCGCCCGCCTTCCCCTCGTAGCGTTCATCCGCAATGCGTTCCAGTGATACTTTCACGACATCATAAGTCAGCAGGTCAGGCGCCCTGCCCAGGTTATTGTGGCACAGGGTACAAGTCCCTTTTCCGCGGTACAGTTTTTCACCCAGTGCAACAAAGGATTCTATGCTCAGTTCACCGACAACCACCGTTTCTTCCTCGGGCGCTTCGCCCTTAACCTGGGGAAGCACATAAGTGACCGATGCAAAAACCAGAATTAACGCGACACTGAAGCCCAGGGATTTTAGCAACGCTTTCACTTGGCACCCTCAGCTACCGCCCCGATGTCGCCGCTGACCGTGGGAGGGAGCTGCCGGGTGCCACTCAAGTTGGCAATCCAGAAAATGAACAATACGAACACCAGGAACAGTAATGTAATCCCGGTAACCATATTGCCGACGGTTTGCAGCGGTGGGATAAAGTTATCCGGCGAATTGTCTTTCATGACTGCATACACATGCCAGTGCGTGCGCACCGACGAGCGGATATAACCCATCAACGCCATTAACCAGGTAAATGCGATAGGCAGCGCGAACAGCGCATATTGTGATCGCTCGGAAACCTTGCCCCAGTAAACCGGTAGCTTGTTCGCTCCCTTGAACATCAGGGTATCGATTACCACGCCGGAGACGATGACCACTACAGTCGACATGACCTGAATCACGCTCGAGCCCACCTTGTAGACAGTGTTGGTAAAATAGCCGTAGTAGACGCCGGCGAATATGACGTTGGCAACTGCAACTATGTAGATGGCGATCATCAGCGCATTGCCCCAATCTTGCCATGCGACCGTAATCTCCTTATCCGCGCGTCGATACAACTGAAACGACAGGAATGTGAATATGAGCATACAGAAAACCGCGATATTCTTCGCCGGCATTATCCCCAGCGGGCCCAGCACCGGGTGATTGCCGCCGCCCAGCCGGGCTATTTCACTACCGGTGTATATGACATTATGCGGTGTCACCCAGACCAGAAAACCAAGCACCAGCACCACCGCAATGTACTTGATGAACCCACGGTAACGCACTCCGCCCTCGGTGCGCGCCATGCCGGTCCACAGGTAATAATTAGCAGCCAGCAGGATAGTGCAGATCAACACTGCCTGAATTACGAATAACCATGCCAGGATACCCCCCATCGCCAGTATTCCCATTTGCTGGGAGTAAGCATAGATTTCCGCCATCAGCCAGTAACCGGCAAATGGCAGCGGCAGAAAAGCGAGTACCGCGATGAAATTGGAGGTGTACCCCATCCAGTCATAGTGGGCCTTTTCCGCCTGTGTCCTGGCGGCGAGGAACTTGAAGGCCGCATACGCGCCCACCACCGCCCCGCCAAACGCGATATTGGCGAGAAAGCGATGCAGGTTTAGTGGGTTCCACAGCGGACCCTTCATAATTTCCCAGAGATTACCGGTCACGGCACCGGTGATCGGATCGATGCCGGAAGG